>Ga0105094_10000026_pt1 | contig 51329 bp, 42 predicted proteins | sample PPLLak1March2015_2_FD_87023 | JGI IMG/M metagenome (GOLD analysis project Ga0105094, IMG submission 87023) | Freshwater sediment microbial communities from Prairie Pothole Lake near Jamestown, North Dakota, USA - PPLs Lake P8 Core (3) Depth... | ecosystem: Environmental > Aquatic > Freshwater >...
GGCATGTACACCAAAATGGACCAGTACTTCCGCGGCTTCAGCTATCGTTTCCCCGAAGTTGAGAATATCGGCGAAGCCTGGGTCGATTCCTTCCGCCGTACCCTGGGCCGTTTCAGTGTGGTATACATTGCCGAGCTGGAAGGTTCTGTTGCGGGCTTTATGCTGGGCAGGGTAAAACGAGTTGCCCCCTATCTGGGCGGGGTATTCGTGGGCGAACTCAGTGATATGTGGGTCGAACCACAGGCACGCCGCCTGGGAGTCGGGGAAAAATTATCGCTGGTAACCATGCAATGGTTAGCTAAACAAGGTGTGCATTCAATCGAAATCCAGATCCTGGAAGGCAACGAGCCAATCTGGCGATTATATGAAAAGATGGGCTTCAAACCTGAATTACGCCAAATACGCATGCTAAGTGCGGATTTTCCGGCAGAATTTGATTCACCAAGAGAAGATGCGTGAAGTCACCTTAGAGCAAGTCCAGGAAGCGCTGGAGCGCGTGGGTGTGCAACCTGGCGACAGTTTGCTGGTGCATTCGGCGATCCAGTTTTTAGGCCGCCCTCAGGGTGGAGTAGAGATATATCTCCAGGCTTTGAGCGCTGCATTAGCTCTGCCAGAGCAGGGTACCCTGGCTGCGCCGGTCTTCAATTTTGGCTTTGCGCGCGGGCAAGCCTTCGACCCACTCAGCACACCTGCCGAAGGCATGGGTGTCTTCCCAGAATATGTACGCCAACAGCCTGGAGCTTTGCGCACCCGCCACCCCATGCAATCCCTGGCAGTGATCGGAAAACATGCGGATGAGCTGGTCCACTGCGATACCCCATCCGCTTTTGACCCTGGCTCGGCGTTCGAGCGCCTGCTCGAGCTGGATTTCAAGCTACTCCTGCTCGGCGCAGATATACAGGCGGCCTCGATCATCCATTACAGCGAGCAGCGCACCAACGTTCCCTATCGTTACTGGAAATCCTTCAGGGGGGAAGTTATTACCCACCGATCAGATGGCAAGTCAATTCCCCAGCAGCAGACCTACCGGATGTTTGTGCGCGATCTGGAACTGGACGCCCATCTCGACCTTCATCCTATCCAGTATGCCTTGCAGAAAAAGAGCCAGTGGTCAACCACCAGCCTGAATTACGGAGCTGTCTCATTATGCGGCCTGCAAGATTTTGTACGAGCTACTGACGAGATGCTTGCCGCCGACCCCTGGGTGCTGGTAGGAAACCGCGCAGCGGCTCTGCAGCGTTATCAAGCCAAACGATCCTGATTTGAGAAACATCCAAACATGACAATGCTGGATTCAATCAACGAGCTATGGTATTTACCGCGTGAGCTGGTCTCGGATGGCTTTGATCAGGCGTTAACGCGCCTGGCTCAAGAAATCCCTATGAGAATTCACCATTACCCGAGCGGCGAGCAATGCTGGACCTGGCGCATCCCTGAAAAATGGACCTGCCAGGCAGCCTATCTGGAAACCCTGGGCGGAAAGCGCCTGATCGACTACGCCGACCATCCCCTGCATGTGGTTTCCTATTCACTGCCTTTTGTAGGTGTCGTGGGCCGCGACGAACTGTTAGAACATCTGCACGTGCACCCGCGCTTGCCAGACGCCATCCCCTTTGTTTTCAAGTATTACGAGCGCAACTGGGGATTGTGCTGCCCACAAACTTTACGCGATCAATTGAATGATGAACAATATCGGGTGGTCATCCGGACCCACTTTGAGCCAGGCGAATTGAAAATTGGCGAAGTCGTCATTCCCGGTCAAAGCCCACAGACATTCATGCTGGTTGCCCACCTGTGCCACCCGGCAATGGTGAATGATGACCTGACAGGCGTGGTCGTGGGTATTGAGGTCGCCAAAGCATTATTACGCCAGGCACAGGAAGGCGACAAACCTTATTACACATACCGGTTGCTAATTTTGCCAGAGACGATCGGATCGGTAGCTTACCTGAGCCATCATGAGCACCTGATCCCCGATATGGCCGGCGGCATATTTCTGGAAATGCTGGGGAATGCTTCACCGCATGCTTTGCAGCACTCATTCCAGCCACACAGCCAGGCAGACCGCTGTCTCAGCATGAGCCTGCAATCTATTGATCTGCAATCCTACACAGGGGCTTATCGGTCGGTTATCAATAATGACGAACGTCAGTTCAACGCGCCGGGTGTGCGCGTGCCCATGCTCTCGCTTTCGCGAGTGGAGCCTCCAGAATCACCTACCCGCCCTTACCGAGAATATCACTCCAGTGCAGATACACCAGCGATTGTCAGCCAGGAACGGTTAGAGGCGTCACGTGATTTGATTCTGGGATTGATCAATGCCTGGGAGCATAATCAATTCGTGGTAAACCGTTTCAAGGGAGAAATTTTTTGTTCTGGCTATGGCATCTGGGTCGATTATCGCACGAACCCCGAAGGGCATCGCCGCCTTTTCGACATCATGGAACGCTGCGACGGAGAGCATACTGTGGCGGATATTGCCACAGAATTACAAATATCTTTTCAGGCAGTGTGGGAAGTCGTGCAGATGCTTGAATCGAAAGAATTAGTCCGCTTGAGCCGGACTCCTGAATCCACCGATCCCCATCGCTAATTTTGGCTACCTAGCGATAATCTGTCATGAAAATCCCCACCACCTTCAAACACAGCTTGAAATCGGTGCGCTACCAGGGCAGGCGCTGGGCAGCCGGGCTGCGGTATGGGCCAGGCGCATTGGAGAAACTGCCTGCCGTGCTGGGCAATGCCATGCCCAAGTCCGGCTCGCATTTGATCATCCAGGTACTGCAAGGCCTGACCCGGATCGGACCGTTTGTCAATCCCGGCTACCCGCCTGTCAACCGGAGCGAGGATAATCGCAAACTGAGCGACTGCGAGGTGCTGGCGAAAATCCAGCGCATGCTGCCCGGCGAGATCAGCTACGGCTATATCAGCGCCAAGGAGCCATTCTTAAGCGCTCTCACCCTTCCTGGGCGGGCCACAATATTTGTTTATCGCGATCCGCGCGATATGATCGTCTCACACATCTTCTATGCCACTCAGATGCACACAGGTCACTGGATGCACTCTTATTACACAGAAAAGCTCACCAACATGGAAGAACGCATCCAGGCTGCCATCCATGGAGTTCAGGAACCCGGCTCGGAGCTGACCCCTATTCGTCAGCGCTATGATGGCTATTTGGGCTGGCTGGAGCAGCCCCAGGTGCTGTGCCTGCGCTTCGAGGAGCTGATCCTGGAGCGCGAAACAGCCTTTGGTAAGTTACTGGATTATCTCGCTGCCTTTGGTTTTACCCCTAGCCTCTCTCGCTCAGAAGCAATCGTCATTCTGCACGAGGCGATTGCGCCGCGCAGATCAGGCACTTTTCGCAAGGGTAAACCGGGCAACTGGCGCGAGCACTTCACCCCCACCAACATTTCCGCCTTTAAAGAAGCCACCGGGGATCTACTGCTCCGCCTGGGTTATGAAACCAACCAGGATTGGTAAAGCAGCCTAATTCCATGACTAACTTGAAGTTACCCACCCTGACACAGGCTGAAGCATTACTGACTGAAGCTGCTCATCTGAACCCTGGCCCCTGGGTAGCTCATTCTCGGGTCACTGCCCAGGCTGCTCAGCTAATCGCAGCTGAAATCTCTACCCTCGATCCACAAGCAGCTTATATACTGGGCTATCTGCATGACATTGGACGGCGTGAAGGAGTCTACGGCATGCGGCATGTGATCGATGGCTACCATTTTTTGATCGCGCAAGGCTTTGACGACGCTGCCCGGATCAGCCTGTCCCATTCTTACCCCGTCCCCAATGCAGCATCTGGCTCAGCCGATTGGGATGGAACACAAGAGGATTTCGCCTTCCTGCAGTGCTACCTGGATCAAACCGCGTACGATGATTACGACCGCCTTATCCAACTCTGCGATACCATCTCCCTGCCATCAGGCTGTTGCCTGATGGAACAACGTTTTGTAGACGTAGTTTTACGCTACGGGTTTAACGAGCATACGCGTGCCAAATGGCAGGCCTTTATCGAAATTCGCCAATATTTTGAACGAATGTTGGGCAAATCGATCTATAGCCTTTTACCAGGTGTTATCGAAAATATTTATAAAAGCTAAAATACTCGCTTAACACCATGTCCGGCAACCCATCAATGATTCAATCCCAACTTAACCAACAAGCTCGCCTGGCACGCCGCGCCGGTCGCCGGCTGGCCCAGGCGCTGCGCTACCGCCAGTTTTCCTTCTCAGGTGTGCCGGTGTTGTTCGCCAATTCTTTCCCCAAAAGCGGCACTCACCTGCTCACCCAGATCCTGGATGGTTTCACGCAAATCGGCCCGGCGGTAAACAGCGGGCTGCCGGCAGTGGTGACCTATGATGGCTTTAGTGGTCACCAGAGGCAAGTCCAGGAAATTCTGGCAGATTTACAGCGTCTTCTGCCAGGGGATATCGCCTACGGGCATGTCCATGCGCTGCCGGAGATCATTGCGTATATCGCCAAAGCGCGTTTCGCGTTTTACTTTATCCTTCGTGATCCGCGTGATGTGGTGGTCTCGCATGTGCACTATGTGACCGATATGGAGACCAATCACATCCACCATCATTATTTCAAGAATGAATTATCCAGCTTCGATGAGCGCCTGAGCGCCAGCATCCAGGGTCGCCCAGAGCTGGAGATCGATTTTCCCAATATCCGCCAGCGTTTTGAGCCTTTTATGGGCTGGCTGGATCAGCCCAATATTTTAACCTTGCGCTACGAAGACTTTATCCTCGAGCGTAAATTAACCCTGGCTCAGGTGCTTGATTTTGCTATTCAGCGCGGGTTCCCCTTACAAATGGAACGGGAGATTGCCCTGGAACGCCTGGAAAACAGCATCGATCCGCAACGCTCGCCCACGTTCCGGACTGGCAAAGCCGGCGGCTGGAAGGTGCAATTTACCGAAGCGCATAAACAACTGTTTAAGGATATCTCCGGGGATCTCTTAATCCGCCTGGGATATGAAAAGACATATGACTGGTGATCCTGGACTCCCCCGCGCTTCGATAGTCATTCGCGCATACAATGAAGCCCGGCATATCGAGCGCTTATTGACTGGCATCCGCCAGCAGACCTTCACTCGAAAACCGGTCGAGGATATCGAGGTTATCCTGGTCGATTCAGGCTCGAGCGATGGCACGGTAGAGATCGCCAGGCAGTTCCAGGCGCCCTTCCCGATTCATGTCGTCCACATCCAGCCTGAAGAATTTACTTTCGGTCGCTCGCTGAACCGGGGCATCGAGCAGGCTCAGAGCTCTTTGATTGTTATTGTCAGCGCCCATATCTACCCGGTCTACCCCGACTGGCTGGAGCACCTGCTGGCGCCTTTTGCAGACGTCCAGGTTGTCCTGGCCTATGGCAAACAGCGTGGCAATCACCTGTCGCATTTTTCGGAGCAGCAAATCTTCGCCACATGGTACCCGGATCAGTCGCAAGCTCGCCAGGACCATCCTTTCTGCAACAACGCCAATGCTGCCATCCGCCGCCGCGCCTGGGAAGAGCACCCCTATGATGAGAGCTTGTCTGGCCTGGAAGACCTGGAATGGGCGAATTGGGCGGCGCAAAAGGGATACGCGATCAGTTATATTGCCGAAGCAGAGATCATCCACGTCCACCAGGAGTCGCCGAGCTCGGTTTTCAACCGCTACCGGCGGGAGGCTATCGCCTTCAAGCACATCTATCCTCACCAGCGTTTCGGCAGGCTGGATCTGGTCAGGTTAGTTACCAGTAACATCGCCAGCGACCTGCGCCAGGCCGCCAAACAGAAGGTTTTATTGCATAGCATCAGTGGTATATTCTGGTTTCGCTGGATGCAGTTCTGGGGAACCTATCAAGGGTACCGCCACCACGGTCCCCTGACCTGGCAGCTACGCCAGACATTTTATTATCCCCTGAATAAAATCCAGCCCCAGCAGCAACCGGCTCGTCCGGTCGAACCCATCCGCTATCCTGACCTGGAAAAGGATTCATGATCCATATGTCTGAAAAATCCCCCCGGATTGTCGCTCTGGTTCCTATGCGCCACCATTCGCAGCGCGTGCCCGGCAAGAACTTTCGCCCGCTGGCAGGCAAACCACTTTACCAGCATATCCTGGACAGTCTGTTAGCTTGCCCTGAGATTGCGATCGTCGCCGTCGATACGGACAGTCCCGAGATCATGGCAGGTGTGGAAAGCAACTACACCCAGGTACAGATGATCCCTCGCCCGGAACATCTTCGAGCCGACCAGATCCCGATGAACGAGATCCTAGCTTACGATACCAGCATTGTGGAAGCCGATTTCTACCTGCAAACCCACAGCACCAACCCGCTGCTTCGCCCTGCGACCCTCTCGCGCGCCATCCAGCAATTCTTGGGAAACTATCCGGCTTATGATTCGATGTTCGGTGTAACGCGCCTGCAGACCCGCCTGTGGGATCAGCTGGGACGTGCCATCAACCATAATCCTGCGATTTTGCTGCAAACCCAGGACCTGCCCCCCGTATACGAAGAGAATTCGTGCCTGTATATCTTCACCCGCCAGACCTTGCTCAACAGACGCAATCGCCTGGGCGAGCGCCCGGGGATGTTCGAGATCAGCGCCGCTGAAGCCTGGGATATCGACGAAGAGCTGGATTTTCTGATAACAGACCACCTGCTGCAAATCCAAAAACAAGCGAAATCATAAAAAATCTCGAAGGAACTTGACTTTATGCCTGTAATATTGATTTCTGCCCCGTATATGATCCCCTTCATGGATCGCTTCCAACCGGTCTTTGAGCAACATGGAATTGAAGTGATTGTCGCCCCGGTACGGGAGCGCCTAGAAGAAGACCAGATCCTGGCCTACGCCGGGCGATTTGATGGCGCAGTCTGCGGGGACGACCGTTACACGGCACGCGTCCTGGCAGCCTGCGCGCCTCGCCTGAAAGTGATCTCGAAATGGGGCACGGGTATCGATTCGATCGACCAGGCTGCCTGCGCCCGGCTGGGAATCCAAATTCACCGCACGCCGAATGCATTCACGCTACCGGTCGCAGATACTGTGATGGGATATCTGCTGGCATTCGCCCGTCGCCTGCCCTGGATGGACCGGGATATGAAAGCCGGCGATTGGGATAAGCTTCCCAGCCGCTCGCTGAGCGAATGCACCCTGGGCGTGGTTGGGGTTGGCAATTGCGGGAAAGCCGTCTTGCGCCGGGCGCGCGCTTTTGGCATGCGATTGCTGGGCAATGATATCGTTGAAATTGCTCCGGACTTCATCCGAGAGTATGGGATTGAAATGACCACGCTGGACGATTTATTGAACCGCGCTGATTTTGTCAGCCTGAACACCGATCTCAACCCTACCAGCTATCACCTGATCAACTCCCGCAGCCTGGCTCAAATGAAATCAACCGCGATCCTGGTCAATACTGCCCGCGGCCCAGTCGTTGAAGAAGCAGCCTTAATTGCTGCACTGCAAAACAAGCACATCGCTGGAGCCGCCCTGGATGTCTTTGAAGTCGAGCCGTTGCCCGCTGACAGCCCGCTTAAGAAGATGGACAATGTGCTGCTGGCGCCGCATAACGCTAATTCCAGCCCGGCAGCCTGGGAACGAGTGCACTGGAATACCGTCCGCAACCTGGTTACAGGCCTGGGTATACCTTATCAAAAGCCAGATTGAGTCTGACCGAACCTGTGAGAATAAACAACATGCAAACCAAAACAAATCCTTCAACTCAACGAACTGCCCTGGTTACCGGCGCAGCCGGGGGCATTGGCAGCGCTACGGTGCTCAGATTTTACGAATCGGGCTGGCAGGTGATCGCGGTCGATCGCGCTAAAAAACCAGACAAATTCTCAGATGCAATTGACTACATTCAGGCAGACATCTCCCTGCCGGAAGAGCTGGAAAAGATCTACGCTCAAGCCCGCCAGTTTACCGACAGCCTGGATGCCCTGGTCAACAATGCCGGCATCCAGATCGCCAAACCCTTACTGGAGACCAGCGCTGAGGAGTGGGATAGCGTCATGGCATCCAACCTGCGCTCGGTGTTTTTAGGCGTCAAATTAGCCCACCCATTGTTGAAAACCGCTGGCGGCGGCGCAATCGTCAACATGTCCTCCGTGCATGCTGTTCAGACATCCGCCAATATTGCCGCCTACGCCGCCTCCAAAGGTGGATTGCTGGCGCTGACCCGGGCCATGGCCATCGAATTCGCCCCTGACAATATTCGCGTCAATGCCATTCTCCCTGGCGCGGTGGACACACCCATGCTGCATGCAGGCCTCTCGCGAGGCCATGTGGGCAGCGGCAGCCTGGTGGAGCGCCTGGACAACCTGGCGCGCAAGACGGTGATCGGGCGGGTGGGTAAACCCGAGGAAATCGCCAGCGCCATTTATTTCCTGGCAGACAGTAACCAATCGTCTTTTATGACCGGGCAGGCCCTGGTGGTAGACGGCGGGGCAACCGCACGCCTGAGCACAGAATGAGCAATCTCCGCCAGACCTTCAAGCAAATCATCCCCCAGCCCGTCTGGCAGGCCGGGCGTAAGAGCTGGCATGCCCTGGGTCACGCTGCGCTATGGCCTGCGGCTGCCCTGCACCCCTGGCGACGGGCATCCATTGAACAGCTTGCCCGGCTGAAGGGTATCCACCGCGGCGAGCGCTGTTTCATTATCGGTAATGGTCCCAGCCTGAAGCAGACCGACCTGACGCGCCTCAAGAACGAATTCACCTTTGGCACAAACCGCATCTACCTGGCCTTTCCCGATTGGGGCTTTACGACCAGCTATTTTCTTTCGATCAACAGCCTGGTCATCGAGCAGTGCGCTGAAGAGATCCGCGCCTTGCCCATCCCCAAATTCATCTCCTGGCGCTCACGCAACCTGATCCAGCCTACCCCGGACATGGCATTCCTGCATACCACCTACACTGGTCCCAATTTTTCCAGCGATGTGCGTGGGCGGGTATGGGAAGGCGGCACCGTAACCTATGTCGCCTTACAGCTGGCATTCCACATGGGCTTCTCCCAAGTGATCTTGATCGGCGTGGACCACAACTACAGCACCAAAGGAACCCCCAACACCACTGTCGTCTCACAGGGCGACGATCCCAATCATTTCCACCAGGGCTATTTTGGCAAAGGCTTTCGCTGGCAGCTACCGGACCTCGACACATCCGAGCGCTCCTACCACATGGCGCGCCAGGCTTACGAGCAAGCTGGTCGCCAGGTACTGGACGCCACGATTGGCGGCAAGCTGACCGTATTCGAAAAGGTCGCCTACGACAGTCTCTGGTAAGGTTGTCTATTCAACACCATGCTTGAAAATAAATCCCGAACCGTCACATTCATTCAGTTTTGGCTACCAGTGCTATTCTTGCTGGCGCTGGGATCCGGCTTACGCCTGTATGATATGACCGATCCGCCCCTGGATTTCCACGCTACCCGGCAATTGCGCGGCGCGATCATCGCCCGCGGTATGTACTACCAGATGCTACCCGACGCTGACCCGGCGTTGGTCCAGACTGCGGTACAGCTGGCAAATTCCACTGGTCAGTACGAGCCATCCATCCTGGAAAAAATCGTTACCTATGTATACCTGTGGAGCGGCGGAGAAAGCGCCTGGGCAGCCCGGGTGGTGAATACAATTTTCTGGGCGATAGGCGGCTTATTTCTAGTCTTGCTGGCCAGGCGGCTGACCTCAACACAGATATCCACGCCAGCATCTCCAGTTCTTCCGCCTTTAGTAGCCCTGGCATATTTCTTGGTCTTGCCCTTTGGCGTACAAGCCAGCCGCTCCTTCCAGCCCGATCCCGGCATGATCATGTGGATCATCCTGGGCGTCTATGCCCTGTACCGCTGGTCCGAGACGCATAACTGGAAGTGGGCGCTGCTGGCAGGTGTGCTGGGAGGGATGGCAGTCCTGGTGAAAGCAGTCGCCGCCTACATCATCGCTGGTGCCGCAGTTAGCCTGGTGTTGGACAGCCTGGGATGGCGGCGATTCTGGCGCAACGCCCAGGTATGGGTAATGATGCTCTTGATGGCGCTCCCGTCCGGTTTTTATTACCTGGTCTTGCGCGGCGGGCGAGCCGGCGAATATTTTGATACCTGGACCGTCTCTCTTTCCCATTTATTGCTCGATCCATCCACGTATGTACGCTGGCTCAGCCTGGTCGCTGACCTGCTCGGACTGGGAGCTTTGCTGCTGGGTTTGCTGGGCATCGTGATTGCCCAGGGGCGCGGGCGCGCCCTGCTGACCGGATTGTGGGTAGGGTACCTGGTCTATGGCTTATTGACGCCTTACCAGATATATACCCACAGCTATTATCATATTCAACTCGTCGCAATTCTAGCTGTCTCTCTTGTGCCAGGCGTGCAAGTGCTCGCAGAAAAGATCAGCGCCCAGCCCCGTTTCTGGCAGACAGTGGTCCTGGGAATATTCGTTCTCGGGATCGGATTCGCCAGCTGGGAAGCCATTTTGCCGCAATACCGGGATGATTACCGCCACGAGCCGCCTTACTGGGAGGAGATCGGTAACCAGCTTCCGACGGATGGCAAGATCCTGGCCCTCACCCAGGATTACGGCTACCGGATCATGTATTATGGCTGGCGCAAGGTGATCCTGTGGCCCAATCGCGGGGAGATCGCCCTATCTGAACTGCGCGGCGAGGGCAAGGAATTTGAGGATTACTTCAACCGGCGCAGTGAGGGGATGAATTACTTCCTGATCACAGCTTTCAGGCAGCTTGACGAGCAAGCTGACTTAAAAGCCCACCTGCAGCAAAATTATCCGGTGTACGCGGAAGGATCTGGTTACCTGATCTACGATCTTGCCCATCCCCTGCAGCCCTGATGACCAACACCTCCTACCTGCCTCTGGTCTCAATTATTACCCCGTCTTACAACCAGGCAGCCTATCTGGAGCAAACGATCCAGTCTGTCATCCATCAAACTGGCGTTGAGCTTGAGTATTTTGTGATCGATGGCGCTTCCACGGATGGCAGCCTAAAGATCATCCAGCATTATTCCAGCCGGCTTTCTGGTTGGGTATCCGAGCCAGACTCTGGCCAGGCTGAAGCCATCAACAAGGGTTTCGCTCGCTCATCAGGCAAATATATCGCCTGGCTGAACTCCGATGATATCTATCTTCCCAACGCCATATCCAGGGCAGTCTCTGTCTTAGAAGCCAATCCCCAATTAGGGATGGTGTTTGGCGATGCCATCACCATCGATCCCGATGGGACAACACTCAACCAGTTGAAATTCGGCGACTGGGGGCTGGAAGATTTGCTCGGTTTTCGGATTATCTGCCAGCCGGCTGTATTCATGCGACGGAGTTTATTAGAACAAGCCGGCTATCTCGACCCGAGTTACCACTTCATGCTCGATCACCAGCTCTGGCTGCGCATAACGCGCCTGGCGTCGATCCAGCACGTCCCCGAAATACTGGCCGCCGCTCGCCACCATCCGGAGGCCAAGAATGTAAACCAGGCTGCCGCTTTTGGTGATGAAGCCTTACGCATCTTACAGTGGATCAAGGAACAACCCGAATTTCAGGTGCTCTATACCGCCCAGTCTAACCGCATCACCGCCGGTGCATACCGGCTGAAAGCGCGCTACCTTCTGGATGGAGGTCACCCAGGACCGGCCTTGCGAGCATATTTCCAGGCTTTACGCCATGACCCCGGCTTTACCCTGCAACACTGGCATCGTATGCTTTACGCATTTTTTAGTCTGGTTGGCTTGAAGAAACTGGATAAACTCTATTATCGTCTGGCTCGCCAAAAGGACCAGCCCGTGATTTCACCCCCCAGGAATCCCACCTCATGACTTCACCCATCCTGGTCACCGGCGCCCACCGCACCGGCACCACCTGGATCGGAAAAATGCTTGCCGCCAGCGGGGAGGCTGCTTATATCAGCGAGCCGTTAAATGTCTGGCACCGCCCAGGCGTGTTCTCTATACCCACCTCATACTGGTATACGTATATCTGCCCTGAGAACGAAAATATCTATCTGGATGGCTTAAAGCAAACCCTGAATTACCGCTATCATCTGCTGGCTGAAATTCGCTCCCTGCGCTCGCGCAAAGACGTGATGCGCATAGGCCGCGACGCTGGCGCCTTCCTTTCAGGTCGATTGCGCCGCCAGCGCCCGTTGCTCAAGGACCCGTTTGCGGTGTTCTCTGCACCCTGGTTCAAGGAACGCCTGGACTGTCAGGTTGTTATCACTATTCGCCACCCGGCAGCCTTTGTCAGCAGCCTGAAGCGACTGGGATGGGCTTTTGATTTTTCTGACTTGCTCGAACAACCATTGTTGATGCGTGATTGGCTCGAGCCCTTCCGATCCCCGATGGAAGTGTTTTTAAAGCATCCAGACGATGTCATCGGGCAAGGCAGCCTGCTGTGGGAGATCATCTACCGGACCGTGATGCGCTTTCAAAGCCAGCATCCGGATTTTCTGGTAGTCCGGCATGAGGATTTATCGCTCGATCCGGTCAGCGGTTTTCGGGCACTTTATGCCCCGCTCAGTCTGACATTTAATGAGCAAGCCCAGAATGCGATTATGAACAGCAGTAACGCGGAAAATCCTGGCGAGGTCTCTCGCAGAGCAGTCCATGCCTATCACCTGAACAGTCAGGCGAACCTGCATAACTGGAAGAAGCGCTTGGAAACCGGGGAGATCCAATGCATTCGCGCCGCCACGGAAGAAACTACCCGGCATTTTTATCCAGACCTGGAATGGGAATGAAATCAGCTTTATTAAGTTCTGAACAAAAGCCTCTGGTTTCGATTGTCACTCCATCGTTTAACCAGGCCCAGTATCTTGAAGAGACGATCCGCTCTGTGCTCGAGCAAGATTACCCCAACCTGGAATACTGGATCATTGATGGTGGCTCCACGGATGGCAGCCTGGAGATCATCCAGCGTTATGCTCACCGTCTGGCTGGTTGGGTATCCGAACCCGACCAGGGTCAGGCAGACGCCATCAACAAAGGTTTCGCGCGTGCGCAGGGTGAAATCCTGGCCTGGCTGAACTCGGACGATACTTATCTACCAGGGGCGGTGAGTGAAGCTGTTTATTACCTGATCCAGAATCCAAAAACAGGCATGGTTTACGGTGATGCTAACCTCATAGATGAGTACGGAAAGGTATTAGGCGCTTTTCCCGCAGCTCAAACGGATTACCGGCAGCTCAGGCGCGGTTACGTGCATATCCCCCAGCAAAGCGCCTTCTTTCGCGCCAGCTTATGGCGGAAGGTTGGCCCGCTCGACCCCAGCTTTTACTTCGCCATGGACTACGATCTGTGGGTACGCCTGGCAAAAGTAAGCCGGCTGAAATACATTCGTCGTCGCTGGGCAAACTTCCGCTTACACTCTTCGGGGAAATCGGTTGTAGCAGATGACCGCTGCTGGCCCGAGATGCTGCGCGTCCATTATCGCGAAGGCGGAAACTGGTTTTCCCCGCTGGTATTTAAAGCCAAAATTCGCCCTTTGATCTATGGCTGGCTGCCGCTGCGATTGCGCCTGTGGTTTCGAAAGTTCTTCGCTAAGGCTTAATCCCTGCCCGCTCTGCAAGCCGCTTGACGAAGCCCACCACCTGTGAGAGAATGCCCGATTGTATGCGCTTTACACCGACTTCCATTCCTGATGTTATCTTGATCGAACCCAAAGTCTTCGGAGATGCGCGCGGCTTCATGATGGAGACTTACCAGGCGCAGCGCTTTGCCGAGGCAGGCATCTCTGCCAATTTTGTGCAGGATAATCATTCCGGCTCCTGCCAGGGAACTCTGCGCGGCCTGCATTACCAGATCCAGCAGGCGCAAGGCAAGCTGGCCCGTGTAATCGCCGGTGAGGTTTATGATGTAGCGGTAGACCTGCGCCGCAGCTCACCCACCTTCGGCAAATGGATTGGAATGACCCTCAGCGCGGAAAATAAGCGCCAGCTCTGGGTGCCTCCGGGATTTGGGCATGGCTTTTATGTGCTCAGTGAGTGGGCCGAATTCCATTATAAGGTCACTGATTTTTACGCCCCCCAATGGGAGCGGACCATCCTATGGGACGATCCTGCGCTAGGCATATCCTGGCCTTTGATCGATGGTCAACCGGTATTATTATCCCCCAAAGATGCCCAGGGCCAGCGCCTGGCCGATGCGGAGCTATATGATTAACTGGCGTTCCCAGGAGGCGGCATGCAAAATGTACTGGTGACCGGCGGCGCCGGATTTATCGGCTCGAACTTTGTGCGCTACCTGTTGGAGACTGAACCCACTGTCCGGGTAATCAACCTGGACCTGTTAACTTATGCCGGAAGCCTGGAAAATCTCAGAGATTTACCCGATCCAGACCGGCATACCTTTGTGCAGGGCGATATCTGTGATCGCCCGCTGGTCGATGAGCTTCTGCGCCAACACCAGATCGATACGGTTGTGCATTTTGCCGCCGAATCGCATGTGGATCGCTCGATCCTCGACCCGCATACCTTTATCCAAACCAATATTATCGGAACGCATACTTTGCTGGAAGCCTGCCGGGCTTATTGGCTGGTTGAGAACAAGGCCACCAGCCAGGATGTGCGCTTCCACCATATCTCCACAGATGAAGTCTTCGGCACCCTGGCGCCTGACGAGCCTGCATTCGAAGAGACCACCTCTTACGCGCCGCGCTCACCTTACGCGGCTTCGAAAGCATCCAGCGATCATCTGGTGCGCGCCTACTGGACCACTTTCGCTCTGCCTTATACCCTGACCAACTGCTCGAATAATTATGGGCCATATCAATTCCCAGAGAAATTGATCCCGTTGATGATCCTCAACGCCCTGCACGGCCAGCCGCTGCCAATTTATGGGGATGGCAGGCAGATCCGCGACTGGCTGTATGTGGAAGATCACTGCGAGGCCATCTGGACCGTCCTGAAGCGAGGCACGCCGGGTGAATCATATAATGTGGGCGGAGATAACCAGCCCACCAACCTGACTGTGGTAAATACAATCTGCGAGATCCTGGATGAATGCCAACCGGGCTCGCCAAACGTGCCGCACGCCAATCTGATGCAGCATGTCACCGATCGTCCGGGACACGACCGCCGTTACGATATCAATATTGGCAAAATCCAGCGCGAACTAGGCTGGCAGCCGCGCCAGTCGCTTTCCACGGGCTTACTCAAAACCGTTGAATGGTATCTCAACCATCCGGAGTGGATCGATGCCGTCCACAAACAGCAGGATTACCAGAGCTGGCTGAACAAAAATTACACCCAACGCTGAACCGGAGCGAAGGAGGGGACAAATGAAAGGGATCATCCTGGCAGGTGGCAAAGGCAGCCGTCTTTATCCACTGACTACCGCCATCAGCAAGCAATTGCTGCCGGTATACGATAAACCGATGATCTATTACCCGCTTTCAATGCTCATGCTGGCGGGCATCCGCGAGATCCTGATCATCAGCACTCCTGAAGCTATCCCTGCTTTTCAAGTACTCATGGGTGATGGTAGCCAATGGGGATTACATCTCGAATATGCTGCGCAACCCAGCCCACGCGGGCTGGCAGATGCCTTTCTGGTGCGCTCGGAATTTATCGGTGGTGAGCCGGTGTGCCTGATCCTGGGCGATAATATCTTTTTTGGACAGGGGCTGCCCACTAAACTGCGCACCGCCGCACAACTACAAAACGGAGCACTGATCTTTGCCTACCCGGTACGCGACCCTGAGCGGTACGGCGTGGTCGAGTTTGACACATCGGGTAAAGCGCTCAGTATTGAGGAAAAGCCACTCCACCCCCGCTCGCACTATGCCGTGCCAGGTCTATATTTTTATGACTCCAAAGTTGTAGAGATTGCTGCCAATCTCAAGCCCTCACCGCGTGGCGAGCTGGAGATCACCGATGTGAACCGTGTATACATGGAGCGTAGAGAACTGCTAGTCGAGGTGATGGGGCGCGGAGTGGCCTGGTTGGATGCGGGCACACACGAATCACTTTTACAAGCTGCCATGTTTGTTCAAGCAGTAGAAGATCGCCAGGGGATGATGATCTCTTGTCCAGAAGAGATCGCCTACCGCATGGGCTATATCGATGCCGACGGGGTACGCCGCCAGGCAATCACCATGCAAGGCAACCAGTATGGGGCATATCTACTACACTTGCTAGAGAGTGAGCTTCCTTTCCACCGGGAGGTCGCCTGAATGGCATTTAAGATACTCTTGCTGGGCAATACCGGGCAGCTCGGCTGGGAGTTACAGCGCACGCTGGCGCCATTAGGCGAAGTCGTTGGGTTTGACTACCCAGCCATCAACCTCGCCCAGCCCGATTCAATCCGGCAGGTGATCCGGCAAGTCCGGCCCCAGATCATTGTCAATGCCACAGCCTATACCGCTGTAGACCGGGCCGAGAGCGAACCTGACCTGGCAACAGTAATCAACGCAATTGCTCCGGGTATGCTCGCCGAAGCTGCTGCCGAGCTGAGGGCCAGCCTGATCCATTTTTCGACAGATTATGTCTTCGATGGCAATAAAGGCAGCGCGTATGTCGAAGCCGACTCGCCTAACCCCTTAAGCATTTACGGCAGTAGCAAACTGGCGGGGGAAAAGGCAATCTCCCAGGTTGGCGGCGCGTACCTGATCTTGCGCACCAGCTGGGTCTACAGCATTCGCCGCCCCAGTTTTGTGACCAAGGTTTTAGAATGGTCTCGCCAGCAACCGGTATTGCGCATGGTTACTGATCAGATTGCCAATCCTACTGCAGCGCGCATGCTGGCAGAGATCACTGCCCTGGTACTGGCAAAAGCTGCGCCTAACACATCGCACTGGATCACAGAACACTCAGATATTTACCATCTTGCCGGCAGTGGGATCGCCAGCCGGCTGGAATGGGCCCAAGCTATCCTCGAGATGGACCCCCACCCCAATGAACGCGTAACCAAGAAGATCGAGCCAGCGCTCACTGCGGATTTTCCCACCCCTGCCCGGCGTCCCCTCTATTCAGCTCTGAATTGTGAAAAATTCGAGCAGACCTTTGGGCTGCGCTTGCCAGACTGGCGAGTCGCTCTAAAGCTAACCTTAGATCAAGGCTAATCGACAGACATTCAGGTATCCCGTGAGTGCTTACGAATATAATTCTGCCAGCCTGAAGCCACCCTTCATACGCGAGTTTCTAGAACTCTGGCATTATCGAGACTTGTTGCGCCTCCTGGTCACCAACAGTATCAAAACGCGCTATAAACGTTCTTCCCTGGGCATTCTCTGGACTCTGCTGAACCCTCTGCTGAATACCCTGGTACTGTCGATCGCTTTTCAACAGATTATGCGCTTCGATGTAGATAATTACACCATCTATCTTCTCGTTGGACTATTGGTGTGGACCTTTTTCGCTCAGACAACAATGCACTCCATGAACACCCTGATCTGGGGTAGTAATCTCCTGAAGCGCATCTATGTGCCGCGTACGATCTTTGCCGTTTCTGTTGTTGGAAATGGATTGATCAATTACTTGCTTTCACTCATCCCATTAACCGCCATCATGCTCTTCATGCGCCAACCTTTCACACCGGCCTTACTCCTGCTGCCCCTGGCGATTTTGTTAATGGCGATGTTCACCCTGGGGATATCCCTGTTTATGTCAACCCTGGCAGTGTTTTTTGTGGATGTGGTTGATATTTACGGGGTGCTTTTGTCGGCCTTGTTTTATCTGACCCCAATTATTTATCCAGTCAGTTTGATCCCCGAACGCTTTTTACCTCTGATCAATTTGAACCCCATGACCACCATGATTAACCTCTTCCGTTCATTGATCTATTATGGTGAACTGCCTTCACTGGGCATCACACTTACAGCCGTTGGTTTATCAATCACTGCACTGGTCGTTGGTTGGTGGGCCTTTACAAAGCGAGTAGATGAATTTGCCTACCGCCTCTAATCCAACTCCAATCGAAATTACAGACAGAATGATGATCGAGCTGAGCAATGTCTCAGTACGTTACCGGGTTCCGCAAGAGCGAATACCGTCCTTCAAAGAATACGTCATCCGCTGGATAAAAGGGCAGATCAATTATCAGGAATTTTGGGCGCTGCGAAATGTCAATCTTGAAATCCAACGCGGGGAAGTCTTCGGTATTATTGGACCCAATGGTGCAGGGAAAAGCACCTTGCTGAAGGTAGTTTCACGCGTGCTGCGCCCTACCACAGGCAATCTACGCGTCCGAGGTCGCATCTCACCCCTGCTTGAGTTGGGTGCGGGTTTCGATCCCGAGCTTACCGGACGGGAAAACATCTACCTCAATGGTGCTATTCTGGGTTACTCCCAGGTTGAGATTGATGAATGCTTCGATCAGATTATAGAATTTGCTGGCTTGCGCGAGTTTATCGATGCCCCGGTGCGTACATATTCTAGCGGTATGTATGCGCGGCTGGGTTTTTCGGTCGCTACGATGAAAAGACCTGAAATTTTGATTGTCGATGAGATCCTGGGGGTTGGCGACGCAGAGTTCCAAACCAAATCTTTCGAACGCATCCAGCAGTTCCGGGGCGAAGGTACAACGATACTGCTCGTATCACACAGCCTGGAGCGTGTGAAACAAATGTGCGCCCGGGCGATCTGGCTGGATCGCGGTGAGATCGTTGCTCATGGAGCAGCCGATCAAGTTGTCGACCAATACCTGCAACAGGTTACCGGCATCGAACGTGACCGGCTGCGCGAGGAAAGCCAAAAGGCGCTCACCCCTTCCAATCAATGGGGCGACCAGAAAGTTTCCTTATCGAATATTCGTCTGTTCGATGGAGACGGACAGGAACAGACCATCTTTCAGACAGGCGACACATTAATCTTACAAATGGATTACCTGGCTCGCGAAAAAATCTCCTCGCCAGTATTTGGTATCGCCATTCACCGCCAGGATGGCGCCCACATCACTGGGCCAAATACTGCCTTGGCCCACTTTGAGATCCCCAGCATCTTCGGCAAGGGCCGCATCACCTACAAAATCCCCTTCCTGCCGGTCCTCGAAGGCTTATACCAGTTTTCAGTAGCAGCCCTCAACCACGACGACACGGAGATGTTCGATTACCACGACCGTGTCTACCCATTCCGGGTAATTAATCGCGGCGGGAAAATCCAAGAGCCATACGGCATGATCACCGTAGCAGGCGAGTGGTCACATCAAAAGCTCGATTAATTTTGCTCATGTCCGAGAACAATATTAAACCTACCCTGCCAGACAGCAGCATTACAGCTCAATCCGGACAAACCGGTTTGCTGATTGAGCTCGGACCGATTCTTGTAGATAGATTCGGTTTTGGCAAAATCATTATCCTGGGAGAGGATAGCCAGACCCTCGTACACAGCTTGCAGCAAGATGGGTTAAATGCTCTGGAACCAGATGAAGGTGAAAAAGCCGGGGGAAAGCTGGATTTGCTGGTTTTTCTGAAATCCCAGACATTACCTGAAACTGCCCTGGCAAATCTGATTCACCAGACAGAGGCCGTGTTGTTTATCCAAGATTCACAACAGATGATGGGCATTAACAGCACGGACATCGGGTTGGATGCCTGGCTGGACTGGTTTGCGCAACACGGTTTCATGGCTGATCTCAGTTTCCGCCCGCACCTGACAGATCATCATGCCACCTTCCTGATCAAATCCCTAACTCAATCCCAGGCGAGGCTGGCAGCACAATATGAGCAGTTGATCTGGCGATTGGAAAGTGAAACCACCAGCCGCCGAACCTTAATGGCTGAATTGCATGATGAGCTGTCGGTAAATGGTTTTGACACTGCTGAAATTCAAGTGCGGTTGCATGAGAAATTTGGCCAGGAGAAGATCGATCAGCTCCGCCGTGAAAAAGATGATCTCTACCGGTCTTATGTTGAGATCTATAACAGTGAAAGCTGGCAGATGATGCGCCGGTTACACCGGGTACGACACTGGTTTATCCCGCCTGGAAGTCGGCGTGAACGCCAGCTCAAGTCTTTTATCGGTGGCCTGTCTGCTATTCGCCAGGAAGGTTTCTCTGCAGTGCTTAAGCGAATATACCGGCAGGTTTCTTGGCGGTTACGCTCTCGCCTCCAGCAAAAACGTTTCCAATCAGCTGATTATCTTGACAGCCAGTCCTTCACCGTCCCAAGCATTGAAGAACATCCTTTGCCTGGCCCTCACACCGCGCAGATCGATGTCATAATCTGTGTTCATAATGCCCTTGATGATGTCAAGCGTTGTTTGCAGGCGGTCCTAATCCATTCCACCCACCCTTATCGCCTCATTCTGGTCGATGATGGCAGCGAGAACCAAACTCGCACCTTCCTGGAGGATTTCGCCAACCAACATGATTGCTCCTTGCTGCATAATGAAATCGCCCGAGGCTATACTCTCGCTGCCAACCAGGGTATGCAAGCCTCTAAAGGTGACTTTGTAGTCCTGTTAAATAGCGACACGATCGTCACTGCCCATTGGCTGGATCGATTGACAGCCTGTGCACTTTCAGAAGACAGGATTGGGATCGTTGGACCACTCTCAAACACTGCTTCCTGGCAATCCATCCCCAAGATTTCCGAAGATGGCGATTGGGCGACCAACCCCTTGCCTGCCAATATGACCGTGGACGAGATGGGGGCTCTGGTCGCGGCAGGATCGGCTCACCTGTACCCTGAGATGAAATTACTCAATGGATTTTGCCTGTTCATCCGGAGAGCAGTGCTGGATCAGATCGGGTATTTTGATGAAGAAACCTTCGGAGCAGGTTACGGTGAAGAAGACGATTTTTGCCTGCGCGCCAGGGCTGCAGGCTGGAAGCTGGCTCTGGCAGATAACACCTATATTTATCACGCCCAATCTAAAAGCTACTCCACGGAACGCCGTCGCCAGTTGTATGAGCGCGCCGGGGAGAAACTGCGCGAAAAACATGGCGCCGAACCGATTGAGGCCAGCATAAATTACAACCAGAACGACAGAGTATTACATGGTATCCGCGCCCGCAGCCAGGGCTGGTTCGCACGCCAGGAACTGATCGCTGTTGCTCAGCAAAATTATATAGGTAAGCGAGTGCTTTTCCTGCTGCCCATCATGGTTGCCGGTGGAGGTGGGAATGTGATCATCTCCGAAGCGCTTGCTATGCGCCGCATGGGTGTCGATGTGCGACTATTTAATCTACCTGAATATCGCCTGGCTTTTGAACAGAGCTATCCCAGTCTGGATTTCCCGGTAATCTACGCCGAAAGGCAAGAACTTCTATCCATATCGGGTGGATTTGATGCGGTAATTGCAACGATCAATACCAGTGTCAGCTGGCTTCAAGAGCTACCAAAGGCCTGGCCACAGCTCAAATTAGCTTATTATGTGCAGGGCTTTGAGCCACTGATGTATCAGGAGGGCAGCCCAGATTATCAAACCGCTCTACAATCCTACACCCTGCTCCCGCAATTGACTCTCTTCAGCAAAACTGCCTGGACGCGCCAGCAAGTGCAGGATCACACTGGAGCTGTTTGCCGGGTCATTGGCCCCAGTATCGATATTGACCTGTTTCGCCCACGCCCATCGATTTGGCGTACTCAAGCGGACCAACCAATAAAAATTGCTGCTATGGTGCGCGCTGGCTCACCTTATCGATCCCCATACCGGACCATGGAGGTACTCCAAAAAGCCAGCTGGCGATATGGTCCGTCGATTGAAGTCCTATTGTTTGGGATCGATCCGGGTGATCCCGAATTTAGCAAATTACCAGTGGAATTTACCTGGCGGGCAACTGGATTACTTAGTCCCTGGCAGGTGGCCCGGTTTATGAATGAGATCGACATTTTTGTAGATTTTTCTCAACACCAGGCCATGGGTCTCTCCGCACTGGAGGCTATGGCATGTGGAGCTGCTGTGATCGTACCCCAAAATGGTGGCGCCGTTGAGTTTGTGCAAGATTCTCAAAATGGTCTTATTGTCGATACCAGCTCAACCGCTGCCTGCTGGCAAGCCTTGCAACAATTGATCGACGACGCGCCGCTCCGGCAGCGCATCCGGGTACAGGCTCTCCAGGATGTTTGCCAATATCACCCTGAACAAGCCGCCTTTAATATTCTAAAAATCTTGTTTGATGAGTAGTCCTACCCCCACCCATCGCCCAAAAGTACATGTAATCTATGAGTACGGCGTCGACTACCGTCCACATGCCAGCTCCTTTGTACGCCTGCTGCGCCCGTTCACTCACCCACAAACAGCGGCCTGGGCTCAATTCAGCTACGGGCGCGAGATCGTTCCTCCACACAGTGATCTGGTCATCGTGGATCGTTTGTGGCGCCCTGATATCACATTAAGGATGGCAGAAAATCTCCTGGACGAGATCCGCCAGGTAGGTGCAAAATTCATCTACTGCCTGGATGACAACCTGCTCGACTTACCCCTGGAGCGCCTGGATTGGCCGCGCCCCGAACACCTGGCAATCATACGTTACTGGCTACAGCAAGCCGATGGGGTGATGGTGAGTACACCATACCTGCAAAAACGCTTGCAGACCTATAACTCCAGGGTAATCACGATCCCCAATGCCCTGGATGAACGCCTGCTGGTACCTCGTCCGGCCTTCCCCTTAGCTCTACCAGGTCAGCACTTGGTGATTGGTTATATGGGCACCCAGACTCACGACGAAGACCTGCGCCTGATTTTGCCAGCTCTCCAATCTATCTGCAAACGACATGAGCACAGCGTAGCGTTAGAGTTTATCGGTGTTACTTCTACGCCGGAGACACTGGAACTGATTAAAGACCTGCCGATTCGATGGATCAGTCCCGACCCGCGCGAGAGTGAATATCCCCTGTTTATGTTGTGGTTCACCAGCCAGGTGCACTGGGATATTGCCCTGGCTCCCTTGCGAGACACAATCTTCACGCGTGCCAAATCAGACATCAAATACCTGGACTATGCTGCGATCGGTGCGCCGGGTATCTTCAGTGATATCTCGGTATATGCCCCGACAATCCGGCACGGCGAAAATGGTCTGCTGGCAGAAAACACTCCCGCTGCCTGGGAAAACGCACTGGAAACTTTGATCTCTGACGCTAATCTACGGCAAAACATTGCCCGCCAGGCGGTGAAGGACCTGTATACAAGTCGCACCCTGGAGCAATGCGCGCTGCAATGGAAAAATGCCATTGAACCACTACTTGACGGGGTAGAATAAACGACCTTGGAAACCATAGGGAACAAACGAATCTATTGGGGGCTGCCCTTGCCGCCACTTGACCATCGCTGGATGCGTCTGGGCGTACTGGTGCTGGTCTTTGTGTATTTATGCTCTATGTTGCCCGGTATCGTATGGGCTGCCCGGCACATGGACAAAATTTCCGAGCAGCGTATCTCTCCTTGGGATGACACTGATTATCAAATCCTGGCAGTAAATATGCTGCATGGCTATGGTTTTACCGAATCATTGCGCTTACCACTAGAAACATATAAAACCATGCGCGATGTTAGCCTGATTAATCCTGATTATTTTTTTCAATTTTACCGAGCACCAGGGTTTGTGTTTCTCCTCACTGGTTTGTATGCAATTACTGGGGTATCCCCCTTGGCAGCCCGCATGATGGTTGGGATTATCATCTGGTTGATTACAGTTTTGGCATTGTGGATCGGCGACCGCCTGGCAGGTTGGGTAGGCAGTCTGGCTGCTGGACTGGCAGGCTATTTCTTGATCAAGATCAGCCTGTTGATGATCGGTCCAGAAGGATTCATGAGTGGACGAACCCTTGCAGAACCCCTAACTGCGTTTTTAGTCACCTTATTTGCCTTGCTATGTATCTTATTCCAGCAAGAAAAACTTCGGATATTTCTTTATTTGGCCAGCCTGACCTTAGCCTGTGTTGTTTTAACCCGGGCGAATTTTTTAGCTGCCCTACCCATCTTTCTAGTGCTGGTAATATTTGAAACTCGTCACTGGAAACCGGTGTTTATCTCGAGTTTGCTCCTTTTCGTTCCAATACTGGTCTGGTCAGGTTATGCTTCATATATCCGCCAATCACCGATCCTGCTGACAACCCAGGGTGCCAAGGACTTCCCGCGATTTAATAACCTCGAGGTCATAACCGGATTTGGTCCCGAGAAGTTGAATCAAGGAGGCTGGCAGCCTGGATTCGCCTTTAATACTGATGGTGAACTGATGATCACCCATGCCAATTCTCCTAGAGAAGGCGAGAATGGTTGGGCAAAAGGTCTCCAATTCTGGTTTTCCAATCCGGAAAAATTACCAGCACTGTTTTATTTCAAATTACGCGCCGGCTTATGGTTTGAAGAGGGAGCGATTTATCCTATCGGAATTGCTTTTTTCCTCGTAGCGCTCGGACTGCGTAAACCACGCCAATCCAAACTTGTCCTTCCCAGCCTAAATTCCGGTCAAATCCTGACTCTCCAGATTGGGCTATGTACGCTGTTGTTATGGATGGCTGACTCAAAAACCTTTTGGATCGTATTGTTGATCTGGAGCCTTATTGGATTGATCGCACTGCTCCGCCCGTACGGCGATGCAGCCCAGGTGCCCCAGGTAGGATTAACCTGGTTTATACCACTGTTTGGCGCCCATCTTGTTTCAACGCTACTATTCGGCGGTGACGAACGTTTCCATTTCCCCATCGATCCATTGGTCCTGCTCTTCGGATATACCGGAGGTTTATTGACTGCCTATTATTTGATAAAACGCGATCTCGGATTGGCATTGGTGTGTGGGATCTTAGTCGCCAGTCGCCTCATCATGCTTTAAAGATAGATAGCTGCTGATGCCCCTGGTCTCGATTGTCATCCTAATAAAAAATGCTGCGGCTTTCCTGCCGGAAACCCTGCCTGCGATCTTTAGGCAGAAGGTTGATTTCGAGTATGAGGTGCTGGCGGTCGATTCGGGTTCACGCGATGGCAGCCTGGAACTGCTAAACCAGCACCCGGTGCGGGTGATCCAGATTCCTCCGGAGAGTTTTAACCACGGCGAAACACGCAACCTGGGCGCTCGTTCAACCCATCCCGATTGCCAGTATGTAGTATTCCTCAGCCACGATGCCTTGCCCGAAAATCCACACTGGCTACAAAGCCTGGTGCATCCATTGATTTCAGACCCGGATGTAGCTGGGGCTTTCAGCCGTCATATCCCCCGCCCAGGGGCTAACGCTGCGGTGGTGCGGCAACTGGTGCAGCTCACCCAATCAGGTGGCAGCAAACGGCTGGTCAAGCAGATGCCTGCTTCAGAGGAGGAATTTGAGGCCAATAAATTCTATTTAGTATTCTTTTCAAATACCAGTTCAGTATTGCGCAAGTCAACCTGGGAGAAATATCCATTTCCCAAAGCCGATTTTGCCGAAGATGCTCTATGGGCTGAAAAGGTACTGCGCGCCGGATACAAGATTGTATTTGAGCCAGAATCAGTGATCAAGCATTCGCATAATTACAGCCTGGTCGAGCAATTCAGGCAGAATGTTGATCATGCATATGCCATGAATCAGTTATTTCACCCGCCCTTCTATCGTGATACTATGGTCTGGCTTAAATTATTTGCAGGATTACCGCTGCAGGTATGGCAAGATTGCAAATTTGTAATGTCGGATTCGTACTTTAAGCAGGTATTATTGTATAAAAAGATCATTACATGTTTTGCAAGTCCTGCATGGTATTTTGCAACAATGTCTGGAAGCTGGTTTGGTGCGCATTTGGAGATGATGCCCGGCTGGCTTAAAGGCATTGTATCCCGGCAAGAGAGGCTTAAGCGCGCATGAGAAAATTTACAGTTATCCTGGTGCTCGTGTCACTACTGCTCACAAGTACCCATTGGTCTGCTCAGACTGCACCCGAGACACCCGACGAACCGCAAGCCTTAGGGATTGCGCATGGCGCTCACCTGCGCCCTGCAGTTTATTATGGTGAGGAAGTCGCCGCGTTTAATTCGCTGGTGGGTAAAGACCTGGCGTCAGTTATGTATTTCATGGATTGGAACACTTCCGGCTTAGCGTCTGGGGAGTTTTTCGATAACTGGCTGCCGCGCACCATCATCGACACATTTGGCGATAACAGCCCGGCAGTCATGCTCACCTGGCAGCCCTCCGCAGGAAGCACACCCGGCTGTGCGCGCAATTATGACGACCGCATCCCACTTAATGACATTATCTCTGGCAGTTGTGATACGTATATTCGCGGTTTCGCTCAGGCGCTCAAGACTCCACCCATGGACCAATTGCGTTTCCTCATTCGCTTTGCCCATGAGATGAACCTGCGCGAAAGCGCCTGGTGGCCGGGTCATACCGGTCAGGACGCCAGTGCATTTGTTGCAGCCTGGCAGCACGTGCACAAAGTTTTTTCTGAAGTAAATGTAAGCAACGTGGAGTGGGTCTGGGCGCCGAATTATGAGAGCAATCCACTCGACGATTGGAATGATCGCAATAATTATTACCCTGGTGATGCTTATGTCGATTGGGTTGGTGTAGATGGTTATAACTGGGGCAGCCCGCGTTGGGATACGTTCACTGAAATATACGATTCAGATGCTTACGATTATGTACTGAAGGATTTCGCTTGCCGCTACCCTAAGCCGCAACTCATAACCGAATTCGCCTCTGTAGATGGGGTGGGCTCAAAATCCACCTGGATTACGGATGCTTACAGCAAAATCCCAAATTTTCCATTCATTCGAGGTGTCTACTGGTTCAATGATTTTGCTTACGCCAGCTCAAGCCAGCCAGATTTCCGGGTGACTTCTGGTACATCTGCCAGTGGAGGAGTTTTCCCTCTACCAGAGGGTTCTGGTGCATGGACGAATGCATATCGGAATGCCATTTCAAACCCGATTTACACCGAAACGCTGCCTGACCTAGAAGCGGCTACCCCTCCAGCGACTTATTGCCAGACATCTGGTGTACAGGTTATCGCCACACCTTCGGCTGCCACACTCAAACCCGGTGAAAGCTCTGTCCACAACATCACCGGCATTGGTTTCACAAGTACTCAAAGTCTATCTCTACGCACACCAAGTGGCAGCTTAATCAGTGGCAGCTTCAACCCATCCACACTCCCTGCTCCATATGGAGAAACGACTATTACGCTCAATACCAGCTCTGCAACCCCCCCAGGCATTTATCCGGTTGTGGTGCAGGGAAATGGCGTCGATTTGGTCACCATCCAGGTGACAGTCTACCAAACCTACTCAATCTCCGGAACTATTCGTGACCAATTCGGCCAGGCAGTTGCGGGCGTGAATGTCAATTACATTTCAGCCAACGGTCAAGTAAGAGGCAGCGTAACTACCAGTACCACCGGCGCATACCGGATTTCGAGTTTGCCGGGTAGTATATACACCATTACTCCAGCAAGTGATCAGCTTGCCTTCCTGCCCCAAGAATCCGAAATTGATATCACTTTTGGCAACGCCGAAAACGTGAACTTCAGCGCTTTTCCCATGCCCAGGCTTTATATCGACCACCTCGGCGTGGGGGCTCCAGGCAGCACCTTTTCTGTCATAGGCGAGGATTTTCCGGTAAACCAAACTGCCCAACTGTATGTCAATGCCATATACCATCCTACGGATGCTCTAAGAACCGACGATACAGGCACTGTGAGTTTTAGCATCAACACAGAGCATGCTCTGCCTGGCTATTATATGGTCACAGTGACGGCTTATCCAACTCAGGCATTCATCTGGTTGCGGCTGGATGAAGACGGTGTTGTCTGGCAAGACGCCGATCCAACAATCAGCCTGATTCCTACTACTTCTCCCTGGAGTATGGCTTTCCTGCCGTCCATTCTTGGGCGTTAGAGGTCAACAATGTTAACCTCTCCGGAGGTTCGGAGCAGGCCACCCGTCAAGTGCATATCCTGATTGTTGCCAATGGCTACCCGCCTACCGCAGTAGGTGGTGTGGAAACTTATACGGCCGAATTATCTCGTTACCTGGCTCGTCAAGGACACCAGGTAACGGTTTTTTGCCGCGAGTCAGATTTTTCACGCCCCGATTATGAAATCACGACTGAGCATATCGAGCTGGTCAAAGTTATTCGGGTGGTCAACGATTACAAACAAGCTCATTCATTCAGCCAGACAATACTTGATGAGCGCGTGGAGCAAATCTTTGACACAGTACTCGAAACTGAGCAACCTGATCTGATCCATTTCAATCATCTCATCGCCCTGTCCGCCCGCTTGCCCCTGGTCGCAGCAAAACACAAAATCCCTTCGGTGAGCACCCTACATGATTTTTGGACGATCTGCCACCGCGTTAACCTGATTGATTGGCGCGGTCATATTTGCCCGGGACCATTGCATGGGGTTAATTGTGCGGCCTGTGTCGTTGGTGGGACTCTGCGCCAGAAAGCCTCCCAGGCAATTGGGAAAACCGCACGATTGATGAAAGGGTTGCTCCCCATCCCCGTGCGGCGAATGATGCGCACAGCGTTCCTTGAAGACGATGATCAGCCGCCTGCCCTGGCTTCATCGCCTGAGATCTTCGCTGAGCGGCTTGTGTTATTCACCGAGGCAGTCCTGTCTACGCAGAGAATATTGGTGCCCTCCGAATACGTTCGCCGCCAGTTTGCCAACAACGGAATACCCTTGGAACGGATTGAGGTTTTTCCCTTGGGCATTGAACAACTTACCGCTACTCTGGCGTCTAAACCGGCCTCTGGTTTGTTGACTTTCGCAGCAATCGGTCCAATCCAACCCATAAAAGGCATGGATATCGCCATTAAAGCCTTTCGGAGTGTACCGGGTGACCACCTGCGTCTGAAGATTTACGGGCGTACCGATCTATACCCCCGCAATCACGTCCGCCGGATAACCCAACTGGCCCAGGCCGATCCACGGGTGAGTTTGATGGGACCGTTCAATCCAGCCGATCGGGCCTCTGTTTTTGAATCTTTTGAGATATTAATCGTACCGTCTCGCGCTCCAGAAACCTTCTCCTTAGTAACCCGAGAAGCGCTTGCGTCAGGGAAACCTGTCATCGCAGCCCGTATTGGCGCGCTGGCTGAGATTATTCAGGATGGGGTCAATGGGTTCTTATTTGCTCCAGGCGATATCCAGCAATTAGCCAGGCACCTGCTATCTTTTGCCAATAACCCTGATCTCATCTCACACCTGACAGTTCCTGGTCCGGTTCAAATTCTTACCACCGCTGAACATGCCGAACAGATGCAATCCATCTATCGCCAGGTTCTGGCTGAAAGCATATCCAATTAATGCAATTGGATTGGAAAAATATCACACGATGAATATCCTGTTGGTTGCCAACGGCTACCCCCCGACTGCCGTGGGTGGTGTTGAAACCTATGTGGCTGAACTGGCTCGCCTGTTGGCGCGTAGTGACAACCAGGTATCGGTTTTTTGCCGTGAGTCGGATTTCTCCAAAGCTGACTATAGTATCACCACCCAAATCCTGGAACAGGTAAAAACTACATGCGTAGTTAACGATTACAAGCAGGTGCATTCGTTCCGCCAGACTTTTATTGACCCCCATCTGGAAAAAATCTTCACTGATCTCATAGAGCTCGAGCGCCCCGACCTGATCCACTTTAATCACCTCGTCGGGCTGTCCGCCCGCCTGCCCATCATCGCTTCCGAACACAAAATACCTGCTATCATCACCTTGCATGATTTCTGGACAATATGCCATCGGGTTAAGCTGGTTGATTGGCGCGGGCGCACCTGCCCAGGACCGCTTCACGGTGTCAATTGTTCAGCGTGCGTGATGGGCGGAACACTTCGCCAGAAGGTTTCTCCTTTGATCGGAAAAAGCGCACGAGCCATAAAACGCTTCCTGCCTGCCCAATTAAGACGCTCGATGCGGGCTTCTATACCTGGCGGAGAAGACCAACCCCCGGCCCTGGTTTCCACTGCTCAGATTTTCGCTGAACGGCTGGCCTTATTTACTCAAGCGCTCCTGGCGACGCAACGCTTGTTGGTCCCTTCCGAATATGTGCGCACACAATTTTATAACAATGGGATCCCACGCCAACGCATTGAGGTCGTTCCGTTAGGGGTAACAACGCACGCAGGCAATAAACCACCCAAACGACATCTAAACCTGCTGACCTTTGCTGCCATTGGGCCATTGCAGCCGATCAAAGGCATGGATACTGCCATTAAAGCTTTCAGCAAAGTGCCCGGCAATCATCTGCGCCTAAAAATTTACGGTCGCAGTGACCTGTATCCACGCAATTATGTGCAGCATATCATCGAATTAGCCCAGGCCGATTCTCGCGTAGCGCTCATGGGCCCTTATAACCCGGCGGACAAAGCCGCAGTATTCGACTCATTCGATATCTTGCTCGTACCTTCCCCCGCTCCTGAGACCTTTTCTTTGGTCGCGCACGAAGCCTTAGCTCTGGGAAAACCAGTTTTGGCGACACGTATTGGGGCTTTAAGTGAAATTATTCAAGACGGGATCAACGGCTATCTCTTTGAACCAGGCAATCAGGCCCAACTGGCAGAATTAATCGACGCTTTTGCCGCCAATCCCGCGCTGCTTGAAAGCCTCACTGCCCCGGGTGCAGTGGCGATCCGCACTGCCGAAGAGCATGCCCAGCAGGTAGAAAATATCTATCGCCAGGTTCTGGGGGAAAGCAATCAATACACATCACCAGCTTTGGACTGATACCAACCCACCATTCGATGCCATCTATCACTGTAATTATTGCCAATTGGAACGGCGCTGCGTTACTGCCAACATGTCTGGAAGCGCTCGCTGCCCAAACTTACACCGACTTCAAAATATTGGTGATCGATAACGGCTCTCAGGATGCTTCAATAGATACCCTTCAAGAAAATTGGCCACATATCCAACTCATTCGCCTGCCTGAGAACCGCGGCTTTGCTGCCGCGAACAATTTAGGGGCGCGCCTGGCGGATACTGAATGGATTGCATTCCTCAATAACGATGCATACCCTGAACCCGGTTGGTTAGCGGCCCTGCTGGCAGCAACGCAACAATTTACCGAATGTGCTGTCTTTGCCTCGCGCATCTTACTGGTCGATCCCCCCGAGCTTCTGGATTCTACAGGGGATGTGTACCACATCAGCGGCAATGCCTGGCATCGAGGCTACAGGACACCTGCGCAGCAGTTTGCACCTCCAGCTGGAAATGTCTTCACCGCATGCGCGGCCGCGGCTTTATACCGCCGAGTAGATTTTCTCGCCTCGGGTGGCTTTGACGAAGATTATTTTGCATACATGGAAGATATCGATCTGGGATTTCGCCTGCGCTTGAGCGGCTCACCCACAAGCTACGTACCGAAAGCTGTTGTCCGCCATGTCGGTTCGGCGACAGCCGGGATTGAAAGCGATTTCACAGTCTATCACGTGCACCGCAATCTGGTGTGGTGTTATATTACCAATATGCCAGGCATCTACTTCTGGCTATACTTGCCCATCCACCTGCTTAGTGGGCTGATTTTCCTGGTGTATTATATTAAACACGGCTCAGGCAAGGCATACCTGAGAGCCAAATGGGATGCACTGCGCGGTTTGAGCAAGGCGATCCAGAAACGTAAGCAAGTTCAGGGTCAACGCAAGGCAAACCCCCGCGCAGTCATAGCCGGCATGGATCATGGATTATTCAGCCCTTACCTGCTTGGCCGCAGCAGCCAGCGAGTACGACAGTTCATGGCTCAGCGCGATCCCAAGCGCGGTGGCTGAATTACACAAACCCTGATGACTATCAACTATCAAATTCCTGCAGGAGTACAGCCTTTACATCAGGCTCACAATGTTTTGCTATCTACCGCTCAGGGCGGCCAGGTGCTGGTGGATCGCCGTGTGCTAGACATATGGCAAAAGGCTGGCGAACAGGATCTCGATCAACTCTTAAATATTCTGCCAGACCTGGAATACTCCGAGCCAGAGCTGCGTGCTGCTCTGGCCTGCTTATGCCAGGCAGGTCTGCTTGACCGCAGAATCACCCCTCAAACTCAAGCAACCCCGCCAGTCACTCAAGGGCCGTTGGTCTCGGTGGTCATCGTCTCCTATAATAGCCAGGCTTGGCTGACAGCTTGCCTAGCATCCCTGAGCATACAGAGCTATCAGCCCCTGGAAATTATCCTGGTCGATAACCAATCCAGTGATGGTACAGGCGCCTGGTTAGCAGCCAACTATCCGGCGATCCCCCTGATCCAATTGTTCGAAAGTGTATCGCTGGCTCAAGCCATCAATACAGGGGTAGAAGCTGCTCAAGGGACATATTTCCTGGTGCTCAATCCAGATGTCCGCCTGGAACCAGACGCGGTATCTCAACTGGTCCGCATCGCGCAATCTGAGCAAAATTGTGCTGCTGTAGCGGCTAAACTAAAATTGTATTGGGCGCCGGGATTTCTCAACGGCCTGGGCAATGTGGTAGGTTTTTTTTCCTATGGAGCAGATATTGGTTTGGGGCATTTAGACCTGGGCCAGTTTGACAATTCGCACCAGCTCCCTTCTGCTTGCTTTGCGGCTGCATTATTATCTCGCCAGGCCTGGCAAATAATCGGCCCGCTGGACGCTGCCTTTCCCCTGTATTACGAAGATAGTGAATGGTGTTACCGGACCCGCATTTGTGGCTTTTCTGTGCTGGCTGCACCTGAAGCGATTGTCTACCATGCCTTCGGCAGCCGCCCCTCCAACACCAGGGAGATGGAAATCTCACCAACCCGGCTTGAAAGGGTCGTGTATGGACGACTACGCTTTGCCGGCAAGCTGTTCAATGAACCCTACCGGCGCCGGTTAATCACACGTTATTTACTGGAGGATAGTCTCCGACTAGTGCTTGCTTTGCTGCGCCGGCGTGGATCACAGGCAAGAGCAATCCGGCAGGGATGGATGCAGTTCAGAAAAGCCAATGATCTGGAGCAAGCCCGCGCCTCGCTCCAGACAATCCGGCAGATCGATGACGAGACAATATTTAAGATTCAACAAAACCCTCCCCCACCGTTGATCTGGCGGGGATTGCCAATCCTGACCTGGGATATAATTCAATCCGTTTACCTGCCACTGATCCAATCTGGAAATACGATCCAACTTCCCGAATTCAAAGATGTTGAAATGAGTACTGATTCACCCACTCCTGGGAATCTGCAACGCTGGAACCGCATTCGCCAGTTGGAAGGGACGTCCATGCTGTTTCACCGCCTGTATCGCGCCATCCAGTGGCGTCTGGCACAGCCTTAAAGGTTTGCTGCAGTGAAAGATACTTCCCGTTTGCGCGTGGGTATCGATGCTACCGCCCTGCCCCTCCAACCAGTAGGAGCGGGCAATTACATGATTCATCTGCTGCGCGCCCTCGCTCGCCTAGAAACCGACCTTGAGCTGGTAGTCTTCAGTCAGGCTCACGGGCAGACATTGACAAATGTACCCGAACAGGATGGTTTTCGGTGGGTCGTGGTACCCGATCACAAACCTGCTGTACGGCTGGTATGGGAACAAACCGGTTTTCCAAGCCTCCTGCGTCGCGCAGGCATCGACCTGCTGCATTCTTTACACTACACCCGCCCGTTGAGTTTACCCTGTGCCTCGGTGGTCACCTTCCACGATATGACTTTTTTCTTATTCCCAGAGTATCACACGCTCGCCAAACGCTTGTTTTTCCCAGCTGCGATGCGCTATAGCGCGCGCACCGCGGATGCCATCATTGCCATTTCAGACAGCACGCGCCAGGACGCCATGCGCCTGTTAGGCCTCGATCCAGCACGCATCCATACAATTCCCCTGGGTATCACCGATGAGTTCCAGCCCTACCCGCACTCACCAAAACTCCCAGAAATCCGCCAGAAATACCGGCTTCCAAACCACTTCATCCTGTATGTGGGCACGATTGAACCAAGAAAAAATCTCCCCTTACTCCTGCGCGCTTACCGGCGTGTTCTGATTCAGGGTGAGACACCCCCTCTGGTCATTGCCGGACGTATGGGTTGGGGAGTTGAGCCAGTTCGCGAGATCATCGCCGAGCTTGATCTGGTTGAGCATATCCATTTCACTGGATATATTCCGCCAGAAGACCTGCCCTTCGTTTATAATCTGGCAGATTTGTTCGTCTACCCTTCCCTGTATGAGGGATTTGGCCTGCCGCCGCTGGAAGCTCTGGCTTGTGGGATCCCGGTAATTACCAGCGAGGTATCCTCGATGCCAGCCAATATGGGCGAGGCCGCTATCTTAGTACCACCTGCGGATGAAAACGCACTTAGCACAGCTATCCGACAGATATTGAGCGATCCTAAACTACGCCTCGAGCTGGCTAACAAAGGACCTCTCCAGGCTGCAAAATTTAAATGGGAAACTACCGCACGCCAGACCCTGGCGATTTACCAGCAAGTACTGCAGAACCGTTCGCTGAGATAGCCCCAACACTCTCGGTCTGCATTGTGAGCCTGAATACCTGCCTCTATTTGAAGGAATGTTTGCATTCCCTGGCCGAGAGTACTCAAACAGATTTTGAGGTGATCGTTACGGATAATGGCTCAACGGATGGCACCCAGGCAATGCTGGCGGTTGAATTTCCACAGGTGACACTTATCCAAAACCAGCACAATGAAGGCTATACACGGCCTATGAACCAGGCGCTAAAGCGGGGAAATGGCCGGTATCTCTTGCAGCTAAACCCGGATACGATCATCCTACCGAATGCACTGGATCAGCTGATAGCATTTCTAGAAGCACATCCAAAGGCCGGAATTTGTGGTCCAAAAGTACTCAATCGCGATCAGACACTGCAAAAACCCTGCCGGCGCGGTGAGCCACGCCCCTGGGCTGTAGTTAGCTACTTCACAGGTCTGTCCGCGCGCTTCCCCAAAAGCCGTCTATTTGGCGAATACTTGTTAAGCTATATGGATGAAAACGAAACACACCCCGTTGCCGGCGTGTCCGGTTCCTGCATGCTGGTGCGGCGGGAAGTGGTCAATAGTATCGGCTATCTGGATGAGCAGTTCTTTGCCTACCAGGAAGATGCCGATTATTGCTTTCGGGCACGGCAGGCTGGCTGGCAGGTCTTCTTCCACCCTCAGGGCCAGATCATCCACTATGGCGGAATGGGCGGCTCGCGCGTACAGCCCTACCGATCAATCCTCGAGTGGCATCGTTCGTATTACTTGTATTATCGTAAGAACCTGGCGCGCGATTATTTTTTTCTGTTTAACTGGTTCTACTATCTGGCAATGGGCGCCAAGTTGTTCTTCTCTTTAGGCATGAATTTTGTCCGCAAAGAAAAATTTGCTGGTTCTCGCAAACCCTGAATTGGAGCGTTGGAATGCAAGAATGGTCGTTACGCAATGAAATCTATACTGCACTACACCGCTGGCCGCTGATTCTGCTATACTGCCTGGTCGGCTGCAGCCTGGGTGTCTTGCTGGCTCTGGTTTGGCCTACCCCCTGGCGGGCCACTGCTGAAATCTATGTCGGTATAGAGCCTTATCGCTGGTCTGAAGATGAGAATGTGGTGGCTTATGCGATGGGCACACGCTTCAATTATGCCGATGATTATAAAAACTGGCAGATGTCGAATCTTAACGCGTTAGTAAGCATGGACGACATCCGCTTGAAAACCCTCGAGCGCTTACGAGCTAGCAGCGACTACTGGAGTGACATCAACCGCCGGGCGCTGAGCGATATGTTGCAGGTCTTCTGGCGCAACCCTGGACGATGGCGACTGGTCGCTGAGCATACCGATCCTGAAATAGCCCAGGCGGCAGCTTCTGTATGGCGGGAAGTCGTATATGAGACAGTCCAAGAATCCATCAAATTTGCCCAGGATACCTTCAAGCTAGACATTCAGCTCAAAGCCATCCAAAAGGAACAGGTTGATCTCAGCACTCACCTGGCCAAACTGGATGCGATCCTGGCTGGGTTATCCACTACCAAGACCAGATTGGAAGACCTGCCGGTAAGTCAGCCAGTGGACGAGCTCAACCACTGGCAATTATGGTCCTGGGCGGCCGGGGCCGCCCAATATGACCCTGTTTGGGTGGCATTGTTAAATGATCTACCGCCTGGCAATGAAAAACCAGAAGTATATCTTGCCTGGCTGGAGAAAGTTCGTCTGGCGGTCGAAGAAGATGTTCAGATCACCCAAGCCCAAATAGATACTCTCGCCGGTCAGCAAGCCCAGGCGACAGCGGATTATGCGATTGCATCACAGGCCAGCCGGGGGCTCTCGGCCAACATGCAATTAGAAAAGACGTCCGAAATATTACCAGCACCGCAAGCTATCCGCCCCACCGGGTTAATGGCATTGATTGGAGCTATATTCGGTTTCCTGGCCTGGGCAATCCTCTGGCTGATCCGTCTTAGCTTAAGAAAAACCGGATGAATCGCCTACAGCGCTCAGATCTGCTTCGGAAAATCCGTTCTCTGGCCTGGATTTTCTTCCTGGTCAGCTTACCGGTCACCAGCTTCCCATATTTACCGCCCGCTATTGGTGGTGGAGCCCTGGTGCGCCCGCTGGCTCTGTATCCTTTGACCGTTTTACTGGTTATGGTAACCTTCCCGCGCCTCTGGAATCAGCGCCTGCCGCGCACATTCCTATCTTTGCTTCCCTTTGTGATCATAGCACTGGTCAGCTCGTTGATCTCGCTGCTGAGGGGTATTGAGCCTGCTATCGATGTTACGGTATTGGACCGTGCTCTGCGTGGTTTATTTACTCTGGCCCTGGGAGCAGCATTTTATCTGACTGTGAGCCTGGCTCCACGCACACTGGAGGATCTAAAAAGCTCGTTACGCTGGCTATATGCAGGCTTTGGCGTCGCGCTTTTATGGGGTTCTCTACAAGCTATCTATGTGGTCCACTTCACCAAAGCCTGGTACCGGCTGATGAACGACCTGCAGCAGTATGTTTCCACACGGCGTTTAATTCAAACCCGCATCTCGGGCATGACCTATGAACCGAACTGGTTTGCTGAACAGATCACCTGCCTGCTGCTGCCCTGGTTAATGGCTTCTGTGCTAACTGGCTTTTCAGTATTCAAATGGCGTCGCGGCTGGCTCACGATTGAGCTCTTGCTGCTGGCCTGGAGCATCGTTTTACTGCCCTTAACATTTTCTCGCGCCGGCGTGATGAATCTGATCGTGATGGCATTACTAAGTGTGTTCGTGTTCCGTATTTTCCCAGGCAGGTCGCTTAATTCTCAGTCCGGCGCCTGGCGCAGCAACTTCAAGCTGATCTTGCGCCGTTTATCGGAAGCTACCATTGCCATGGTATTGATTGGAGGGGTAATCTTTACTGCAGGGTTAAAAAATGAATTCTTCGGCCGAATTTGGGGGTACTGGATTGAAAAAGATAAGCCTACCTTGAGTGGTTATGTCAAATACCTCGGATTTGGCGCCCGTATCTCTTATGGAGATGCAGCTTACCAGACCTTCGAAGAGTACCCGATACTCGGGGTTGGTCTGGGTAATTATGCCTTCTATTTCGAAGAAATGCTCCCCGACCGCCCACTTGCCCTGACCCCCGAAGTCTTGCGCATCGTCACACCTGAGGATGGGCGCGACCGGCTGATTACCGCCAAAAATTTTTTCCTGCGCCTGTTAGCTGAGACAGGTGTAATCGGCACTGCAGCCTTCGTCGTGTTTCTACTTGCCATTCTCGGCAATGCATTATACTTATGGCTTGTTCCAGATCGAGAAATCAAGTTTTGGGGGATAGCCGGGATGCTGGGTATCATTGCATTTCTGTTGTCTTCAATATCTTTCGATTCTTTTTCTTTACCGAATATGTGGATTATGTTTGGATTGATCACTGCAGCAGCACGATATTATTTACGCCTGGGTAAGCAAACGCAGGAATACAGTTCAGAAGAGACTAAAATTTTTCAAGAAACTGGTGGAGACCATTGATGAAACGAAACAATCTTATTGTTATTGGCGTTCTGGCCCTGTTGGGTATTATCGCCTTATGCTGTATAGCTTTAGTGATAGTGGGCAGTGCATTTACCATTTACAACTCGCAAACGCAAGGCAAGATAAATGAACCAACCCCGGTTGTGATTCGCCCCACATCCCCGGCGCAGCCCCCATCTCAGAATCCAGAACGACCCACAGATAAGCCAACCGAACCCTCGGGATCTAATCCACATCCCAATCCCGCAATCAATCAGCCAGTTTCGGTCATCCCTACGGACACCTTGCAAACATTGATCGATACGATCGTGCCAATCAATAACCTGCCTGTTCTCGCCCAACGCCTGGAAGGCAAACAAAATATCCCGGAAACTTTAGCTCCTCCAGCAGCTCCATATCAGGTTGGTGAACAGAAATCATTCTGGGTTACCAATGTTGACAGCAACAGCACCCATGAAATTGACGCCACCCTGGAGTACGTGACCGAGAATGTCTATTTTTGGATCCAGGATGGTGTCCAATTCAACCACAATGACTTACGCGATCTGGTTGAAACCTTTCAAGATGAAATCTACCCCACCAACCAGGAGTTTTTCGGAAGCGAATGGACACCCGGGGTGGATGGGGACCCACATCTTTATATCCTGTATGCCAAAGACCTGGGATTCTCTCTTGCTGGTTATTATTCCGCAGCTGACGAATACCACCCATTAGCCCACGAATATTCTAACGCTCATGAAATGTTTTTTCTCAGTGCGGACAATGTCAGCTTGGATGAGGAATTTGCCTACAGTGTGCTGGCGCATGAATTCCAGCATATGATCCACTGGTATCAGGATCGCAATGAAGAGACCTGGTTAAATGAGGGATTTTCGGAACTGGCAGCTTACTTGAACGGATATAGTGTGGGTGGTTCAGACTATGTCTATACGCTCGACCCAGATATGCAGCTTACAGATTGGCCGGGAGGGATAGAAGATACTACCCCACATTATGGTGCAGCCTTTCTTTATGTCTTATATTTTCTGGATCGATTTGGAGAAGAAGCCACCCAAGCTGTGGTCGCTAACCCAGCCAACGGTCTGGTAAGTGTTGATCGCGTGCTGAATGATAACAGCGCCAGCGATCCGCTTACCGGAAAAATCATCCAGGCGGATGATGTCTTCGTGGATTGGACGATTGCCTCCTACCTGCAAGACCCACAAGCCATGGACGGGCGCTACACTTACCATAACTATCCACAAGCGCCGCAACCAACCGCCACAGAGAGCATCCGAGATTGTTCCGACTTATCCGAAACTCGCCAAGTTAGCCAATATGGCGTCGACTACATTCGACTACGTTGCCAGGGCACTTTCACCCTGGATTTCGAGGGATCTATCCAGGCTATGGTTGTTCCAGCTGATCCATTTTCAGGTGAATACTATATGTGGTCCAATCGGGGGGATGAATCGGATATGACGCTGACGCGCAGCTTCGATTTCACTGCGCACAGTGGACCCATAACGCTTTCCTACTGGACATGGTACGACCTGGAAACCGACTACGATTACCTGTATCTGCTCGCATCTACGGATGGTGAAAACTGGCAGATCATTACCACTCCATCTGGCACCCCCGACGATCCATCTGGTAACAGCTATGGTTGGGCTTATACGGGTCAAAGTGGAGCTGGTCCCGAGTGGATCCAGGAGTCTGTTGATATTTCTCAATTTGCCGGTCAGCAAGTGCACTTGCGCTTTGAATATGTAACCGATGCTGCCGTACATGCAGAGGGCTTTCTGCTAGATGATATTGCCATTCCTGAAACAGACTATTTCACCGATTTCGAAACCGATACCGGCGGCTGGGTTGGAGATGGTTTTGTGCGTATCAACAATTTGATCCCGCAAACCTACCAGGTTTCATTGATTAAGCTGGGTGACGAAACGACAGTTGAGAAATATGCTCTGAGTGGGGAGAACAGGCTGAGTCTAACGCTTGAAATCGGGCAGGGTGTCGACGAGGTGGTGCTGGTCGTATCGGGTACCGCGCGTTTCACACGCCAGCCAGCAGCTTACCGTTTTACACTCGCGCGCTAAGCATGTATCAGTTTTACAGATGCTGTGCACACAAAAACGCCGGGCAGTTGAGTCCGGCGTTCCTTTTTGAATAGAAAGCAGTTAATATTGGTGTCTTACTAATGCGCCCGGCGTAATCCTGCCAGTTCTTGTTCAAGCTCAGCGCGACGCTCTTGAGCCGCCCGGCTCACCTCAGACTGAATAGTCTCCACACGCTGGCGGATTTGACCACGTAATTCTTCACCAGATTCCGGGGCAACCAGGATTGCCAGCGTTGCGCCTGTCAAAACACCCAAGATCAATCCGGATAGAAAACTCGTTACACCCTTCATGTGAACCTCCTGTTGGGTAATATCTTCACGTTTGATTATAACATACCGACTGACTCAACCATCGAAACAGGGCCTCATCCCTTGTATAATACAATCCTGCAAGCCTTATCACCTCGCCCTGAGATCAGCGGCGAGCCAGGAGCAAAATTTTTCGCATGATTATCCTCTCTGCAGGCATGCCCAGGGCTGGTTCGGGCTGGTACTATAACCTGATGCACGACCTGATCACCACCAGCGGTGGTCAAAATGCCCGACAGATCCGCGCCGATTATCATTTACAACGCATCCTTACGGAAGTCAACTGCAATATTGGCGCTTTGACGGTGCGGCGGCTCGGGGCAGTGTGGATACCGTCCGCGCTGGGGAAAACTTTTGTTATTAAAGCCCATGCTGGACCTTCACCCTTTGCCCGGCGTTTGATCGGTCTGAATCAAATGAAAGTCGCTTACATTTATCGCGACCCACGCGATGCTTTACTCTCCGCCTATGACAATGGACGACGCGCCATTCAAAAAGGCCGCCCCAATGCTTTTTCTAACCTGGTTGATTTTGAAACCTCGCTGGCCTTTATCCAAGACTACGTACGCATCTCCGAGGCCTGGTTAAGCATCCCTACCGTCCTTCATACAGCGTACGAAGACCTCGTAGAAAATTATGATAGCGAAGCTACCCGCCTAGCCGAATTTCTGAATTGTGACCTCATGTCAGCGAACATCCAGGCGGTCATTGAACAATACCGCCCCGAACACGCCCGCCAGGACCAGAAAGGCCTGCACTTTAATAAAGGGATACGCGGCCGTTTCCGGGATAAGTTGACCGCTGAGCAACAAACGATGCTGGCAAATGCATTCGGCGCTTATCTTGAACGCCTGGGATACCAGATCTAAAAAGCCAGCCAAACTGCCAGATAGCAAGCCACTTTGGATATCCAATCTAAACCCGAGCCGGCCGAGTTTCAACACATTCAAACAACAACTGCCTGGAGGCGCACACTGGAAACGTTCGCTCAATGGTGTCAGCCGCAGCCTGGCGAACGCGTCCTGGACATCGGCTGTGGACCAGGTTTGCTCCCAATGCTATTCCACCACATGGGCTGCCAGGCAACCGGTATCGATCTGGATGCGTCCATGTTTCGCCCTGAACCGCTTTGGGGGCAAGTGGTTTGTGGGGATGCACAATCTCTACCATTCACTTCTGGGAGATTTAACCTGGTCACCAGCAGCAACCTGTTATTCTATTTACCATCACCGCTAGAAGCCCTGCTGGAAATGCACCGGATGGTGGCTCCTGGCGGGCGCATTGGTCTGTTGAATCCTTCGCCGCGCCTGAGTGTAGCTGCTGCCAGAGAGGTGGCTGAGCGGCGCGGGCTTACGGGCACAGCACGCACCTCCCTGATCGACTGGGCGCAGCGCGCCGAAAACCATCAGCGCTGGTTGCCAGATGAATTAGAGCTGGTATGCCAGTCTGCTAAGCTAACTCTCAACCGATGGGAATATAGCGTCGGTCCCGGGTTTGCCCTGTTTGCCATTGCACAGAGGAGTGACGCATGACTCAATCGATGCTCATATCAGCCCTGACCCCAGAATCCATCCCAAAAGCAGTAGAACAAGCTGTGCAGGTTTTGGGAAATGGTGGATTGGTAGCCTTTCCGACCGATACTGTGTATGGGCTGGCTAGTCCCGCCTTTGATCCCCAGGGGATCAATTCACTTTATCAGGTGAAGGAACGCGAAACCAACAAAGCGATTGCCATACTGCTAGCCAGTCTCGCCGACCTGGAGCAGGTGACCATCAACCTGCCGGCGCATGCCTACCAGCTGGCTGACCGTTTCTGGCCCGGTCCGCTAACCCTGGTTGTTCCACGCCATCCTGACTTACCAGAAAACATTTCACCCTCACCAACGATCGGTGTGCGTATGCCCAATCACACGTTGGCGTTGGCTTTACTGCGCGCCAGTGGTCCCCTAGCGGTGACTTCCGCCAACCTGTCCGGGTATCCCAGCGCGACCAATGCTAAGCAGGTCCAACAGCAACTCGGCGGGCGGGTAGATTTAATCATAGACGGAGGAGAAACGATTGGGGGCACCCCATCCACTGTGGTGGATTGCACGAGGCACGAGCTTGCTATTCTACGGGAAGGCCCTATCTCTAAAGCTGAGCTCGATCAGGTGCTGTTATCCAAGAAATAAAAACTACACCCAACTCAAATGGCAAAGCCCGTGTAGTTCTGTTATCCGTTTCGTGATCGCTCTCATGTAACGTTTAGCTTTTATTCATGCTCAACTCAAGTCCATTCGTATAATAGGAGATGCATTCTCCTCACTCAACTCTGCGCAGACAGGAAAGTTGGCAGCCGACCTGATGCGCAGTTTGAGTTTAAAGGACCTTATTCAGTTGACCGGAAAAGAACCAGGCTGGCGGTATGTCCATGGATAAAATTTTGGTCCCCAATCGGGCCAATTTCGCCGGCGCAAAAGAAACCTGCCAGATGAATATCCCCAAGATTCTTACGTATCACTGAGATATCCCCATTCGGGTGGTCATACAGACGCGTGCCGCGTCCATTGCAGGTAAATAAAAGCGCACCATCCGGGGGTTTGCTGAACATCTGGGGAACAAGCATCATTTCCAGGTCTTCGGTGGCGGTGAACGCATCGCGTAAATGAAATTGGATCACTTCGCCTTCTTGAATTTGGTCTGCTACTGCGATGGCGCCATTTTGCTGATCAATCCCCGTGACTCCTCGGACCAGGAAATCACCTTGACCGAAGAACTCCTGGCCAGCTTTCACTGCACGACCCACAAACAAACCATTTTGTAACAACCCGCGCTCATCTTCGGATAGTTCGGGGATCAGATCTTGAATCCAGGCTAATGGGACGCGGCGTTCTAATTGATAGATCCAATTCTTATTCGCCGCCTGGACTACAAAAGGCCGCCAGATCGGCCGGCAACCCTGGGAGACCAGAATATCGATATCCAGATTGCCAGCCAGAGCTACCCCGACCGCGCCCTCCTGAAATACCTTGCCATCCAGGATCAACATGTTGCCGTTGGGGCGCAGCGCCCCACTGGACATTCCCCCTACCACTGGAACGCCGCTAAAGGCCAGATTGAAGGCCTGCAATACGTCGTCGATCGGCGCCGAGAATGGATCAGCCAGCAAGATAAAAAGGTGGGTATCTGTTGGCACTTCGAGCAGTTGCGCAAAATCGTTGGGCTGGAGCAACATGCAAGGCCAATCAATGGCTTGCAAAGCAAAAGGCTTTAGCTCAACACCTGGGAGCTGAGCTGCCACAAGGGAGATGGACGGTAAGTCCTCTATTTCTTGCTCATCGCCGATCACACCCTCCGCCGAACTACCCAACATAACAGAGGGTGAAACCAGTCTCGCTATTGCCTGCCGGATGATCTCCGTCTGCTGAGTGAAATGGGCTGAAATAAATACCACTGCCAGGTCTACCGCATCTTCCCCTGGTTGAAATCCCTGGGATCGTAATTGTTCTACAATCTCATCCAGCGCATCCGCAGAATTAGGCTGGACTGCCAGAGCAGAATAAAAATGAACTTTACCGGCCATCGAATCCGCACTCAACTTAAGCCATTTTCATCTGTGCAGCCAGGGCTGCCCCAACAATGCCAGCTTCATTTGACAACTGTGCCGGCACTATTTCTGTACCGACGGATAGATGAGGCAAGAATTTGTCTTGCTTTTTGATCGCCCCACCCCCTAAGATGATCAGATCGGGCCATAACAACTGCTCCATGGTTTGCAGATAGCGATTGAATTGTTTGATCCACGCCGCCCAGGACAAACCGTTGCGCTCACGAGCTGCCTCAGAAGCCAACAACTCTGCTTCCTGCCCACCCATTTCAATGTGTCCCATTTCCGCATTTGGCAACAAGACTCCATCGGTAAACAACGAGGTTCCTAAACCGGTCCCAATAGTAATCAACAATACCACTCCCTTGCGGCCGCGTCCAGCGCCAAAGGTCATTTCTGCCAAACCTGCTGCATCGGCGTCATTCAACACATACACCGGACATCCCGTTTCATTCGAGAACAGCGTTGCCGCGTCGACCCCAATCCATTTTTTTGAAATATTGGAGGCAGTGAGTACCTTGCCACCTCTCACAGCCGAGGGGAAGCCACAACCGATTAGACCTTTCCACTCGAAGTGCCGGGCAATTTCACCAACAACCTGAGTGATGGGTTTAGGCTTGCCTGGAGGAGGCGTTGGAATACGAAAGCGTTCTGCCAGCATTACGCCAGTAATGGTATTTACCGGCGCACCTTTAATTCCGGTTCCACCAACGTCGATGCCCAGGATTTCCATGAATAACCCTCCTTGTGCGGTTGTGCAAATTAGGTGCAGCTTCTGATCACCTTGTAGAGACAGGCTGATTAATCGGTTGATTGTCATCGATTATATCTCTGTTTCTCCACAGTACAGCTTTGTAATTCGCTAATAGCAGCTTAACAAATCGGGCTCTCAGCCAGCGAATTATTTGTGTCATTTGAAATTGTAAATTTACTACAAATCAGGTTGACAAGGCTTCTGTGAAAATATACAATCAAGCCCATACCATTCTTAGGTGGTCTTATTTATCCGCATATTCGGCGAAATACGGAGGAGGTCTAGATGTTCCAGCCAGAAGGTACGCAGAATCCAATGGAGGGTGAGGTATTCTATCCACAAGGGCAGATCACCGAGAATGCCAATGTGCCAGAGTACGAGATGCTCTATCAGCAATCTCTGCAAGACCCACAAGGCTTTTGGGCAGAGCGCGCGGAGGAGCTGGAATGGTTTCAAAAATGGGATCAGGTACTGGATAGCAGCAAAGCCCCTTTCTATAAGTGGTTCGTGGGGGGCAAGACCAATATCGTCCACAACGCTCTGGACCGGCACCTGAAAACCTTTCGCAAGAACAAGCTGGCATTAATTTGGGAAGGTGAGCCCGGGGATACGCGCACCTACAGCTATTTCTCTTTAAATCGAGAAGTCTGCAAGTTCTCCAATGTCCTGCGCAGCATGGGTGTCAAAAAAGGCGATATCGTCACGATTTACCTGCCGCGCATCCCGGAGCAAGTGATTGCCATGCTGGCCTGCGCCAAGATCGGCGCCCCCCATAGTGTGGTGTACGGTGGTTTCAGCGTTGAGGCGCTGGCTGAGCGGATTGAGGACGCCCAAAGCCGGGTGTTAATCACGGCTGATGGCGGCTGGTTACGTGGCAAAATCGTGGGATTGAAAGAAATCGCCGACGAAGCAATTTCTCGCCAACCCACGATTGAAAGCTGTATTGTGGTGAAGCGCACTGGTCTGGATATATACATGGAACCGGGGCGTGATTACTGGTATCACGACTTGATGAGCCTGCCCATCTCCACCAATTCCTGCCGTACCGAGCCCATGGATGCAGAGGACCCATTGTTTGTGCTCTACACTTCCGGCACTACGGGTCGCCCAAAGGGCGTGCTGCACACTCATGGCGGCTATATGGTTTTTACACATACCACTTTCAAATATGTGTTCGATATCAAGGATGAGGACCGCTGGTGGTGCGCCGCCGATCCGGGCTGGATCACCGGGCACAGCTACATTGTGTATGCCCCACTATTAAACGGGGCGACCAGCTTCCTGTACGAGGGCGCGCCCAATCACCCGTACCCCAACCGCTGGTGGCGGATGATCGAAAATTACGGCATCACCATCCTATACACAGCGCCGACCGCAATACGTGGTTTAATGCGCTTTGGTGACGCCTGGGCTAACCGGCACGACCTGAGCAGCCTGCGCCTGTTAGGTTCGGTCGGCGAACCGATCAACCCAGAAGCCTGGAAATGGTATTACAACGTAATTGGCCGGGGAAACTGCCCAATCATGGATACCTGGTGGCAAACTGAGACAGGCGGGTTTATGATCACCCCTCTGCCAGTCACACCTCTCAAACCGGGCTCTGCAACTCGCCCATTCTTTGGCATCGATGTCGAGGTTGTCAACGAAGAAGGGAACCCTGTTCCTCCTGGGGAAGAAGGTTATTTGGTGATCAAAAAACCCTGGCCGGGCATGCTGCGCACCGTCTATCGCGATCCCGAGCGGTATGAACAACAATATTGGAGCAAGTTCCCAGGCATGTACCAGACCGGCGATTCGGCGCGCAAAGATCGCGATGGCTATATGTGGATCATCGGGCGCATGGATGATGTAATCAAGGTCAGTGGGTACCGCCTGGGTACAGCGGAGGTCGAAAGCGCCCTGGTCAGCCATCAAGCAGTCGCCGAAGCCGCTGCGATCGGGGTGCCGCATGAGATCAAGGGCAATGCTATCCAGGCATATGTTATCCTGCGCAACAATGTAACTGGAAGTGACAAATTGGCAGAAGAGCTGCGCAACCATGTAGCGCATGAGATCGGACCAATCGCCCGGCCGGAATCGATCACATTTGTCGATGTTCTACCGAAAACCCGCAGCGGGAAGATCATGCGCCGCTTGTTGCGCGCCCGCGCCCTGGGCCAACCGGAAGGTGATATCAGCACCCTGGAAGGATAAAATCTATTACCATGAGCAGTCAGCTGCACCTACAGACACATTTGGTGCAGTTGGCTGTGCTCAGGGGATCGCTAGCGCTTGATTCCCGGTTGACCAGCCAGTCTGTTTATGGGATAATCGCCCCATTCGATACACTCTTGATCGGCCATGATGGAAACGAGTATGCCTGAATAAGGCTGCCAGCGATCCTGGAAGCGGTGTAAGCCAGGTTAGTCTGTCAGGCAGAAAATCCTTCCGGAGCTGCGAGCTGAACACTGGTTCTCCAGCCAGTAAGCAAGCCGGGGCTGCCGCCCGTTATCTTGGCGTGGGTATAAGCGGTCTGGCTTTTTCAGACACCGTACTCCAATGAGTGCCTGCCAATCAGGCAGGAATCAGGGTGGTACCGCGGGAGAAATTGTTGCTCTCGTCCCTGCTCAGGGCGAGAGTTTTTTATTTATCAGGAGGCATTATGCCATTTCAAGAAGTTCCAAATAAAGTCGATTTCCCTGTCCAGGAGCGCGAGACCCTCAAATTCTGGCGTGAAAGCGCTGCTTTCGAGCGTTTGCGTGAGCTGCATGCCAACGACCCGCATTGGTCGTTCATTGATGGACCAATCACAGCCAATAACCCAATGGGCGTTCATCACGGCTGGGGCCGGACTTATAAAGATTTGGTCCAACGATTTTGGACGATGCGCGGCCACAAACTGCGCTACCAGAACGGCTTCGACTGCCAGGGATTGTGGGTAGAGGTGGAAGTCGAAAAAGAGCTCGGTTTCAGCAGCAAGAAAGACATTGAAGATTTCGGGTTGGAGCAGTTTGTGCGCAAATGCAAGGCGCGTGTCCTGCGCTTTGCCGCGGTTATAACCGAACAATCCATACGCCTGGGTTATTGGATGGACTGGAATGATCCCGCTCAACTACGCTGGCTGGCAGACAGCCTGCTGGAAAACCCAAACCAGGTCATTACGGTGCCTGGGCCCAATGGCCCGGTGACCGACAGTGTAGAACAGATTGTAGGCCAGCTTGGTCTGCCAGCATTGGCCGGCAGCTATTTCACGTTCTCCAATGAGAACAACTATATGATCTGGACTTTTCTTAAGAAATGTTGGGAACGCGGTTGGGTTTACCGCGGCGCCGATGTGATGCCCTGGTGCCCACGCTGCGCCACCGGTATCAGCCAGCACGAGATCGTTACCGACGGTTATGCTGAACTCACCCATCAAAGCGTCACCCTGCGCTTCCCCCTGCGCCAGCGCCCGCATGAATCTTTGCTGTTATGGACGACAACACCCTGGACCCTGACCAGCAATGTGGCTGCGGCAGTTGGTCCCGGGCTGACTTACATTCGTGTGCGCCAGGGCGAAGAGGTGTACTACCTGTCCAAGGGTACACTGCACATGCTGCGTGGGCCTTATGAAGTACTGGGCGAACTTCAAGGCAAGGAAATGGAAGGCTGGACTTATGATGGGCCTTTCGACAACCTGCCTGCTGCCCAAAAAATCGGTGGGCAGACCGATCTGACCGAATTAATTGCCGAGGTCGACCAATCTGCTAAAGCTGTGCACCAGGTCATTCTGTGGGATGAAGTAGGCGAAGCTGAAGGCACCGGCATCGTCCACATCGCGCCAGGTTGCGGCGCCGAAGACTTCCAACTTGGCAAAGCGCATGGCTTCCCCATGATTGCTCCCCTGGATGAAGAAGGGCATTTTGTTGATGGTTTTGACTGGCTGACGGGACAGCATGTTTCTGAAATTGCCACGCCTATTTTCAAAGACCTCGAAAGCAAGGGCATTCTGTATCATGTTGAGCCATACACGCACCGCTACCCCACCTGCTGGCGCTGCAAATCGGAATTAGTCTTCCGCCTGGTGGACGAATGGTTCATCAGCATGGGCGAGGTGTACGATAAACCGCGCGAAGCTGTGACAGCTGAGGAAAAGTCCCGCAGCCTGCGTTACCAGATTATGGATGTGGTGGAAAAGATCCGCTGGATTCCCGAATTCGGCTATGCGCGCGAGATGGACTGGTTGCGTAATATGCATGATTGGATGATCAGCAAGAAACGCTATTGGGGGCTCGCCTTGCCGATCTGGACTTGCGGAGATTGTGGTCATTTCGAAGTGATCGGTGATGAGCATGAGCTTCAGGCGCGCGCCAGCTCTGGTTGGGAGACCTTCGCCGGGCATACTCCACATCGCCCCTTCGTGGATGCAGTGAAAATAGCCTGCCCCAAATGCCAGGGGACGATGGAACGCGTGCCAGATGTGGGTAACCCCTGGTTGGATGCGGGAATTGTCCCATTCAGCACTCTGAGCTACCGCAATGATCCTGAATTTTGGCGGAGCTGGTATCCTGCCCACTGGATCAGCGAAAGTTTCCCTGGCCAGTTCCGCAACTGGTTCTACAGTTTGCTGGCTATGGCCACTGTGGTCGACAACAGCCCGCCCTTCTTACAGAATTTCGGCTATGCCACTTTACTGGCTGAAGATGGACGCGCCATGCACAAAAGCTGGGGAAATTCCATCGAATTTAACGAAGCAGCCGACAAGATGGGCGTCGATGTGATGCGCTGGTTGTTTTCAGCGCATAAACCTGAAAACGATCTGCTCTTTGGCTATACCCGTGGCGATGAGGTTAGACGCCGCTTTCTGATCCCATTGTGGAATGTGTACACCTTTTTAGTTACGTATGCCCGTTTAGATGGCTGGGAACCCGCTTTCGCCTTCGATCCAGCCCAGCCAGAAGGCCCCACTCCTGACAGCGACAATCTTCTCGATCGTTGGGCTCTGGCACGCCTCAACCAGGTTGTTGAGCGGGTCACCTCGGCTATCGAAGATTCCGATCCGCTCAGCGCCAGTTTGACCCTGGAAGCATTGCTGGATGATTTGAGCAACTGGTACGTGCGGCGCTCGCGGCGGCGGTTCTGGAAATCGGAACTCGATCGCGATAAGAATTCGGCCTATGCCACCCTGTACCACATCATGGTCAAACTGACCAAGGTACTCGCACCTTTTATCCCGTTTATGACTGAGGTCATGTACCAGAACCTGGTGCAAGCGGTACGACCTGAGGCACACACCAGCGTGCACCACACCGCCTGGCCAGGCGCTGATATGACCTGCGTGGATGATACTATGCTTGAGCAAATGGCCTTGGCCCGCCAAGTCGCCAGCCTGGGTCTCAGCGCCCGCAATACAGCCGGCTTGAAAGTACGCCAGCCGCTGGCACGTGTTCTGGTGTATGCGGGCGGCAAGGCTAATCTCAGCGATGAGCTGGTTGAGATTGTGAAAGATGAACTAAACGTGAAAGGCTTTGAATTCGTCGAGCAGGCCCAAAAGCTGGTCAGCTATCGCGTGCTGCCCGATAATAAGCAGCTCGGCCCGCGCTTTGGAGCGCAATTTCCTCAGGTGCGCGCCGCTCTTGCAGTTTTGGACCCCTCCGCTGTGGCTCAATCTGTTGCCAATGGCGATCCTGTGCGCCTGGAAGTTGATGGACAATCCATCGAGCTGACTGCGACCGAAATCCTGGTGCAGACCCAACCTGCCGAAGGGCTGGCAGTAGCCACCGATAAGCTGGCAACTGTGGCTGTCGATGCCATAATCACTCCCGAACTTAAGGCGGAAGGCCTGGCGCGTGAAATTGTACGGCGCGTACAAGCCATGCGAAAAGATGCCGGCTTCGATATCTCCGACCGGATCACCACTTATTACGTGGCTACCGATGACTTGAGTCAGGTATTCTTGCGCTGGCAGGAATATATCATGGCCGAAACATTGAGCACTGCCCTGGTAGCCGGCGCAGCCCCACAAGGCGCATATACCGAAACCCATAAGGTAGAGGGTGAAAACCTGGAATTGGGCGTAAAACGTAACGCCTGAACTGCCGGTTTTGTGTCCAGCTTTACGAGGGCTGCTCTCGAAGGCAGCCCTCGTTTTTTTGATTGCGCGGTAAAATTCCGCCTGTACACCGAAAAACCCATTGCCCGCTATGAAATAACATAGCAATCATCGCCAGCGATACCCTGGCTGCCATCAACCTGGCGGACCATATCTTCAATCAGCACGACTTAAAATTTCCTGTTAGGGATGGCCAGCCCAACCTGCTGATTACGCGGGTTGGGATTTTTGTTTAACTGCAACGTTTCTCAAATCGATGCATCCAATCAATATTATTAAGCGTATCTTTATCAACAATATCCTTATATATTGGTAGAATTTCACACACCATGGGGTTATCAACCACTTCCCTCCCACCTGAAATCACCCGCCTGAGGCAGCTCTGGCGGCGTTTCAGTTTGATGAGCCTGTTCTTCTTGCTCGGCGGCGCACTGCTTCTGGGTGCTGCCTGGGAGTCGCGCTATGCTTTGCGCTGGCTGGCGCTTTCCAGTCCTATCCTGGCTTACCTGATAGTCGTGTTCCGCATGGGGCTCTCTTACAACCACCGGCCTGAGGAGGCGCGCGTGTTACCTACCTTGGGTGCAGGCAATCTGATGACCCTGGGACGCGGCGTGCTGCTGGCTGCCCTGGTTGGATGCTTGTTTTCACCCAGACCTCTCGGCTGGCTGGCATGGATCCCTGGAGTGCTATATACCCTGGCTTGCGCCGCTGATTTTCTAGATGGATATCTGGCA
>Ga0105094_10000027_pt1 | contig 49980 bp, 42 predicted proteins | sample PPLLak1March2015_2_FD_87023 | JGI IMG/M metagenome (GOLD analysis project Ga0105094, IMG submission 87023) | Freshwater sediment microbial communities from Prairie Pothole Lake near Jamestown, North Dakota, USA - PPLs Lake P8 Core (3) Depth... | ecosystem: Environmental > Aquatic > Freshwater >...
AAGGGGCGATGCGGTAGGGAGCGTTCATCTGCTTGCGTGCGGGGCGCCGGGACAGGGGAATGTGCACCGTACCACACGGCTTCGCCGGATCAAAGCTTCTCCCGGGACGGCTTCCCAACAGCCGACCGGTGGCTCCGGCAAACCCAGGTCGGGGTTAGTCCGGATATTTCACCAGACCACCCCGGTTGGCTCGGAGATCCGCGGTAACAGCCGGTCGCGGGCGGATTGACGTCGCGTGCACTTTGGAGGTCGGGGTTACGCGGATTCTGGCGGGTCCTGGCCCGCCATATCGGGCATGCCCGTCTTGCCAATAGAGTGATCTATTGGCTGCGCCGGTCGAGCCCGATCTGTCTCGCCCAGCCCTCCGCCATAATGCCGCGTCCTGATGAAATATCCGGGCTAGCCCGCATTTCTCGCACTGGCGCCGGACAGGCCGCTCCGCCGAAAAAACCTTACAATCGCGCTTCGCGCCGACCCCCACCGGAGGGCCGGCTTTTTTCACTCTGGAGGTGGGAAGAGCGGAAATGGCTGAGTACAAGAAGCACGTGACCTTCAAGGGCAAGATCCTGCTGGTGGGGTTCGGGGCGGTGGGCCAGGGCACGCTGCCGCTGATCCTGCGGCACATCGACATGCCCCGGGAAAACGTCAAGATCATCACCGCGGAGGACTGGGGCCGCGAGATCGCCGAGGAGCACGGCATCAGCTTCACGGTGGAGCCGCTGGTCCGCGAGAACTATCTGTCCGTCCTCAACCGCGAGCTGAAGGCGGGCGACTTCCTGTTCAATGCGTCCTTCGACGTCTCCAGCCTGGCGCTCATCGAGTATTGCAGCGAGCACGGCATCATGTACCTGGATGCTTGCATCGAGCCCTGGGCCGGCGGCCACCGCGACACCTCGATGCCGGCGGCACGCCGCACCAATTACGCCTTCCGCGAGCTCGCCAAGGAGATCGGCAAGCGCTACCCGAAGGGCGCCACCTGCGTCACGATGCACGGCGCCAACCCGGGGCTGGTGTCGCACCTCCTGAAGCAGGCCATGCTCAACATCGGAGCCGATACCGGCGCCGGCCTCCCCGAGCCGAAGTCGAAGGAGCAGTGGGCGCGCTTCGCCATGCAGCTCGGGCTGAAGGTGGTCCAGATCGCCGAGCGCGACCGCCAGGTGGGCAGCCCCCGCAAGCAGTGGGGCGAGTTCGTCAACACCTGGTCGAGCGGCGCGTTCGTGGGCGAATCGCTCCAGCCCGCCGAGCTGGGATGGGGCACACACGAGAAGCACTGGCCGCGCGAGGGCATGGAGTTCGGCTTCGGCTGTGGCTCGTCGATCTATCTGAATCGCCCGGGGTGCACCACGCGCGTGCGATCCTGGGTGCCCACCGAGGGGCCGTTCCACGGTTGGCTCATTTCGCACGGCGAATCCCACTCGATCCCGGACTTCTTCACCGTATGGGAGAACGGGCGTGCGGTCTATCGACCGACCGCGTACTACGCCTACCATCCCTGCGACGACGCCGTCCTGTCCCTGCACGAAATGGTCGGGCATAACTTCGTCATGCAGGACAGGACGCGTCTGCTGCGCGACGAGATCGTGGACGGGATCGACGAGCTGGGCGTCCTGCTGATGGGCCACAAGCGCGGAGCCTACTGGTATGGGTCGCAGCTTTCCATCCACGAGGCGCGCCGGCTGTGCCCCCACAACAACGCTACCAGCCTGCAGGTAAACGCACCGGCCCTGGGCGCGGTCATCTGGGCGATACGCAACCCGAATGCCGGCGTAGTGGAGCCCGACGATCTCGACTTCCGCACCGTGCTCGACGTGTCCATGCCCTACCTGGGCCCGGTGGTCGGTGTGTACAGCGACTGGACGCCGCTGAAGGACCGCGCCAAGTACTACCCCGAGGACGTCGATACCGGCGATCCCTGGCAGTTCAAGAACTTCCTGGTCGTCTGATAACATCCGGTCGGGTACGTGTACCGAGGAGCGCGATGACCGGGATCTTCAAACGCATCATCGAAGCACTGTGCCAGTCCACCCGGGCCTGCTTCCGCATCACCTACGCCGACGGCTCCGCCTGGCAGAACCATTCAGGGGAGCCGGTCGTGCACTTCCGCTTCAAGACCGCCGCCAGCCAGTGGCGAACCCTTGCCTTCGGCCACATCGGCCTGCTCGAGTCCTATTTCGACCAGTCGCTCGACGTCGAGGGAGACTTCGCGTACGGTTTCCGCATCGCGTTCGAGAGCCGGTTCGACCGCAAGTCCGGACCGCTCGTGTGGACGCGCAACCAGTGGCACGAGTTGCGTTTCGGCAATCGCACGATTGCACAGGCCAAGATCAATGCGCGCTTCCACTACGCACTGGGGGCGGACTTCTACGGCTACTGGCTCGACCAGCCGCTCATGATGTACACCTGCGCGTACTGGAAGGAAGGCACCCGCAGCGTCGAGGAGGCCCAGCGCAACAAGATCGACCACGTGTGCCGCAAGATCCGGCTGAAGGATGGCGAGAGCGTGGTCGACATCGGCTGCGGCTTTGGCGGCTTCATGTTCCGGGCGTTGGAGAACTACGACGTGCGGGTGTGCGGTGTGAACACGACCACCGAGCAGGTGGATTGGCTGCGCGACCGGATTGCCAGCCGCGGGCTCCAGGGCCGGCTCGAAGCGCGCGAAGCGGACTTCCGCGAAGTGCACGCCCAGTTCGACAAGGTTGTCTCGATCGGCGTGCTGGAGCATGCCGGGCGCGACCAGTTGCACGAAGTGGTGAAGGCCCACGCAGATTTCCTCAAGCCCGGCGGGCTCGGCATGCTGCACTTCATCGGTCACGTGGGCGTGCGCGACACCGAGTTCTATATCCGCAAGCACGTCTTCCCCGGCGGCTGGATTCCAAGCCTTGCGCAGACCATTGCGGCGATGGAAGAGTGCGGGCTGGAGATCGTCGATATCGAGAACCTGCGCCGCCACTATGCCTTCACGCTCGACGCCTGGGCCGAGCGCTTCGAGCGCAACTGGGAGCGCATCCACGCCATCGACCCGCAGCGTTTCGACGAGCGCTTCCGGCGGGTCTGGCGCACCTATCTGTACTCCTGCGCAGAGATGTTCCGCTCGCCCCACACCCGCACGCATCTGTTCCAGGTGCTGTTCAGCAAGGGCAACACCTCCAGCGCAAACTATCCCATGAGCCGTGCCTTCCTCTACGCCGACGACTTCGCCGGACGCGAGGTTCCAGCGCCGGCGCGCGAGCCTGCGACGACGGCCTGATCCGATGCTGTCCTACGCCGAGCGCAAGTCGGAGCTGACCCGAGCGCTGCAGGCCGCTTCGGGCGAGCGCGTGGCGCTCGCCAAGAACACCTCGAACCTGTTCCGCGATCGGCAGAGCCGGCCACGTCAGCGCCTGGAGGTCGGGCGGTTCAATCACGTCCTGCAGGTCGACGCCGCCGCGGGGTGGGTGGACGTGGAAGGCATGACGCCCTACGACGCGCTGGTGGATGCCACACTCGTGCATGGGGTGATGCCCGCGGTGGTACCGCAGCTCAGATCGATCACCATCGGCGGCGCAGCCGCTGGGGTAGGCATAGAGGCCTCCTCCTTCAAGCTCGGACTGGTGCACGACACGCTGCTGGAGCTCGAGGTGCTGCTGGCCGACGGCAGCGTCGTGCTGTGCACGCCGGACAACGAGCATCGCGATCTGTTCTTCGGCTTCCCCAACTCCTACGGGACGTTCGGGTACGCGCTGCGCCTCAAGGCGCGGGTGGTGCCGGTCAAGCGCTACGTGCAGCTCACGCACATTTGCCACCGCGACGCGGCGGCCTGCTTCCGGCAGCTCGAGGAGTTGTGCAGCGGCGACGCCGACTTCATCGACGGCACCGTGTTCGGGCCGGAGGAGCTGTATCTGACCGTGGCGCGTTTCGTGGACGAGGCGCCCTTCGTCAGCGATTACACCTATGAGCGAATCTACTACCGCTCGCTGCGCGAGCGGGACGCCGACTACCTCACCGTGCGCGACTTCATCTGGCGCTGGGACACGGACTGGTTCTGGTGCTCGAAGAACCTCGGGGCGCAGAATCCGCTGATGCGCCGCCTGCTCGGGCGGAAGCGCCTCAACTCGCGCTTCTACACGCGGGTGATGCGCTGGAACAGCCGTTGGCGGATCACGCATGGATTGGACCGGTTGTCGGGCCGGCACCGGGAGTCGGTGATCCAGGACGTGGACATACCGATCCGGCGTGCCGCGGAGTTTCTCGAGTTCTTTCACCGCGAGATCGGCATCCTGCCGGTGTGGCTCTGCCCGATCCACTGCCGCCGGCCAATCGGCGACTTTGCGCTGTATCCCATCGACCCGAGCGCCGTATACGTCAACTTCGGCTTCTGGGACGTCGTCCGCCGCACGCAGGCGTTCCCTCCGGGCCACCACAACCGGCTCGTGGAACGGAAAGTGCAGGAGCTGGGCGGGATCAAGTCGCTGTACTCGGAGAGCTACTTCCCCGAGGACGAGTTCTGGCGGGCCTACAACGGCGAGGCCTACGCACGGCTCAAGCAGCGCTACGACCCGCAGGGCCGGTTCGGCGACCTCTACCAGAAGTGTGTCCTGCGGGCGTAGCCTTTGAACGGCACGCGCCCGCGCTGGTGCGCGGCTCGCGCACAACGGAGGTCACCGTGGAATACCAAAGCAAGACCAGCCTGCTCGGCCTGCCCCTGGTGCATGTTGCAGTCGGCACGACCCGGGGCGGGAGGCCCGCGCGCGGCATCGCCCGGGGCTGGATCGCAATCGGCGACATCTCCTTCGGCCTGCTGCTTTCCGTGGGCGGTCTCGCGTTGGGTACAGGCGTTACGTTCGGCGGCGTGGGAATCGGGCTGGTGTGCCTGTCGGGGCTGTCTCTCGGGCTGCTGCTCGCGCTGGGCGGGTTGGCGATCGGCTACCTGGCAGTAGGCGGAGGCGCAATTGCCGTTAAGGCCGCAGTCGGAGGGCTGGCAGTGGCGCGTGACTATGCCATTGGCGGCGGCGCGTTCGCGCGCCACGCCAACGACGCGGCAGCCCGGGCGTTCTTCCGGGAGGAGCTGCTGCTCGCCTTCGGGCAGATCGTGATGTCGCACTCGCATTGGTTCCTCGTACTTGCCGCGATACCGGTCTTTCTTGCTCTCCGGCAGGCGAAGCGGCGCGAGGAGCAGGGTCCGCGCTGAACATGCTGGATGCCCTCGAGCTGACCGGGCGTGCGCGCACGCATGTCGTGCAACTCGAAGAGCTGCGCTGCGCGCTGCACCAAGACGTCGTTGAGCCGTTCGCCGCGCTGCGTGCAGCCGCCGCACGGGACGGTATGGACATCAGGGTGTTCAGCGCGTTTCGCGATTTCTCCGCCCAGCTGTCGATCTGGAACCGCAAATTCAGTGGGCAGCGCCCGCTTTTCGCACGGGACGGTAGCCTGCTGCAGCATGCATCGCTCGCTCGGGACGAGCTCATCGAGGCCATCCTGAACTGGTCCGCGCTGCCGGGCGCGAGCCGCCACCACTGGGGTAGCGATGTCGACGTATTCGATGCCGCTGCCGTCGCGCCCGATTACCGGGTGCAACTGCTTCCCGAGGAGTTCGCCGAGGGCGGTCCGTTCGCGCAGCTACATCGGTGGCTCGAGGGGAACGCGGCGCGCTTCGGCTTCTTCCGGCCGTACGACCGCGACCGCGGCGGCGTGCATCCCGAGCCCTGGCACATCAGCCATGCTGCCACCGCGTTGCCTGCCCTCGACAGTCTCACCCCGGAGCTGATCGCAGAGACCCTGCGGGCCGAAGATGTACTGGGTCGCGACGCGGTCCTCGAGCGCCTGGAAGACATCTTTCGGCGCTATGTGGTGAACGTCGCCCGCCCCGAAGCCGTTCAACAGTCACAAGCTCTCTCGACGTAAGCAAGCACTCGCTATTTGGAGACCCTTCGACAATCCGATGCGCCCGCTGGCAAGCGAAATGCTTCTGCAGTCCCCAGAAACCGAGGAGCTTAGATGGCGACGAGTGTTTGGGTGCTGCGTCAGAGCGCCGCAAGCGAAGGAGATGACTTCGACCACAGCGCGATCTTCGACGCCTCCGACGAGCTGGACCGCGTAGCGGGCAACCTCGGCGTCAGGAAGATTTCCGAGTTCTTCGACTGGACCGACTTCGACGCGAACATGTCGGCCGAAGAACCGCTGGAGGACTACGAGTACGTCGCGGCTGCGCGCTGGTTCGAGCCGGCCGAGGCCCTGCCCTCGATTGAGGGGCTACTGAGCCACTTGAAGGCCAACCCGGCAGCTGTGGAGACGCCCGACTGGGACGAGCTGTACCCCCCGGTGCTGGCGGAGCTGGAAGACGTCCTCACCAAGGTCCGGCAGGCGGCCGACGAAGGGACCCGTTTCAACCTCTGCGTGGTCATGCTGAGCGCCAAGAAGGCGGCGCTGCGCGCCTGATGCCATCCCCGCGAATGCGGGGATCGCGAAGCGTCCAAGCAGCCTGGGTTCCCGCCAGAATCCGCGTAACCCCGACATCCAAACCGCGCACCACGTCGACCATATCGCGGCCGATTGCTGCCGCGGATCCCCAAACTAGCGGGGGTGGTCTGGTGGAATATCCGGGCTAGCTGCCTGCCACGGTCCCTGAGGCCGGTTGGGCCGCCGCGGGCTGTCGCTCTTCCACGATCTTGAAGTCGCGTTCCAGCCGTGCCCAGCACGCCACTCGCGGCAGGACGGTGCTGGCGGCGGTGGCATCTTCCACCCTGAGCGACGGCGCCTGGTCGACCACGGTCAGCGGCTTGCCGTCGCAGGTGAGATACTCGCCGATGCGAGTCAGGATCCTGATGAATTCCGTTGTCGTAAGCTCGCGGGGCTCGGGCTTGACCCAGCGCGACATCGTGTTGAGCACCAGGCGGGCCCCGTCGTCCCATCCGATCTTGGCCTCGACGATGCGCAGCCCCTCCGTGTAGCGGACCCCCTCGCCCTTGTTGATGATCTCCACCGAGTAGCCCAGCTTGATCTGCTTGGCCTGCTCGGCAGCGCGCCGCTCGTCCAGCGTGATGGGCTTGTCCACCTGCAGAGGCGCGAACTCCCAGGGCTTTTCTTTATCGTTACCGCCGGTAACGGCGCCTATGATCGAACGAATCAGCTTCACTGTCTTGCGCTCCGCAATTCGGGAATCGGACTTACAATAAGCAACAGGTGTGCGCACTTTGCCCTGGTTCGGGGGCTGCTGGCGCCCTTTCCAGCCCGCCGGTCGGTAGCCCCAAGGCACGCTGTTGTCACGTAACGCTGCTGTCATAGTCGACAGGAGTGTGTGGCGGGCGGCCTACGGAGGGAACCCGGCGGGAGTTCTTCCGGTGCCGCTCTTCGGCGCAGCAAGGAACTCGTGCGCGCATCTGCTGTCATCACACGCAGCCAGGCTAACCGGTCTGGCGCTCAACAACAAACCGTCGATTCCCGACCCGTCAACAAGGAGACCGTCCATGATCCGCACCGCCATTGCTCTCGCACTCGCATCCGCGTTCACCGTTGCCGCCGCCCCAGCCATGGCGCAGCAGAAGAAGACCGTGCTCACCCTGGAGACCGCAGGCAAGATGGCCCAGGCGTGCATCGACAAGGCCACGGCTGAAGGCTGGAAGATGAACATCGCCATCCTCGATGATGGCGGGAACCTCAAACACTTCGTCCGCATGGACGGCGCGTTCCTGGGCAGCATTCAGATCGCCCAGCTCAAGGCCAACACTTCCGCGAGCTTCCCGTTCTCGACAAAGCAAGTGGGCGAGATCGTCCAGACCCGAGTCCCAGGCCTGGCGTTTGTGCCCGGCCTGGTGACCTTCGAGGGCGGCCTGCCGATCAAGACCGCCGGCGGCGAGCACATCGGCTCGATCGGTGTAAGCGGCGCTACTGCCGACCAGGACGGCGTATGCGCGCAAGCCGCACTGGATGCGGTCAAGGACGACCTCAAGTAACGCTGTCGTTCGAGTGTGCTGGCGAACAGCCGGGCCTGCGGGTCCGGCTGTTGCCTTTCTGGCGCCGATGTGATCTCGCACCTTCGGTGTACGCTGCGGCAAGCGCGTGGAGAAACCGGGTCCCGCTCGGATCCGGATGTCCCTGGATGATCGCGATTCGCTTCGTCATGGCGGCCAGACCTACGGAGGCAAAAAGAGTGCGTCGCCATTGTCGCTGCGTGGCGTGACGGGGTCTTGAGCGAGATCACAAGATCAAGACCTGAGAACCTTGCGTCGCGCGGGACTCCAGCGCGCGGTGCGCCTGCGCTGCAGCGCTGAGCGGATAGCGCGCGCCGATCACCGGACGCACCTTGCCCGAGGCGAGCATCGCCCACAGGCGCTCGGCCATCTCCTTGAGGCGCTGCGGGTCGGCGGTGTAGTGGAACAGCACCGGTCGGGAGAAGGTCGCGCTCTTCTCGAGCAGCGCATCGGATGACAGCGGCGGCAACGGTCCGCTGGCCTGCCCGACGCTGACCCAGTGCCCGAACACAGCGAGCGATGCAAGGTTGCCCTGAACGCCCTGCGCGCCCAACCCGTCGACGATGAGATCGACGCCGCGCCCGCCCGTGGCGGACAGCACGGCGCTGAAGAAGTTGTAGTCGCTGGTTACCACTACGTCATGGCACCCATGCCGGCGCGCCTCTTGTGCTTTCTCTTCGGAAGAGACGGTGCCGATCACCGTGGCGCCGAGCGCCCGCGCCCACTGCACCACGATGCTGCCGAGGCCGCCCGCTGCTGCGTGCACCAGGACCGCCTCGCCAGGGCGCAGCGGATGCAGGCGATGAAGGAGATACTCCGCAGTCAGACCCTTTAGCAGCGCGGCGGCCGCCGTCTCGTCGTCTACGTGCGCGGGAACGTGCACGAGCTGATGTGCAGGTACGTTGCGATAGGTTGCGTAGCTTCCAGGCGGAAGCATTGCGTAGGCGACCCGATCGCCAGGCTTCCACTGTGCGACGTCCGGTCCGACATCGAGCACGACGCCGGCAGCTTCGACGCCGAGCGGTTCGCCCGGCGCTGCTAGAGGCACGAGCCCGCGGCGGATGTAGACGTCAAGATAGTTGACGCCGATCGCCGTATGCCGCACCCGCACCTCGCCGGGTCCAGGAGGCGGCACGCCGATCTGGCGCAATGTCAGCACCTCCGGCTCGCCTGTTCGCTCGAACACGATCGCGCTCCCGGTCAGCGCCTGTGCGAAAGCGTGTGCGGCGCCGTTGGGCACACCCTGCTGCAGGTAACGCGTGAGCCCTGCGAAACCGCCCTCGTACACGTCGCGGCCGACAAGGTCGGCAAGCTCGGCTTCGCGCCCACGCGGTGCGCGAAAGGTAGACTGCCAGTGCCAGAAAGTGCGACGCCCATCGGTGACCGGCTTGAGCTGTACCGTCGCGACGTACCGCTCCAGCGGCACATCGGCTTCGAGGATACAATACGTGAAGCGGTGGTCGCGGTCAGAAAGCGACAGCAACTGCTCGCGGACGCGCGCGCCGTCCTGAAGCGTGAAGCGCCGGACGCAACCTACACGGTCGGCGGGCTCGTCGCCTTCGATCTGCGACTCGGCGACCACCGGGTGCCAGGCCGTATGGCTGTTGAAGTCGCGCAGGACGCTCCACACCTGCTCGATGGGGGCGTCGACGATGGTCGAGCGTGTCACGCGGACCATGTGTCTACGGCCTAAACCTCAACGCAAAGGCGTTGGGTGTAATCCCCGCGCTAGCGCCGCGCGAAGCGCTGCTTGAGCGCATCGAACCCCGCCTGGAACACTCCCTGGCCGATGTCTTCGGCCAACTTGCGCTCCTGCGACTCGTCGCAGTCAAACTCTGCACTCCACTCGGCGAAGGTGCGATTGCCGTCTGTCACCGGAGTGAGCTTGAGCGTCGCGACGTAGTTGGTGATCGGCATCGGCGAGTCCAGGATCGAGTAAGTGCACTGGTAGTCGTAATCCGACAGCGTAAGCAGCTGCTCGCGGATCTCCCCGCTGTCGATCAACCGGAAGTGGCGGATGCAGCCCACTTTGTCCGCGGCCAGGCCGTTCTCGATGCGCGAATCGACGATCAGCGGATGCCAGCGGTGCAGTCCGTTGAAGTCGCGGATCACGGCCCAGACTGCATCGGCCGAAGCGTCGATCACGCTGGAGGTGTAGATGCGGATCACGCGCGATGCCTCGTCGCTTATGCTGCCCGAGCCTGGGCAGCATCGTGTGCCCCCTTACACCGGCCCTCTCCCGTGAGGGGAGAGGGAGCGGTTCGCGGGGAGTCTCCGGCATGGTGAGGGCGGCCACATGCCCGGTCCCGCCAGTGAACCCGCTGCATGCGTCAGCCCTCCTGCTTGGCCGCGGGCAGTGCGGCGGCCATCGACTGCGCAATCTTCCCGATCTCGCCTCCCTCGATGCCGATCTCGCGCAGGAGCTGGTCCACTAGCGGTGCCTGGGCGCGGTAGCGCAGCGCGGAGTTCACGACACTGTCGGCAAAGCTGCCGCCGGCGTCGGCCCTCTGGCCCCCGCCGCCGCCGCCGAGCCCGTCTACATGCAGCATCTTGATGCTCTCGATACGCTCCATCGGCTTGACGGACTCGCGGATGATGCTATCGAGCTTGTCCACCAGCCGCAGCCGAAGCACCGACATGCGGGCCTCGGCAGTAAGGACGTTCTGCGCCTCGTTCATCAACCGTGTGCCCTCGGCTTCGATCTCGTGGCGGATGCGCGCTGCGAGAGCGCGGATCTTCTCGGCGTCGGCCTCGGATTCGGCCTGCTGGCGCAGGGCGTCGCCGCGATCGCCGGCGGCGGACTTCTCCGCCTGGGCGGCCACCGTCAGTCGCAGCGCCTCGCGCTCGGCTTCCTTGCGCGCTTCGATCAGCTCGATCAGCTTGCGGCGCTCGGCCATCTCAGTCTCGCGCGCAGTGAACACGCGTTCCTCCTCTGCCACCGCCTTGGCCCGGGCCTGGTCGGCGGCCGCCTGCGCCTCCGACTGTGCCTTGGACTGCGCCGCAACCGCGATCGCCCGTTGCTGCTCGGCCAGCTCGATCGCCTTGCGCCGCTCGATCTCGGCAGTCTGCACTTCGCGCTCGCGGACGATGCGCTCTTCCTCGAGCGCCTTCTCCGAAGCGATGCGTGTCGTCTCGATCGCCTGGCGCGCCGTTATCTGCACACTCTCGGCCTCCTGCTCCCTTTCGGCGCGCTCGCGCGCTACCTCGGCGCGCTGCGCTGCGCGCGCGATCTCCAGCTCCCGTTCCTGCTGCAGGCGTGCATACTCGGAATCACGGTCGATCTCGAGGCTCATCTTCTCAGTCTCGAGGTTCTTGTTGCGGATCTGGATCAGGGTGTCCTGCTCGATGTCGTTGCGCTTCTTCTTGCGGGTCTCGATGGTCTCGGTGAGCCGCGTGAGACCCTCCGCGTCGAAGGCGTTGCTGGGGTTGAAGAACTCCATGTCGGTCTGGTCGAGCTGGGTGAGGGAGGCCGACTCGAGCTCCAGGCCATTCTTCAGCAGATCGTCCGCGACCGTGTCTCGCACCCGGCGGATGTACTCGCCGCGCTTCTCGTGCAGGTTCTCCATGGTCATCTCGGCCGCGGCGGTGCGCAGCGCGTCGACGAACTTGCCCTCGATCAGCTCCTTCAGAGAATCGGGCTGCATAGTGCGCTGGCCCAGGGTCTGTGCAGCATTGGCGATGGCCTCCGCCGTGGCCTGCACGCGCACGTAGAACTCCGCGACGACGTCGACCCGCATCCGATCCTTGGTGATGAGCGCCTTGTCGCGCCCGCGCGCCACTTCCAGGCGCAGGGTGTTCATGTTCACCGGGATCACGTCGTGCACGATCGGCAGCACGAAGGCGCCGCCGTTGAGCACCACTTTCTGCCCGCCCATCCCGGTGCGCACGAAGGCGCGCTCCTTGGACGAGCGCAGGTACAGCCAGTGCAACAGCCAGACAAGGATCGCGACGACGATGACGACGACGATCAACCCGAGAATGAAAGCTCCGAACTGCGCTCCGGTCATGGTGGTTCTCCTCTCCCGCTACCGGGATATCTGCTTGAACTTCTTGGTCTGCTCGGTGAGCGCCGCTTCCGTGGGCAGCCGCTCCATGCTGGAGGCGCCGTAGAAGCCGTGACAATCGGGACAATGCTTCAGGACGTAGCTCGCGTCCGCCGGCATGGCAATCGGACCGCCGTGACAAAGCAGGATCACCTGGGGGTTCACGGCTTTAGCGGCCTTCGCCCAGGCATTGATCCTGGGGACGCACGCTTCCAGGGTGAGCGCAGTCTCGGCGCCGATCGCGCCTCCGGTGGTCAAGCCGAGGTGGCACACGATGATGTCGGCACCGGCCCTGGCCATGGCGCGCGCGTCGTCCTCGGAGAAGACGTAGGGTGTGGTGAGCAGGTCCAGCTCGCGGGCCGCGCGGATCATCTCCACCTCCAGCGCGTAGCCCATCCCCGTCTCCTCGAGGTTCTGGCGGAACACCCCGTCGATCAGTCCGACGGTCGGAAAGTTCTGCACCCCGGAGAAGCCGATCTCGGTGACCTGGCGCAGGAAATGATCGGTGATCATGAACGGATCGGTGCCGTTCACGCCGGCCAGCACCGGCGTGCTCTTCACCACCGGCAGCACTTCTGCGGCCATCTCCATGACGATCTGGTTGGCGTTGCCGTAGGCCATCAGGCCCGCGAGCGAACCGCGGCCGGCCATGCGGTAGCGCCCCGAGTTGTAGATGACGATCAGGTCGATGCCGCCGGCTTCCTCGCATTTGGCGGACAGCCCGGTTCCGGCGCCCCCGCCGATGATGGGCTCGCCGCGGGCGATCATGCCGCGGAACTTCTCCAGGATGGCTTGACGTGCGATGCGTGCCATGGGTGTCTATCTCGATGCGAAGGAGGCGGCCGGTTGTACGGTGATCTCCCGGAACGCATGCACGAGTGCCTGCGCAAACTCGGGGTCGTTGATGTTGTACGGCAGCTTGATCAGGCGGCGGCTGGTGGTCGGCCGGAACTTCGACTCGATGGCGGCGAACAGTGCCTTGTCCGCGGCGGGGTCCCAGAACGGTTTGCCGGGCGCGTCGATGAGGGATACGCCCCCCTCCGGGATCAGGAATCGGACCGGCCCTTCCATGCGGTTGAGCTTGCCTGCGATGAACTCGCCGATGGCGGCATTCTCCTCGGCAGTCGTGCGCATCAGCGTCACGTTCTGGTTGTGCCTGTACAGGTTGCGGCCGCGGAACTGTGCCGGCACTGTGTCCCAGGCATGGAAGTTCACCATGTCCAGCGCGCCGCACGAGCCAACGTAGGGGATCTTCGCCCGCATGATCGCGTCCATCCGCTCGGGGCCGGCCGAGAACACCCCGCCCACCAGCTCGTCGGCGATCTCGGTGGTGGTCACGTCTATCACGCCGGCGAGCAGCCCGGAGTCCACCAGCTTCTCCATCGACTGGCCGCCAGTGCCGGTGGCGTGGAACGTGAGGCAGTCGTAGCCCTCCTCCAGCGCCTTCGCCACCGCCTGCACGCAGGGCGTGGTGACACCGAACATGGTGAGGCCGATGGCCGGTTTGCTGGCCCCCGCACCGCTATCGCGCCGGGCGTTCAGGATCATGCCGGCCAGCGCGTGCGCCGCGTTCGACAGCACGCGCTCGGAAATGCGGTTGATGCCGGAGACGTCGGTCACCGCATACATCATGCAGATGTCCGCCGGCCCGACGTAGGGTTTGACGTCGCCGGAAGCGACGGTCGATACCATCACCTTGGGCACGCCGATCGGCAACCGGCGCATCGCCTGGGTGGCGAGCGCGGTGCCGCCCGAGCCGCCAGCCGAGATGATGCCGCCGAGATCGCGCCGCGTCGCGATAAAGCGTTCGAAGGCGTTGGCCATCTCCACCACCGCCGAGCCGCGGTCGTCGGTGAACACGGCTCGGGCCCCTTTCGGGTGACAACGCGCCACCTCGGCCGGGCTCACATTGGCCGACGAGGGCCGCCCCGACGTGGACAGGTCGACGGTCAGGGTGCGCACGCCGAGCCGCTCCAGGCAGTTGCGGATGAAGGTCAGCTCGCGGCCCTTGGTGTCGAAGGTGCCGACGACGTAAGCGGCGCGCGCGGCAGTCGTTGCCACTGGCACCAGCGCAGGCGCAGCCCGCACGGCTTCCTCGGCGGGCTCCTCGACCTGCTGTGGCTGCGCCTGCGGTTCGGGCCGCACCATGGCATCGCGTGAGTCGGCGCGCGGGTCGCCCGCGTTCCATTGCGTAACCGCGCGCACCGTGCGCGGGGCAGGTGCAGGTGGCGCTTCGAGCGGTGGCAGATCCGCGTCTCCCGCGCGCCGGATCGTATAGACGACGACCGACTCGCCGAGAGTGGAGACTGGCACCGCCTCTTCGAGCTCTTCCTCGCCGCCTGAACGTACGCCCAGCAGGCGCTGCTGCAGCTCGCTGTCCGCGGCCAGCTCCCGAGCCGGCATGGCGCGCGCGATGCGGCCGTTCATCATGACGGCGACGGTGTCGGCCACGCTCAGCGCAACTCCCAGGTTCTGCTCGATCAGCAGCACCGCCACCTCGCCCTCGTGAGCGAGCGTACCCAGCATCTGCTCGACCTGCTGGACGATCACCGGCGCGAGCCCCTCGGTGGGCTCGTCCATCACCAGCACGCGCGGATTGAGCAGCAGCGCGCGTCCGATCGCGAGCATCTGCTGCTCGCCCCCGGAGAGCTGTGCGCCGCCGTTGCGTTTGCGCTCGTCCAGCCTCGGGAAAGTCTCGTACACACGGGCCACGGTCCACGCGCCGCGCCGGGCGCTGCGGCTGGCCAGGCGCAAGTGCTCGTCCACGGTCAGCGACGGCCACAGGCGGCGGCCCTGCGGCACGTAGCCGACGCCGGCGTCGGCGATGCGATTGGGCGAGCGACCCAGGATCTCCTCGCCGGCAAGCTTCACGCTGCCGGTGGCAGGCACCAGGCCGGTGATCGCGTTGCATAGCGTAGTCTTGCCCATGCCGTTGCGCCCAACCACCGCGAGCACTCCGCTGGCGAGCTGCAAGGACACCCCCTGCAGCGCATGCGCGCGCCCATAGTAGACGTCGAGGCTGCGCACCTCGAGCAGCGGCGCGCCGGATGCGCTGGCCTCAGGCATGTCCATGGCCCAGGTAGATGGCCTGCACGTCGGCGTCGTTCTCGATCTCGGACGGCGTGCCGTGCTTGAGCACGCGTCCGTTGTGCATCACGGTTACGCGCTCGACCACGGCCAGTGCGATGTCGAGATCGTGCTCGATCAGCACGAAGCCCATATGCGGGGGGAAAGCATTCAGCAGCGCGACCAGCTCACGCCGCTCGGCCGGCGACAATCCCGCCGCTGGCTCGTCGAACAGGATCAGCCGCGGCGCGCCTGCCAGTGCCATGCCCACCTCGAGCTGGCGCTGCTGGCCATGCGAGAGCGAAGACACCGTCTGCTCGGCGATATGCGAAAGTCGCACGCGCTCGAGCAGGTCGTCGGTGGCCGCCCGGGTGGGGTGCGCCGGCCCCGGCCGCCAGAAGCTGAAGCGCCCACGCGTAATGCCGCGCGAGGCCAGAAACAGGTTGTCGCGCACGCTCAGTTCGCGGAACAGGAGCGAGGACTGATAGGTGCGCCGCAAACCCCGGCGGATGCGCTCGTACGGCGGGAGCTGCGTCACGTCCTCACCGAAGAACAGGACCCGCCCGGCGGTGGGCGGGAAGTCTCCTGTGATCGCGTTGAACAGCGTGGTCTTGCCGGCGCCGTTGGCCCCCAGCACCGCTCGCCGTTCGCCCGCGCGCACCGAGAAGGTGACGTCCTCGATCGCGCGCAGCGCGCCAAAGGTGCGCGTCACCCCCTCCAGCGTAAGGGCATCGCTGGAAGCAATCGGCGTTTCGGCGGTCTGACGAAGAGCGGTGACGGTCGCCATGTTGGGTTCTGGTCCCCCTCACCCCCGCCCTCTCCCGCGAGGGGAGAGGGTCATGCCATGCTCTCACGGCATGTGGGAGAGGGGCGGGGGTGAGGGGGGCGAACAGCGAGACTCGACCCCCTCTCCGACCCTCCCCCTCACCGGGGGAGGGAGTATTGGGCTTAAGGGCAGTTCGGCACGTCGCGGGAGCCAAGGCCCATCTTCTGGAACTCGGCCTTGGACAGGCCCAGCGTCTGGGTGATGTTCGGCACGGCCTTGATCACCTTGTTCTGCAAGCTGCCGTCGGCGTTCTTCACCACTTCGGTGATGTAGGTGGTGCCGATGCCGTTGCGGTTCTCGTCGATCTTCACCTCGCCGGCCGGGCCCTTGAATGCCAGCTTCTGCAGGGCGGCGCGATACTTCGCCTGGTTGCCGGAGAGGTCACCCTTGACGGCGTCCAACCCCTCGAGCGCCGCGTGCATGTTGATGTAGTACAGGTACGCAAACAGCGACGGGGACGGGAAGCCGTCCTTGAAGTTGGCCTTGTAGTCGGCGACGAACTTCTTCCACTCGGGCGTATCCAGCGAATCGGCCATGGGGCCGGCCGAGGGCGTGCCCACCAGAGACTCGCGGCGCTTGCCCTTGTAGTTCAGCACCGTCTGGTCCACCGTGATGGTGCCGCCCACCATCGGCTTGTCACCGCCAGCCTGCTCGTACTGCGTGAGGAAGTTCACCGCGTCCGCACCGCCCAGCACGACCAGCACCGCGTCGATGTCACCTGGGATTCTCGCGACGATGGAGGAGTAGTCCTTCGTCCCGAGCGGCACCCAGGACTTGCCCACGACGCGCCCGCCCTTCGCGCAGTAACTCGCCATGAAGCCCTGCACCTGCGAGTAGGGGAAGCCGTAGTCCTCCGCGATCAGGTACATCTTCTTGTACCCCTTGGCCAGCGCATGCTCGCCCAGGCCCACCATCCACTGCGCGCCTTCGGTGTTGAAGCGGAAGAAGTTGGGCGAAGGGTCGACCAGAGTAGTGGCCTGCGCGCCGGACGACCCGTTGATGAAGGTGATGGCAGGCTGGCTCTTCGAGTAGTTCTTCACCGCCACGCCCTCGTCGCCAGACAGGGGCCCGACCATGATGTTGACTTTGTCCTGCTCGACCAGCTTACGCGTGGCGTTGACCGCCTTGTCGGGCGTGGCGTCCGACGAGCCCTTGAGCAGCATGATCTTCTTGCCGCCGGCCATTCCGCCTTTCTCTTTCAGCGCGAGCTCCGCCCCACGGATGCCGTCCTGCCCGCCTGCGGCGAACGGCCCTTCGAGCGTGGCGAGCACGCCGATCTTGATGGTGTCCTGCGCGCTCGCGGTGCCGGTAAAGGCTGCCAGCACTGCGGCACCCGCCAGGGTGCAGATGAACTGCCTTCTTGGTTGTTTCACGATCCTCTCCTCCTGCGATGAGTGCGGCTCGACCGCCGCGGTCTACGACACACCTTTGCCGAGCTGGCTGCCCGCCCCGGGCCCGAGGCGCGCGCGCAGCTTCGCCCACAGGCCAAGCAGGCCGTCGGGCGAGAACAGCACGATCAACAGAAACACACCGCCGATGACCAGGTTGAAACGCTCGCGGTCCACCAGGTCGATGGCGAAGTTCTGCAGCAGCACGAAGACGATCGCACCGATGAACGGTCCGATCGGATGACGCATGCCGCCGAGCACGGCGATGATCAGGATGTTGATCAGTGCGCCGGTTCCGATCGCGCCCGGGGTGATCAGCGTGTTATACCAGAGCAGCAGCACTCCGCCGATGGCTGCGATGAGGCCGGCCGCCGCATAGGCCGCCACGCGGTGCGCGTTGACGTGAAAGCCGAGCGCGCTCATGCGCCGCGGGTTGTCGCGGATGCCCTGCAGCGCGATGCCGAACGGTGCGCGCACCAGATACTTCACGAAGAAGTAACCCACGAGTGCCCAGAACAGCGCGAGGTAGTAGTAGGGGACGGGGTCGTGCCAGTCGATGCCCAGCACGACCGGCGGCACCACCTCGTGGAAACCCTGGAAGCCGTTGAACACGCTGTAGTTCTGCAAGCACAGGTAGTAGAACGCAACGCCGATGGCGAGCGTGATCATGATGGTGTAGATGCCCGCCGTGCGCACCGACAGCCAGCCTACGATGGTGCCGAACAGCGTGGCAAGGGGAAGCGCGACCAGAACCGCAACCCACCAGGGCCAGTGCAGGCTGACCGGCGTCGCGCTGGTGCCGAGGATTGCGACCGTGTATCCGGCCACGCCCGCGACCGTCATCTGCGCGAGAGAAACCATGCCGCCGTAGCCGGCCAGGAAGGTGAGCGACAGCGCGATCAATCCAAGCGTGAGCGCCTGTCCGCCGATCTGGAAGGTGAAGAAGGGGCTCGCCACGGCGGGGTAGACCAGCAGCGCGGCGAGCACGACCACATGCCGGGCGCGAATCGGCAGCCGCAGCGGCTCACGACGGGGCCGCGCCGCCGGGCGCGTCGTGCCGGGCGCCACTGCCGCCGCCCCGGCGGGTGCACCGGCGGGCAACCTCGGAGCGTTGGCCGCCACCGCCGAGTTCATCGCTCGACGCCACTGCGCGGCGCTCATGCCGTTGCTCCGCTGGCATGATTCGAACTCCACACCGCCCCGGCGCTACCACCGCCACCCCGCCTCGTGAGAGGCGGGGCGGAGTATTTCCCCTCCTGCCCGAGGAGGGGTGCCCGCGCAGCGGGCGGGGTGGTGGGAGCGTGGCTCACGCTGCCGCCTCCGAAACCGGCCAGCGCGCTACCTTCATCGCGGCGGCGGCCGAGCGCGCTCGCCTGGCTGGCGATCCCCCTATGGGGGCCCCTCGCCAGGTGGCTCACGCGCTCCTCCCCATGATCCCTTGGGGGCGGAAGGCGAGCACGAGCACCATGACGACGAAGGTGAATACCACCCCGTAGGTCGGAGCGTACGCGAGGCCGAATTGCTCGGCCAGGCCGATCAGCAGTGCGCCGATTGCGGCGCCGACAATGCTGCCCATGCCGCCGACGATCACCACCACCAGCGACGCAAGCAGATAGCGCGTGTCCTCGCCTGGTGAAATGGACAGCGCGGTGCCGCCCACCACGCCGGCAAAGCCGGCCATGCCGGCGCCGATGGCGAAGGTAACCGCGAACACGAGCTGGACGTTGACACCCGACGCCGCGAGCATCGCGCGGTCATCCACACCGGCGCGGATCATCATCCCGACTCGCGTGCGGTTGAGAAACCACCACAGGAGCATGCCTATGACGATGGAAGTGCCGAGCAGGAGCAGGCGGTAGGTGGGATAGCCCTTCACCACCGGCAGACGGGTGGAGCCGTACAGCGCCTCGGGCGGATCGAAGGTGTAGATTTGTGCGCCCCAGATCCACAGCATGATGTCGGCCAGCACGATGGCCAGGCCGATCGTGACCAGGGTCTGGCGCAGGTCCTCACCCTGCATGAAGCGGAACACCGCCACCTGCATGAGTAGCCCGACCAGGGCCGCGCTGAGAAACCCGGCTGCGACCGCGAGCAACCACGAGCCCGACCAGTCCCCCACCACGAAGCCGATGTACGCGCCGAGCAGATAGAGCGAGCCGTGGGCGAGGTTGACGTTGCGCATCAGGCCGAACACCAGCGTGAAGCCGCTGGCCACCAGGAAGTACAACGCCGCGAGCGTGAGCCCGTTCAGGAACGTGGCCAGGAACAGCTTGGCGTTGTCGGTGAGGCCCCAGACGGCGAGCACCAGCAGCGGTACGCCGATCACGAGCGTCCACGTCCACCTCGCAGTGTTCGGCACGCTAGAGCCCCACTCTCATCGGCGCCTGCGCGAGCCTCAAGCCGCGGAAAGCCCGAAGCGGCTGCGCGCAGCGCGGATCTCGGGCTGCTTGTGGAACACGCCGTCCTTCATCACCGCCAGCATGCGGGTTGGCTCGCGCAGGATGGCGAGATTGGTGAGCGGATCGCCGTCCACCAGCAACAGGTCGGCGAGGTAGCCCTCCTTGATCTGTCCCAGCTCATCTCCCTTCATCATGACCTGCGCGCCGTATTTGGTGGCCGACAGCAGCGCCTCCATGGGCGTGAAGCCCAGATACTTCACGAAGAACTCCAGGTCGCGCGCGTTCTGGCAGTGCGGCGTGAAGGCAAAGCCGTAGTCACCGCCGGGCAGCACGCGGATGCCGCGCTTGTGCATCTTGCGCAGCGACTCGCAGGCGGCCGCCCACTCGATCTCGTAGCCCATCTCGGTTGCCTTCTTGCGCGTGATGCCCCAGGCCTCGGCCTCGTTCAGCATGGCATAGAGGATGGCGATGCCGGGCGCGACGAAGTGCTTGTCTTTGGTCGCCTCCAGCATGTCCAGCGCTTCCTCGTCGGTGAAGCTGGCGTGGTAGATCACCTCGATGCCGTGGCGCACCGCCTGCTTGATCGATGCGCAGGAACGTGCATGCGCAGACAAGCGCTTGCCGCGCATGTGGGTCTCCTTCACGGCGATGGCCACTTCCTCGTCGGTCATCCAGGTGGTATCGGCCCGCGCGCCAGGCACGAAGTTGTCGCCCGAAAGATTGAGCTTGATCTGGTCGACACCGTACTTCAGGAACATGCGCACGGCCTTGCGCATCTCCTCGGGGCCGCTCACCACCACACCGAAGCTGAACTCCGGCCAGGGAATGTGGGGCAGGGTCTCGTCGCCCAGCGCGCCGGCCACGGTGATCTCCTGGCTGGCAGCGAGATACCGGGGGCCCGGAATCAGGCCCTCGTTGATGGCGTTGCGGATCACCACATCGAGCCGTGGCTTGGCGCACGCGGCACCCACGCAGGAGGTCCAGCCGGCCTTCAGGTAGCGCTCGGCGACGCTCGCCGCCCACAGCACGTGCTCCTCGAGCGGCATCAGCTGGATCTCCATCAGCGTGGCCGCATCGTTCCAGGAGAAGTGCGTGTGCGCTTCGACCATGCCCGGCATCAGCGTCGCCCCGGCGGCATCGATCACGGTCGCGCCAGTTGCAGGTTGCGAGCGACCACCGCGCGTGAGGCGCTGGATGCGGTTGCCCTGGATCAGCACCTCGCCGATGTACGGCTCGGCGCCGCTGCCGTCGATGATGCGGACGTTGGTGAACAGTACGCTGCCCATATCGCCTCCTTTGCGCGTTTCAACGCGCGGCTGTCAGACCGTGCACTACATGCGCTGCGCGTAGAACTGCGCCAGCAACGCGGCGCACTCTTCGGGCATCTCGACCGGCGTCCAGTGCCCGCAGCCGCGCAGGACTTCCACCCGGCTGCGGGTGATCTTCTCACCCATCAGCCGCACCGCCTGGGGCGGCGCCACGACATCCTCGTCGCCGGTGACGAGCAGCGCGGGACACGCGATCTTCGTCAAGTCGGCGGCCTGCGCATCGGCGAGCGCGTCGCAGGTGCGAGCGTAACCCTCGGGGTCCTGGCGCATGAGCGACTCCCTGACCAAGGCGAGCGCCGCCGGCCGCTTCGCCCTGGTCTGCGCCGAGCTGGAGCCCTGCAGCAGCGCGTCGGCAATCGCCTGCATGCCCACGATGCCCTCGGCGCGCGCCTTCTGCCCGCGCGCCCGGATGTTGCCGCGCGCTGCGTCGGGCGGTGCGGGCAACGGGCCGAACAGCGCAAGGCTGCGGACCAGCGCCGGCTCGGCGGCCGCCAGGTGCTGCGCGACGATGGTGCCGAGCGAGTGACCCACCACGTGGGCACGCTTTGCACCGAGCGCGCCCAGCACGCGCAGCGCCGCCTGCACGAAGCGCTCGATCGACAGCATCCCTTCCACGCGATGCGACCGGGCGGAGCCCGGCAGATCCATGCGCACGGCCTTCATGCGCAGGAACGCGCCCATGACGGGCGTCCAGGTGTTGGACGATCCCCCCAGTCCGTGGATCATCAGCACCGCATCGCCCTCACCATCCACCTCGACAGCCACACGCTCGATGAACTGCGTAGTCATGCCGCGCTGAGGGTCCAGCGGCTGTGGGCACTCTTCAGCTCGGGCTCGCGCACGAACTGCCCGTCCTTCATCACGGCCAGCAGCCGCTTGCGGTCCTGCAGCACGGTGATGTCGGCGAGCGGATCGCCGTCCACCAGCAGCAGATCGGCGAGGAAGCCTTCCTTGACCTGGCCTAGCTCGTTCCCCCGCATCATCATCTGGCCACCCAGCCGGGTGGCCGACAGCAATGCCTCCATCGGAGTGAAGCCCAGATGCTTGACGAAGTACTCGAGGTCCTTCGCATTGGTGCCATGCTTGATCCACGCAAAGCCGTAGTCTCCGCCGGGCAGGATGCGGATGCCACGCCTGTGCATCTTCTTCAGCGACTCGATCGCGATCTCGAGCTCGCGGTGATAGCCCATCTGCTTGGCGATGTCGGGCGTAATGCCGAACTCGCCGGCGTGATAGGAGGTGTTGATCAGCCAGGCGATGCCGGGCGCAACGAAGTGGTTGTCCTTGTTCGCCTCCAGCAGGTCCAGCGCCTCCTCGTCGGTGAAGCTGGCGTGGTAGATGATCTCGATGCCGTGGCGGATGCACTGTTTGACCGACTCGCAGGAGCGGGCATGGGCGGAGACGCGCTTGCCGCGCAGCTTCGCCTCGCGTACCGCCATCGCGACCTCCTCGTCGGTCATCGGCGTGAACTCTGCGGGAAGCCCGGCGATGTACTCGCCCGACAGGTTGAGCTTCACCGTGTCGACGCCGTACTTGAGGAACATGCGCACGCACTTGCGCATCTCCTCCGGACCGTTGACCACCGCGCCGAAGCTGAACTCCGGATACGGCAGATGTGGGAGCGTCTCGTCGGCCAGCCCGCCCGGGACAGTGATTTCCTGGCTGGCGGCGAGATAGCGTGGTCCGGGAATGCGTCCTGCCTCGATCGCGTTGCGAATCACCACGTCGAGCCGAGGCTTGGCCGTCGCTGCACCGACGCAGGACGTCCACCCCATGTCGAGATAACGCTTGGCAACGTGCGCGCACCACAGGATGTGCTCCTCGGGCGGCATGCGCTGGATCGCGTTCAGGCTCGGCTGGTCGTTCCAGGAGAAGTGCGTGTGCGCCTCGACCATTCCCGGCATCAGAGTGGCGCCGGCTGCGTCGATCGTCTGCACACCGGAAGCCGGGGTAGCGCGCCCGCCGCGGGCGATGCGGGCAATGCGGTTGCCCTGGATGAACACTTCGCCGGTATACGGTTGCGCGCCGCTGCCGTCGAAGATGCGGACGTTGGTGAAGACTACGTTGGCCATGGTTGCCTCTCCTGCTATTCGACCGGGTTGTCGAGGACGCCGATGCCGTCGCAGAAGAGATTCCGGCGCGGACGCGGGAGCGGTGCATCGAGCCTGACTGCCGATAGCGGCAGACGCGGACCTGCGGGCGACGGAAAGGGCCGGTCCTCTGCGAGATGCTCGATCAGCGCCAGCGCACCGGTTTCCTGGGCCCGCTCGCCAAGGGCAAGAGGCGTGAGCTCGCTGCCGTCCACCGAAAGGCGGCCGACGTGGCGCTTCCCACCCCACCAGTACGTGGCAAGCTTCAAGCTCTCCTCCGCGCGCACGCTGCGATGACGTGCTTTGTTGCCGGAACTATCCGGTGATGCTGCGTCGCAACTCAAGACAAGGGGCTCGAAATGAGACGCTTGTCTTACAGCGATACGCGGGTATCCTATGGATGCCGCCAGACGAGTGTCAAGCAGAATACCAGCGGGAATGTCAGCTCGACCCCAGCCCACCACCCATTCTCTGCCGCCTCCCCAGGCCGGCCCCCGGGCCAGGACCTACCGCCTGCTCATCGAACAGGCGATGGACATAGCGCGCTCCGGGCACGTACCTACTGTGGCCGAGGTCGCGATGCGCGCGAACGTCTCGCGCGCGACCGCCTACCGCTACTTTCCGAGCCGCAGCAAGCTGGTCGCTGCGATGGTGCATCGCAGCCTGGGCCCGGTACGAGGCTGGCGCTCCATCTCGAAGGACGGGCGCGCCCGCGTGGCTGATCTGTTCGAGCAGACCTTCCCCCGCTTCAAGGAATACGAGCCGCAGCTGCGCGCTGCCCTGATGGTGGCGGTCGAGCACCAGCTCCAGGAGCGCGCCGGTCTGCTGGAGGAGGAGCCGTACCGCCGTGGTTTCCGCATCGGCATCCTGGAGCATGCGGTCGCGCCGCTCAAGCCGGCCCTCGGACCGAAAGCCACCCATCGCCTGGTAATGGCCCTGGCGCTGGTCTACGGCATCGAGCCTTACGTGATCTGGAAGGACATCTTCGGCGCCAACGACCGCGAGGTCGAAGGCCTGGCCCGCTGGATGGCCACCGCGTTGGTGGACGCCGCCCTGCGCGATGCACGCAAACCCAACGGGCACCGCACCGCCGGCCGATCCGGCCAGATCTAGCCCGGGCAACCCGGTGCCCGGGCACAGCCCGCTACGCGGACCAGGACCGACAAGGAGGGTGCCGGGCCAGCGCGATCTCGACAAAACCAGCTAGCCTGCCGCCCCACTCCGCGTTAATATCTTTCCCGGAGACCTGTAGTACGCGCGCACGGCGCATACGAACTAGGGAGGACCACCTCCTATGCTGGAAGAGCTGCTGGCCAGCCCGGGCACCCGGGCTCTGGTCCAATACCTCATCGCCCCGGAGACCCGCCTCGCGGTGCTGGTCCCGGGCGTCATCTCGCTCGCAATCCTCGCCTTCTATGCGCGCAAGGGCAGGCTTTCCCGCCGCCTGCAGCTGGTCTGGGTCCTCACCCTGGGCATGAGCTTCTACTTTGCGCGCTGGGAGATCACCGATGAAGCCCAGCGGCTGTATATCTACAGCGCCTTCTCGGTCGCTTGCGTCTTGCTGCTGTTCAAACGCATCTACGTGGCCCCTGCATTGGCCTACGCTCTGACTTTCCTGGCGCTGTGGTGGGTGGACGTCGTGCACGCCTTGTGCCGCGCACTGGAATGCGGAGCTGACCTGGACCAGTTCTACCGCGGCGTCGGCGGCGCGGGCGCGGTGGACGGGCTGGTACTCGTGCCGCTGATGACTGCGGCGGCCGTAGCCTACGCTGCCGGCCGCATCCGGTCGCGCGGGGAGCGCCTGGCCGAGATCTAGGATTTCGGCTCAGCCCTCGGCCGAGCCACCCTGCTGCGACATCCCCGCCGTTATGGTGAAGCGCAGCGCATCTTCCATGGACATCTGAACCGGCGCCACCATCGTGCGCGGCAGCAGCAGCGTGTAGCCACCGATCTGATAGCTCATGGGCAGATAAACTGCGATGGTGTCCTTCCCCTCTACACCCAGCGGCAGCCCGGACAGATCCTGTCGTGTGACGAACCCGAGCAGGTACATATCAGGCGCGACTTGTACGCGAACCACCTGCTGGCCCGCGGCCTGCTCCTTCGACGTGCTGGAGATGAAGCCGGCGAAGTCCTTGATGGCGCCGTAAACGGTCTTCACCAACGGAATCCGCAGCACCAGGCGCTCGCCATAGCCCAGGAGCTTGCGCGCGACGTACAGCTCCATCACTAAACCGACGCCAAACACCAGCACCGCGCCTGCAGCGATGCCCAGGCCCGGAACATACAGCCAGTCCGGCAGGAACGCCCTCAGCGGGCGACCCAGCACCGACTCTGCAAGTGAGCCGAGCCACCAGAGGATGTAGACCGTCAGGGCAATGGGCAGGATCGTGACCAGCCCCCGCAGGAACGTCGCAGTGATGTGCTTCAATGGCTTCCCCTGTGTAGATTGGGAACGTGTCTCGCTCGCTCCGGCACGCAATTCGGCGCGGAAGCTCGCTTGTCGGCGGAGGGCTCGACCCAAAAGCCACGCAGCGCCTTCCCCTGCTGTTCGCCATCGATGGATGCTCGGCATCCTCGACGGTCTCTGCTACGAGCTCCGCTGTAATCCGCGTACCGGAGCGAGCGGTTACTGCGCGTCAGACATCGGCTGCAGCTCGTGTGGCAACGACTGCGAAGCGGACAGCGGCGGCGGAGCTTCCCGCGCAACAGGCTCACGCCTGCTGAGAAAAGGGCCGTTATGATCGCACAACGCCAAGTCCGATCTGATGACTCCGGGAATCAGAGCTCGCTCGCGGCGCGCAGCACCCGGAGGGCGGCGCAAGCGGCGCCGTAGCCGTTGTCGATGTTCATCACGGGCAAGCCGGGGGCGCAGCTCGACAGGATCGAGTGCAGCGCCGAGTTCCCACCCTGTGCCACCCCGTAACCGACCGAGGTCGGTACACCAATGACCAGTCCCGGTACGAGGCCTGCGAGGACCGTCGGCAGAGCCGCGTCCATCCCGGCAACCGCGATGACGATCGGTGTGCGGCGTATCTCGTCGATGCGCTCCAGCAGGCGCCAAAGCCCCGCCACGCCGACGTCCGTGATCTCCACCACCGGCTCCCCGTAGTAGCGCAGCGTGCGCGCAGCCTCGCGGCTCACCGCCACGTCCGAAGTACCGGCCGCCACCACGGTGACCCGTGCCGCATCGCGACCCGGTGCATGCGGCGAGGCGAAGAAGCCGGTGCGCGAGACCGGTTCGTAGTCGATGCGCGCGCGATGATGCTCGGGAAGCTCAATGAACTGCGTCTCGTGCAGGCGCGTTAGCAGGAGCCGCAGCCCCTTCTCCTGCGCTTGGTCGAGAATGCGCGAGACGTGACCGGCCGTCTTGCCCGCGCAGAAGATCGCTTCGTCGAAGCCGATGCGAGCGGCGCGCTGCAGGTCGAGCTTGATGTCGTGGTCCATGAGGACAGCGTGAGGAGTAAGGAGTGAGGAGTGAGGGCTAGAGGCGCGGCGTGTCAGCTGTCATCGCCCTTCACATCGCCAGTAGATCATCAGCGCGAAAGCGCCGAGCGTACTGGCTCCTCACTCCTCACCCCTCACTCCTCACGCAGTTGCTTCAAATGCAGGAACGCACTACCGACCCGATACGGCTCAAAGGCCACCGGCCGGTCCCGGCCATTGGCCGCAAACAGATCGCGGATCCGAGCACGCAGGGCACGCTGCGCAGCCTCTCCCATGTGCTCGAGGGTGGCCGCATCGAGCTCGATGACCACGCCACCCGCCCGCACACGGCAGCGCACCGTCTTCGGAGAGAGCACGTCCCTCACCAGACGTTCGGCGCTGTGAATCAGCGCCAACACAGCCGGGTCGATGGCGATGCCGGTCTCGACGCGGCTGGACAGACACGGCGAAGCGGGCAGCTCGGCGATGTCGCCCAGGCCCAGGTGCCGCGCGAGCTGGCGGACGTCGCTCTTGCGCAACCCCGCTTCCACGAATGGATGCCGCACACCATGCTCCTGCGCAGCGATCAGGCCGGGCCGGTACTCGCCGAGATCGTCGAGATTGGTGCCGGATACGATCTGCGCGCCGGTGTGCGGCTTGATCGCGCCGTACAGGCTGGTCTTGCAGTAGAAGCAGCGGTTGACCGGGTTGCGCAGGTAATCCGCGTTGTCGAACTCGCCGGCGTCGATCACGTGCAGGGCCCACCCGTTGCGGTCGGCCAGTGCACGAGTGCGCTGCGTCGCCTCGCGCGGCACAGCTGCAGACACCGCGTGATACATCACGCAGCGCTCGTCGAGCAAGCGATGCGCGAACGCAGCGAGCGTCAGGCTGTCGACACCGCCGCTGACCGCGACAGCCACTTCGCCCATGCCGGACAGCACGGTTTCCAACGCCGCCAGCTGCGCGAGCTGCTCACCCATTCTTCTTCAGTCCTTCGCTTTCCGCCTCGCGCCGGGTCTCCTCGCGCGCGGCCCGCCCGCCGCCCACCGCGAGCAGATCGTCGCTCTCCGCTTTCGCCGTGTGGCTCCCCGGCCGCTGCGCCAGCTTCACCCGCACCCGGCGCCCGCCGACTTCGATAGTCTCCTGCCGACGCGGCAGCACATGGCGCTCGATGATCTGAGACCGCAGCCCGAGCGTGGAGGTTTCGTTGAAGCAGGCCTCGATCACCTGCTGCGCACCATCCGGCTCGGCCAGTACCTGGATGTGAGCGGTCATGCGCCCCTTCTTACCGAAGGCGGGTATCTGCATCACATCCAGAACCGAAGGGTAGGTACGTAGATGGTCCAGCGCAATCGCGAGGTCTTCGGGCGTCTGATCGTCCACCTCGAAGGCGATCACGGCAACGCGGTCGCTGCGCCCCTCGGCCTCGGCGTCCTCGAATGCAAGCACGCGCAGCACGTTGCTGATGCCGCGAAACACCCTAGTGCCGAAGCCGTAGCCGCTGCGCAACAGGCGGCGCGGCGTGCGATCGGTGTTCTGTGTCGCGCCCAGGTGCTTGAGGATGGCCGCACCGGTCGGCGTCACGCGCTCGCCCGCGAGCCCGTCGTCGACGAACTCGTAACCCTCGAGCAGGCGCGAAGCCGCCGGGGAAGGCACGGGAAGCAGGCCGTGCGCCGTCCTGGTCCTGCCGCGCCCGAGCGGAAGCGTCGAGACCGACCAGCTCGCGCCGGGGAATGCCGCGATGAGCGCCGCGGCGCCGACGATATCCGCGATCGAATCCCAGCCGCCCAGCTCGTGGAAGCTGACCGCCTCGGTGGCGTGGCCGTGGATCTCGCCTTCGACCTGCGCCAGCAGCGTGAAGATGGCGATGGCGCGCTGCTTCACCTCGGGAGCAAGCCCGCTTGCGAGCAGCTTGTCGCGGATCTGCGCGAAAGGGGTCTCGTCGTGCTGGTGAGCCAGGCCTTGCCTGTGCGCCTGGTGGTGCGGCTGCTCCCTCCTCCCCGTCGCTTCGCGCCACCCCTCCTCAGGCAGGAGGGGAGGGGCGTGCGGATCGTCCACCACGAAGCGCAGCCCCGCTAGCGCATGATCTCGATGCTCTGCGATCTCGCAGGTCACCTCCGCAGGAAGCCCTGCGGCTCGGATCGCTTCGAGCATGGGCTCGCGCAAGTCCGGAAATGCATCCAGCACGGCGGCGATAAACATATCGCCCGCCACGCCGCCGACGGCATCGAGGTGGAGGTGCATGGAGTGACGCTGGATAAGAGCCCCCTCTCCCTCGACGCCAGAGGGCTGGGGTGAGGGTGGCTGAGCCTGTGTGCCGGCGCCGGCCCCTCCACCGCAACCCCCTCCCGCCCGGGGAGAGGGAACGAGGATCAAACGTGCGCGGCCTCGTGGTGTCTGGCAAGCATCGGGTACAGCGTGCCTTTGGCGTCGAACTTCAGGGCCTCGGGCTCGCCCACGACCTCGAACATGTCGGGGTTCGCGCGCACCTGCGCCATCAGCGGCTCGGACACGTGGATGTCTACGAGATCCAGGGTAGTGCGAATGCGCACGATCTTGCAGTCCTGCGGCTTCACACGCACCACCGTCTTTACCGCGAGCTGGATCGCCTCCTGGTCGGTGTTCATGATCATCGGAATCACGGCGCCATCCAGATACGTCGAGGCGATGATATTGGCGTAGGTCTTGGGAATGTCCATGTCCTTGTACAGGCGCATGGTGATCACGTCCGCCGCGCCGAGACCGGTGGCATTGCCATGCGTCTCGGGGGTGAGCCCCAGCACGACGATCTTCTTGACCAGGGGCTTCATGTCCCACTCGACGAAGCGGCAGTTGCGGCCGGTGATGTTGGGATCCATGCCGGAGCCGCTGATGTTCTTGCCGATTTTCTCGACGATCAGCACGTCCACCTCATCGAAGCGGATGCGCGCCATCATCTCCTTGGCCTTGGCCTGCAGGACCGGCTCGCGCTCCCACAGCTGCTCCGCGGGCACCGCCTCGATGATGGCGGTCTCGTCGGCGGCGTTCTCGACCATGCCCACGCCGAACAGGAAGGTCTTCTTCGCCATGATGAACCTGGCGGTCTTCGGTAGAAGCTCGCCGAACATGTCCATCCCGAAGGTGTGCAGCTCGGTGGCGCCGATGATCTTGCCCATGCCGATCGTCATCATCTTCACGATGCCGCTCTCGATGGCGGCACGGAAGTTGGTGTGCGGCTTGATCCGGCAGACAAACGCGAACGCGTCGGCCGCGGCGGCGAGCTTGTCCATGTAGACCGGCATCCCGTCGAGCTTGCCCAGCTCCACCACATCCATCTGCGCCTGGACCGGGCAGCCCATGGCGGCCTCGGTCACGCCGTAGTCCTCCAGCACCTGGCGCTGGCCTTCGGCAGTCGCGCCGCCGTGGCTGCCCATCGCCGGGAAGATGAAGGGCTTCGCGCCCAGGGCTTTCAACTCGGCGACCGTCTGCTTCACCGCTTCGGCGATGTTGGCGATGCCACGGCTGCCGACACCGAGAGCTATGGTCATCCCCGGCTTGACCTTCGCGCGCACCTCGGGCCGCTTGAACTGCTCGGCCACGGCCTGCCCGACATTGTCGATCCGGGTGGTCTGGAACTTCTGCCGGATATGGACCATGCGTGGGAGAGGGATATCCAGCCCGCCCGCGATGTTCACTTCGATGCGATCGCCGATCATCTCTCCTCCGTGCCGGTGGCCTGATTAGCTTGAAAAGGTGATTAGTTTACCTCTTAAACCCAGGAACCGCAGAGGTGCAGAGAGCGCAGAGAAACCCGGTTGAAAGGAGGGGATGGGACAGCCCTCTGGGTCTTGAGAGTCCCCGCTCCCGCGAGGACGCTGCTTTCGCCCCGCATGCGATGCACGGCAGTGCTCTGCGCCTCTGCGGTTCAGCCTTAAAGGGTTTCAGTCCGAGACCAGTGAAGCGTACAGCTCCACATACTGCGCCGCGATCGCTCCCCAGCTGAAATCCTTCGCCATGCCGTTCTTCTGGATCTGGCGCCAGAGCTTCTTGTCACCATAGGCGCGCACTGCGCGGGCGACCCCCTCAAGCAGCGCCTGCCGGGTCATGGGTGAGAACAGGAACCCGGTGGCTGTCTTGTTGGCAATGGTCTCGGGCGTGCAATCGACGATCGAGTCGACCAATCCGCCGGTCGCGTGCGCGACCACTGGCGTGCCGTAGCGCTGGCTGTACATCTGGTTCAAGCCGCACGGCTCGAAGCGCGAGGGCATCAGGAAGATGTCGGCACCGGCCTCGATCTGGTGCGCCATGCTCTCGTCGTAACCCACGTGCGCGCCCACCTGCCGAGGATAGGTACGCGCCAGTTGCTGGAAGCCATCCTGCAGATCCGCATCTCCCGAGCCCAGCACGGCCAACTGCACGGGCATGCGCAGGAGGTCGGCTGCGCACTGGAGCACGAGATCGAAACCCTTCTGCTCGGTGAACCGGCCGATCAGGCCGACCAGGGGCAGGGCCTCATCGCCGCTGAGCCCGAGCTTGTCCTGCAGGACCCGCTTGTTCTCCAGCTTCACGGGCAGGCGCGCCGCGTTGTAGTACTTGGCGATGTAGGGATCGCTTTCCGGATCCCAGGCATCGGTGTCGATCCCATTGAGGATCCCGGTCAGAACGCCCGAGCGATGCGCAAGCAGTCCCTGCATGCCCATGCCCAGCGGCTCGAGCTGGATTTCTCGTGCATAGTTCGGGCTGACCGTCGTGATGCGATCGGCGTAATGCAGGCCGCCCTTCAGGAAGGACATGTTGCCGTAGTACTCAACCCCGTCCGGGCTGAACGCGGACGGCGGCACACCGAGGCGGCTCACGGTCACGGGCGGGAAGACCCCCTGGTAGGCGAGGTTGTGGATGGTCATCACGCTCCTGGCCTTCTCACCCGGCATATAGTGCAGATACACGGGCCCCAGCCCGGCCTGCCAGTCGTGACAGTGCAGGACCTGCGGACGCCAGCTGATCGGAGAATGGGCGCTCGCCAGGATGGCCGCGAGGTAGGACAGCAAGCCGAAACGAAGCTCGTTGTCCGGCCAGTCTTTGCCAGTGGTGTCCTGGTACGGTCCGCCGGGGCGGTCATACAGCTGCGGGCAGTCCACGATCAACAGCGGCACGCCGCCCGGCAGCTTGCCGGCCAGGAGCTGGCTGCCGGGCAGCTCGCCCAGCGCCGGTAGGGAAGCCAGCCGCCCCTTCGACTTCACGCCCTCCATGACGGCGGGGTAGCCGGGCATCAGCACGCGCACGTCCACGCCTTGGTACATGAGCGCCACCGGAAGCGATCCGCTCACGTCGGCCAGGCCGCCGGTTTTCACCAGGGGCGCCGCCTCGGAAGTGACGAACAGGGCCGAGAGCTTGCTCTGCGCCATCACCGGCGCTCCGGCACGAGCACCAGCGCCGCCAGGGGCGGCAGGGTGATGGCCGCGGAGTACCCCAGCCCCATCCACGGCAACGCCTCGGCTTCGATGCCGCCGGCGTTGCCCGCGTTGCTGCCGCAGTAATAGGCCGAGTCGCTGTTGAACACCTCCACGTGTCGGCCTGCGGTTGGTAGACCGATCCGGTAGTTGTCGCGCGCTACTGGCGTGAAATTGAGCACCACCACGGCATAGGACCCGTTGCGGGCGCGGCGGATGAAGCTGATGGTCGAATGATCCGCGTCATGACAGTCGATCCAACTGAAGCCCTCCGGTGTGAAGTCCAGCTCGTGCAGTGCCGGAACGTCGCGGTGCAGGCGATTGAGGTCGCCTGCCAGCCGCTGCACGCCCAGGTGCCAGTCGATGGCAAGCAGCCCCCAGTCGAGCTCCCAGCTCGCGCGCCACTCGCGCCCCTGGGCTAGCTCGTTGCCCATGAAGTTGAGCTTCTTGCCGGGCGAGGCGTACTGATAGGCGAGCATCAACCGCAGATTGGCGAACTCCTGCCAGGTGTCGCCCGGCATCTTGTCCAGCAGGGAGCCCTTGCCATGCACCACTTCGTCGTGCGACAGCGGCAGGAGGAAGTTCTCGGTATACGCGTAGAGCTGACCGAAGGTAAGCTGGTTGTGGTGGTAGCGGCGGTGGATGGGATCGAGCCGCATGTAGGACAGCGTGTCGTTCATCCAGCCCATGTTCCACTTCATGGAGAACCCCAGCCCGCCCAGATAGGTGGGCCGCGACACCATCGGCCAGGCGGTGGACTCCTCCGCCAGCGTGAGCGCTCCGGGGAACTCCTCGTGCACCATGACGTTCAGCTCGCGCAGGAAGGCGATGGCCTCCAGGTTCTCGCGCCCACCGTAGCGGTTGGGCAGCCACTCACCGGGCTTGCGCGAGTAGTCGAGGTAGAGCATCGAGGCGACCGCATCCACGCGCAACCCGTCCGCATGGAACTCGGACAGCCAGTAGTGCGCGCTCGACAGCAAGAAGCTCACCACTTCGCTGCGCCCGTAGTTGAAGATGTGCGTGCCCCAGTCCTGGTGGAACCCGAGGCGCGGGTCCTCGTGCTCGTAGAGCGCGGTGCCGTCGAAGTGCGCCAGGGCCCAACCGTCCATCGGGAAGTGTGCCGGGACCCAGTCCAGGATCACGCCGATGCCGGCCTGATGAAAGGCGTCGATCAGCGCCCGCAGGTCGTCCGGCGAACCGAACCGCGCGGTGGCCGCGAAGTAGCCGGTAGTCTGATATCCCCAGGACTCGTCCAGCGGGTGCTCGCTGACCGGCAGCAGCTCCACGTGCGTGAACCCCATGTCGCGCACGTAGGGAACCAGGTGCTCGGCGAGCTCGCGGTAGCTGTAGAAGCGCCCGTCCGGGTGGCGCTTCCACGAGCCCAGGTGGACTTCGTAGATGCTCATGGCCGCGTGCTGCCAGTCCCAGCTGTGGCGACGCTCCATCCAGCCCTCGTCGGCCCACAGGTATCTGCCCTCCGCCCGCACGCGCGCCGCCGTGCCGGGTCTGCGCTCGAACTCGCGCGCGTAGGGGTCGGTCTTGAGCATCACTTCGCCGGTGGCGCGGTTGCGGATCTCGTACTTGTACAGCTCGCCGCCGCGGAGCTCGGGGATGAACAGCTCCCAGACGCCGCTAGAGCCATGCACCGCCATCGGATGCATACGCCCGTCCCAGCGGTTGAAGTCCCCGACCACGCTGACCCGCTCGGCATTGGGCGCCCACACGGCAAAGCGGGTGCCGGCAACGCCGCTGCGCTCCTCGACGTGGCTGCCCAGTGCTCGCCAGGCCTGGCGCAGCCGCCCCTCGTTGAACAGATACAGATCGTGCCCGCTCAGCACCGGCGCAAAGGCGTAAGGGTCGTGAATGTCGCGCACCTTGCCGCCCTCGCTAACCCCCAGTACATGGGGCGCCGGGGGCGGTTGCGTGCCGCACCACTCGAACAGGCCGGCCCGATGCACGCGCTCGAGCGGCGCGAGCCCCGTGGGCAAGCGCAGCCAGACCGCATCGGCGTGCGGCTGGAACACGCGCAGGCGCCAGCCTTCAGGCGTGTGATGCAAGCCGAGCAGTCGGAAGGGGTCGTGCAGGCGCGCCGACAGCAGGGCGTCGATCAGCGGGTCGGAAGCCAGGGAAGAGGAGCTCATGCCAAGGGCGAGCGGTGCGGGCCGTCGATGTTGGTTGTTAGGGGCAGGGTAGCCGGGGCCGGACACCGCACGTATTATAGGCGGCGGGTGCCCGGTTTCCCAGATCTTCCTGCCTGCGCCGGGGGTCGATCGACCGCAGTCGGACCTGCGCCGGAGCGCCCTCAGGTACAGAGCCGCTGGCCGCCGCGGGACGGGCGGACCGCACCAGGCAAGGACGACTACCATGGCACAGGACTCTTCGAGCAGCCAAGCGCGCGGGCCGGCGGGACCAGACGTTCGCTTCATCAGCCAGCTGACCGGCAGCACCTACGGGTTGATCCTGGCGGGGGGCCGCGGCAGCCGGCTGATGCAGCTTACGGACTGGCGCGCGAAGCCGGCAGTGCCCTTCGGCGGCAAGTTCCGCATCATCGACTTCCCGTTGTCTAACTGCGTCAATTCCGGGATCCGCCGCATCGGCGTGGCCACCCAGTACAAGTCGCACAGCCTGATCCGCCACCTGCAGCGCGGCTGGAGCTTCCTGGACGGGCGCTTGAAGGAGTTCATCGACCTGCTGCCGGCCTCGCAGCGCGTGCAGGAGGACACCTGGTATCAGGGCACCGCCGATGCGGTGTATCAGAACCTGGACATCCTCAAGAGCAACAACGCGGAGTACATCCTGATCCTGGCGGGCGATCACATCTACAAGATGGATTACGGGCACATGCTCGCCTACCACGTCTCCCGCCAGGCGGACATGACCGTCGCATGCATCGATGTGCCGGTGGAGGAGGCGCGCGCCTTCGGTGTGATGGGCGTGGACGAGGACCTGCGCGTGCGCAGCTTCCTGGAGAAGCCGCCGAACCCACCCTCCATCCCTGGCCAGCCCGGCCGCGCGCTCGCCAGCATGGGCATTTACATTTTCAACGCCAGGTTCCTTTACGAGCAGCTGGCGCGCGACGCCGACGAACCCAAGTCGAACCACGATTTCGGCAAGGACATCATCCCGCACCTGGTGCCGCGGTATCGCATCTACGCCCACAGCTTCTTCGACAGTTGTGTGGGCATGAACGACAACCGCGCCTATTGGCGCGACGTGGGCACGGTGGACGCCTACTGGGAGGCGAACGTGGATCTGATCCACGTCACCCCCGAGCTCAACCTGTACGACAAGGTCTGGCCGATCTGGACCTACCAGGAGCAGCTCCCGCCGGCCAAGTTCGTCTTCGACGACGAGGGGCGGCGCGGCGGCGCAATCGACTCCATGGTGTCGGGGGGCTGCTTGATAAGCGGCTCGACGCTGCGCCGTTCCGTGCTGTTCTCGAATGTACGCGTGCACAGTTTTTGCACCATCGAGGACGCGGTCATCCTGCCCGACGTCGTCGTGAACCGCCATGTGCGCCTCAGGCGCGTGGTGGTGGACAAGGGCGCGTTGCTGCCCGAGGGGTTCACCGCCGGCTTCGATCCGGAAGAGGACCGGCGGCGCTTCCACGTCACCGAAAAGGGAATCACCCTGATCACCCCCGACATGCTGGGTCAGAAGATCCACCACTAGCTGATCCATGACTGAAAAACGAAACCTGACGCTGGTGCTGCTGTGGCACATGCACCAGCCGGAATTCCGCGACCAGCAAACCGGCGAGTTCCGCCACCCGTGGGTCTACCTGCACGCGCTCAAGGATTACTCCGACATGGCCGCGCACCTGGAGGCCCACCCGAGCGTGCGCGCGGTGGTGAACCTGGTGCCGGTGCTGCTCGACCAGCTCGACGACTATGCACAGCAGTGCGCCAGCGGGCCGCTGCGCGACCCGTTGCTCAGGGCGCTGGCGCAGGAAAACCTCGACCGGCTCACCGCGGGGGAGCGCGAGCGCCTGCTCGATCAGTGCTTCCGCGCCAATCACACCAAGATGATCGAGCCCTTTGCACCGTTCAAGCGCCTGCGCGACCTCTACGAGTTCACCGAAGCGCACGGCGGCGAGGCCACAAAGTATCTGTCCGGGCAGTATTTCGCCGATCTGGTCACGTGGTATCACCTCGCGTGGACCGGCGAAACGGTGCGCCGCGCGCACGAGCCCGTCGTCCGGCTCATGAGCCAGGGGGAAGGCTATACCTACACCGAGCGTATGGAGCTGTTCCAGCTCATCGGGACGGTGTTGCGCGACATCGTCGAGCGCTACCGCAGGCTCGCGGAGTCGGGGCGGGTCGAGCTGTCCAGCACGCCCCATTACCACCCCATCGGTCCGCTGTTGCTCGACTTTGCGTGCGCGCGGGAAGCGATGCCCGACGCGCCGCTCCCGGAAGCGCCTTGCTATCCAGGCGGGCGATCGCGCGTGGGCTGGCATCTCGGCCACGCGATGGACAGCCATCGCCGCCGCTTCGGCACCCCGCCGGCGGGCATCTGGCCGGCCGAGGGCGCGCTGTCCATGCCCTTCGCGCGCATGCTGGCGCAAGCCGACGTGCGCTGGGTCGCGAGCGGCGAGGGTGTGCTGGTGAACTCGCTGCGCGGGAGCGGTCTGCCCGTCGGAGAGCGCGCGCAGTACCTCTACCATCCCTATCGGCTGGATGGAGGGCCCGTATGTTTCTTCCGCGACGACCGGTTGTCGGACCTGATCGGCTTCGAATACAAGAGCTGGCATGGCGCGGACGCGGCCAATCACTTCGTCGAACAGCTCGAGCAGATCCTCGCAGCCGCCCCGAACGGCGAAGAGCCGGTGGTCAGCGTGATCCTCGACGGCGAGAATGCGTGGGAGTCGTACCCGTACAATGCCTACTACTTCCTGCATGACCTTTACACTGCACTGGAATCGCATCCGTGGATTCGCACGGCGACCTGCAGCGACGTACTGGCACGCGCGGCGGCTCCGCCTGTCTTGCCGCAGCTGGTCACGGGCAGCTGGGTCTACGGAAACCTGTCGATCTGGATCGGTTCGCACGATAAGAACCGGGCGTGGGACCTGTTGGCCAAGGTCAAGCACAGCTTCGATCTGGTGATGGCCAGCGGCCGCCTGTCGCAGGAAGAAGCCGAAGCCGCCTCGCGCCAGCTCGCCGTGTGCGAAGGGTCCGACTGGTTCTGGTGGTTCGGCGACTACAACCCGCACGACTCGGTGGCCGCATTCGATCGTCTGTTCCGCGACAACCTGGCGCGCCTGTATCAGCTGCTCAAGCTCACGCCGCCGCGCGAGCTGGACGAACCGGTGAGCCGCGGCGCGGTCGATGCGCAGACCACCGGCGCCATGCGCCGCGCCGCTTGACTCCCAGGCATACCCGCAGAGGCGCAGAGAAACGCGGAGAACGGGAATCTCACGAAGACGCGAACGCAAGCATGACCCCTCCCGCGGCCCGCCGATTTGCTCGCTAGGTGGACCGGTGCAATCCCAACGAGATCGGTTTTCTCCGCGCCTCCGCGCCTCTGCGGCTAACGAATTAGACGAATGGCGAAGCCAGTATCCCTGCTGCTGGGCGTGCACGCGCACCAGCCGGTCGGCAACTTCCCGGAGGTGCTGGAGAAGGCGCACGCGCTGTGCTACCGGCCCTTTCTGCAAACGCTGCACCGCTACCCGGACTTCAAGTTCGCCGCGCACTTCAGCGGCTGGCTGCTGCAGTGGCTGTTCGACCGGCATCCGCAGGACATGGCGCTGCTGCGCGAGATGGTGGAGCACGGCCAGGCGGAGCTGTTCGGCGGCGGAGACACCGAGCCGGTTCTGGCCGCGATTCCGACGCGCGACCGCATCGGCCAGATCCGCGCCCTGGCGGACCGGCTGGAACGGCTGGTCGGGCAGCGGCCCAAGGGCGGGTGGCTCACCGAGCGGGTGTGGGAGAGCGGCGTGGTCCCGGCGCTGGCCGACGCCGGCGTGGAGTACGTGACGGTCGACGACTATCACTTCCTGTGCACCGGCATGACTGCCGAGGAGCTGGGCGGCCATTTCGCCACTGAGGAAGATGGCCGCAGCCTGGGTCTGTTCCCGATCTCCGAGGCTTTGCGTTACCGCATCCCCTTTGCTCCTGCAGCCGAAGCAGTCGGTTTCATCGAGCGGCTCGCTGCGAGCCAGCCGGGTGCGGCCGCCATCTACTTCGACGACATCGAGAAGTTCGGCATCTGGCCGCAGACCCACGAGTGGGTGTACGAGAAAGGCTGGCTCACCCACTTTATCGAGGCGGTGCTGGCCTCCCCCATGGTGCGCACGCAGCACTTCGACGAATACCGGGCAGGCACAAGTGGCCGCGGCATCGTCTACCTGCCGACGACGTCTTACGTCGAGATGAACGAGTGGTCGCTGCCGCCGGAGCGGGCGCATGCCTATGCCAACCTCGTGAAGCAGGAGCAGGATCACGGTCGCTACGAGCGCGACAAGGCCTTCCTGCGCGGTGGCATCTGGCGCAACTTCTTGTCCCGTTACAGCGAGTCGAACTGGATGCACAAGCGCATGCTGCAGCTGTCGGCTCGTTTCGACGCGCTGCCTCCCGCGGCGCGCAGCGACCGCCTGCGCGAACTGCTGTATCGGGCGCAGGCCAACGACGCCTACTGGCACGGCCTGTTCGGAGGGCTGTATCTGCCGCACCTGCGGCGGGCCGTGTACAACGCCATGGTGGAGCTGGAGAGCGAGCTGGACCAGCTCTCCCCGCGGCCAGCGCTGTCACGCACCGATGCGGACATGGACGGAGCGGACGAGGTATTCCTCCACAACGGCATCCTGCAGGTCGTGGCGCGCTGCGACTCCGATGCGGCACTGATCGAGCTGGATTCCTATTCGCTGCGCCACAACTTCGGCGACACGCTCAGGCGCCGGGAGGAGCACTACTACCGGAGGATGCACGTGGGAGAGCACCAGCACTTCAGGGGCGAAGGCATCGCTTCGGCCCACGACCGGGTCAGCTTCAAGCATGCGATCGGGCCGGAGGACCTGGTTCCAGACACGCGTGCACGCGGTCTGTTCCTCGATCGATGGCGTCAGGGCGAGCAGGCGCAGCTGCCCGCATATACGCTCGGGACGGGCCCGGGAATCGAGTTCGAGGGCGGCTGTGAGGGCCTCGCAATCGTGAAGATGGTGACGCTCAACGACAACCGCGTCACAGTCCGCTACGCGCTGCGCGGACGCAGCGCCGGCCGCTTCGAAACCGAGCTCAACCTGGCGATGCCGAGCTGCGACGGCGTGCTCGGCCGCTACGTGTTCGAGGGCGGCATTCCGGGCGGCTTCGGCCAGCCCCTCAGCCTGCCCACCATGACCACGCTCAGCCTGGAGGACGGCGTGCTCGGCGGAACGCTGGAAGTGCTGTGCAGTCCCCCTGCGGCGCTGGAAGCGGGACCGCACCACACCGTGTCCCAATCCGAGGACGGCTTCGAGAAGGTCATGCAGGCGGTGACGTTGCGGCTCAGCTGGATGGTGGACGAGGGCGATAGCGACATCACCGTTGCGCTGGAGATACGGCGGGCTTAAGACCGTGCGCCACTGGAGACGCGCTAAACACATGAACCACGAAGGACACGAAGGCACGAAGAACGGCCCGCACCGTGGACTCATCGTAGTGAATCGCTCGAGTGGCAGCTTGGCCCATTGCCAAACCGACAGCTCTCAAGTAACGATCACCCCGTGTAGCTACCGGTTCTTCTTCGTGTCCTTCGTGGTAAATGCGGTTGTCCTTTCCCTGAACATCCTCGGCGGCAAATGAGGTTTGGCCCTATCCCTTGACGCACACCACCGGCTCGAGCCGAGCAACCAGCCGCGCGAGACCGGCGTGGTCGGCTGCTTCGCAAACGGCGCTCACGTCCTTGTACGCGCCGGGCGCTTCCTCGGCCACGCCACGCATGGAGGGGCTGCGGATGAGGATGCCGCGCCCCGCCAGGTCGTCGACCACGCTTCTGCCCCTGTAGCGTCGCAGCGCCTCGTTGCGGCTGATGCTGCGGCCCGCCCCGTGACAGGCGGAACTGAAGGCGCGCTGCTCGGTCTCCCGGGTTCCGCCCAGGATGTAGGAGCTGGTGCCCATGCTCCCGCCGATGAGCACCGGCTGGCCCGCATCACGCAGCGCCGCCGGCAGATCGGGATGGCCCGGGCCGAACGCGCGGGTGGCTCCCTTGCGATGCACGTAGAGCTGGCGCGCCTGGCCGTCCAGCACGTCCTCTTCCACCTTGCAGGTGTTGTGCGACACGTCGTACAACAGCGCCAGCTGCGCACGAGGGGCGACCGCGGCGAACGCCTCGCGCGTCAGGTGCGTGAGGATCTGCCGGTTGGCAAGCGCACAGTTGATGGCCGAGCGCATCGCTCCGAGGTAGGCGCGGCCGGTAGCAGAGTTGATCGGGGCACAGGCGAGCTCTCGGTCCGGGAGCGCTATGCCATGCTGCTGTGCTTCCAACGCCATGTCGCGCAGAAACTTGGTGCCGATCTGGTGACCGAGGCCGCGCGACCCGCAGTGGATGCTGACCACGATGTCGCCGACATGGATCCCGAAGGCTCCCGCGACTTGTCCGTCGAAGACGTCCACCACGTGCTGCACTTCGAGGTAATGGTTGCCAGAGCCCAGAGTCCCCATCTCGTCGCGCTGCCGCTTCTTGGCGTGCTCGGAGACCTTGTCGGGCTCGGCCCCTGCCATCCGGCCGTGCTCCTCGGTGCGGTCGAGGTCTTCCGGCCTGCCCCAGCCGCGCCCCACCGCCCATTGCGCACCGCCGCGCAACATGGCGTCCATCTCATCGCCGGACAGACGGATCGCGCCCGTGCTGCCCACCACGCGCAGCTGCGTCAGGGTGGCGCCTTTTACTTCGACCGCCGGATGATGTCGTGCCACGTCGACCGGCTCGCCCCAGGCTCTGCCTTCCAGCTGGTCACCATCGATACGCACCTCGAAGCGGCCGAACAGCATGTGCCGGGTGGCCATCTCGTACACAATGGCGTTCAGCCACTCGGTCAGCAGGATCTCGGGGTCCAGGCAACGGCGCTGGATCGGAACCGCCTCGCGCGCCTGCACGAGGGCCAGGTCCGTGACCACGGCAGTCATGACGAGCGCAGCCTGCTCGAAGGCCTGCGGCCGGGTGGGGCCGAGGCCGCGCACACCGACGTCTGCCTGATGATGGAAATGCTCCCAGCGGGCGACGGCCGTCATGGCGAGGGCAAAGGCAGGCAATCAGTTGAAAAGGGCATGTTAGCTGCCGCGAGGGCGCAGCGATTTGACCTAACACAACCCGTGAGTCGAGACCGGCTCGTATTCTGCCGCCGATACCAAGAACAGGACCGTCCATGACTGCGATCCCACCGCTCCCCGCAACAGCGCTCTATCGTCCCTGCGACCTCTCGCGTCTGCAGTTCGACACCACCACCGATCTGGAGGCGCTCCCCGGCATTCTCGGGCAGGAACGGGCGCGCGAAGCCGTGGCGTTCGGAGTGGGACTGCGCAGCCGCGGCTACAACCTGTTCGTGCTCGGCCCCGCCGGGTTGGGCAAGCGCAGCCTGGTGCACGACATGCTCGCCACGCGCGCCACGCAGGAGTCGGCACCGTCGGACTGGTGCTACGTCAACAACTTCAAGCAGGCATACCGTCCGCTTGCGCTGCAGCTTCCGGCCGGGCAGGGCGCCAAGCTGCGGCACGATATGGAGCAGTTCGTGGAGGAGCTGCGCGCGTCCATCCCCGCGCTGTTCGAGGGCGAGGAGTACCGCAACCGCGCGGAGCAGATCGACGCTCAGATCAGCGAGCGGCAGGAGAAGATCTTCGTGGAGCTGGGTGAGGAAGCCGCGCAGGACAACATCGCCCTGCTACACACGCCGGCCGGCTTCTCGCTGGCGCCGACCCGCGACGGCGAGGTGATCAGCCCGGAAGACTACGAGAAACTGCCCGCCGGCGAGCGCCAGGCCATCGAAACCAAGATGGTTCAGCTGCAGGACAAGCTGCAGAAGGCGATCCGGCAGGTGCAGCAGCTGCAGAAGGAGAAACGCGCCCGCATCAAGCAACTCAACCGGGAAATGACCATGCTTGTCGTCGGCGCGCTCTCCGAGGAGCTGAAGCACAAGCATGCCCAGCTTCCGGCGGTGCTGTCCTATCTGGACGAGGTGCAGGCAGACGTGCTGGAGAGCATTGACGAGTTTCGCCGCACCCCCGAGGCGGAGACCACCGTCCTCGGCATGCACATGACCGAGGCGCCCTCTTTCCGCCGTTATCAGGTCAACGTGATCGTGGGCGACGAGCGCGCGAACACGGGCGCCCCGGTGGTCTTCGAGGACTATCCCACGTATCAGAACCTGCTCGGACGCGTGGAGTACGTGGCGCGGTTCGGCATGCTGGCAACCGACTTCGCGCTGATCAAGGCGGGCGCCCTGCACCGCGCCAATGGCGGCTACCTGCTGATCGACGCTTACAAGCTGCTCACGCAGCCCTTCTCCTGGGAGGGGCTCAAGCGCGCTCTCGCCAGTCAGGAGATCCGCACCGAGTCGCTCGGCCAGAGTTACGGGCTGATCAGCAGCGTAGCCCTCGAGCCCGAGCCGATCCCACTCGACGTGAAGGTCGTTCTGCTGGGGGAGCGGCTGCTCTATTACCTGCTGCTCGCCTACGATCCCGAGTTCGGCGAGCTGTTCAAGGTGCAGGCCGACTTCGCGGACGAGATCACCCGGAGCAGCGAAGCGGAGGCGCTGTACGCGCGGCTCATCGCCTCGGTGGCACGGCGCGGGGAGCTGCTACCGCTCGAGCGCAGCGGCGTGGAGCGCGTGATCGAGCAGCTCGCACGCTGGGCCGAGGACGCCGAGCGGCTATCGGCGCAGCTGGAGCGGCTGGACGAGCTGCTGCGCGAGGCCGACTATATCGTGCGGCAGGCCGGCCGCGACCGGACGGCGGCGGCGGATGTGCAGCGGGCGATCGACAACCAGTCGCGCCGCGCCGATCGCATCAAGGAGAAGATCCACGAGGCGATCCTGCGCGGCGAGCTGCTGGTCGACACGGACGGCGAGAAGGTTGGGCAGGCCAACGGCCTGTCCGTGAGCATCGCCGGCAACTACGCGTTCGCCTTTCCCACCCGCATCACCGCCACCACCCGCCTGGGCGACGGCGAAATTATCGATATCCAGCGCGAGGTCGAGCTGTCGGGGCCGATCCATTCCAAGGGCGTGATGATCCTGGCGGCATTCCTGGCCTCGCGCTACTCGTCGGACCGCCCGCATTCGCTGTCTGCGAGCCTGGTGTTCGAGCAGACTTACGGTCCGGTGGAGGGCGACAGCGCGTCGGTCGCCGAGCTTGCGGCGCTGCTATCCTCGCTGGGGAACTTCCCGCTGAAGCAGTCGCTGGCGGTCACCGGTTCGGTCAATCAGCACGGCCAGGTGCAGCCGATCGGCGGGGCAAACGAGAAGATCGAAGGCTTCTTCGACATCTGCGCGGCGCGTGGACTCACCGGCAGCCAGGGCGTGGTGATTCCCGCGGCAAACGTGAAGCACCTCATGCTCAGGCAGGATGTGGTGAAGGCGGCAGCCGAAGGGCGGTTTCACGTTTATCCGGTCGACACCATCGACCAGGCCATGGCCTTGCTGTCGGGACTGCCTGCAGGCGAAGCCGATCCGGAAGGCAACTTCCCGGAGGGCAGCGTTAACTTCCGCGTCGCTGCGCGCCTCATGGAGCTGGTGCTGGTGCGGCAGGCCTATGCGACCATGACGATCAAGGTGAAGAAGGTTCGTGGACCCAAACCGCCGCCCGAGCCGAAGAAGCCGCCTGCGCCCGGCAAGACCGGCGGACCCCGCAAGACCTGAACGAGCGCGAGCAGGTGGACAGGATCTCGCGGGAGTGACAGCATTTTCCTCTCAGAGGCGCCCTGATCAGTGATAAACCTCAGTTCGTCATTCCGGGGCCGCATCGCGGAATCCGGAATCCAGAAATCGAGGTCGTCCGAGAGGCCAGACTATGACTCGAGCAAATCACGGTAACCGCGAAATCTCCCGCTTACCAGCGGGGCGGGTGCTGCTGGCGCTGGAAAGCTCCGAACCGGCGCAGGAACTGCTCTCAGCAGCAACCGAACTCGCCCGCGGTCTGCACGTCGAGCTGGCCGGTCTGTTCGTGGAGAACGTGGCGCTACTGCGCATGGCGGCGCTACCGTTCACGCGCGAGATCGGCCTGGTCTCGGGAGTCGTACGGCCCATCGAAGCGCAAGACCTGGAGCGGACGCTGCAAAGGCAGGCCGAACAGGTGCGGCATGGTCTGGCCAGGATTGCCGCCGAGCTCGCGCTGCCGTGGTCCTTCCAGGTGGCGCGCGGCAGTCTCCTGGATCAGGCACTGGAAGTCGCAGCAGACACGGACCTGATCGTGCTGGGCCGTCGGCGTTCGGCCGCGACTCGCGCGGGGAGCGAGGCTTCGCAGCCCGCGCCTGCTCCGGTCGTCTCGGCCTTCTTCGATGCGAGCGAGGCCGGTCTCCGGGTCCTGGCTGCCGCTCTGGAACTCGCCCGAGGCCGCCCCGAGCAACTTTCGCTGCTGGTCCCGGCCAGCAGCCCGGCGAGTCTGGAGTCGCTCAAGGAGCGCGCCGCGGCGGCGCTGCACGTTCCGTCGGGCCTGCCCCGTCTGCAGCCGATCGGCGCACCCGAGGCCGGCGAGCTCGCGCAGCAAACACGCCGGCGCCGCAGCCGTGCGCTGGTGCTGTCCATGCAGAGCCTGCACGATGCCCGCACGCAGATGCGCGTGCTGCTCGAGGTCGCCGGCTGCCCGGTGGTGCTGGTGCGCTGACCCATCGAGCAATCGAGCGTGGCGCAATGCGAGCGCCCGCCCGTTCCTTCCCCTTCCAGCGGACAGTCGTAGGGCGGGTTAGCGCAGCCGAACCCGCCGGATGATTCCGACGCAAAGCATACGGCGCAATACGCTGCGCGATTGCGCCCTACGGGCTCGAACCCATCCCCACCCCTTGTAAGGGAGGGAGCGCTTCTCCGTCTCCGGGCAGTCGCCTGACCGCCCGAACCTGCGTGGTATGATCCGAGGCTCCTACGATCTCCCGTTCTGCGACGCAGATGCAGTCCCGCGATCCCGGCGCCAGCGCGCTGCTCACCGACCTGTATCAGCTCACCATGCTCCAGACCTACTACGAGCAGGGGATGACCGATACCGCCGTGTTCGAGCTGTTCTTCCGTCGGCTGCCGCCCAAGGCACGCAACTTCTTCGTGGCGGCCGGCCTGGAGCAGGTGGTCGAGTTCCTGGAGAGCCTGGCGTTTCTGCCCGAAGAGCTGGACTGGCTGGCGGGGCAGAAGCAATTCAGCGGCGGCACCATCGAGCAGCTGTCCAGGCTGCGCTTCACCGGCGATGTCTGGGCCATACCCGAGGGCACGGTGTGCTTCGCCAACGAGCCCATCATCCGCATTGTCGCGCCGCTGCCCGAGTCGCAGCTGGTGGAGACGCGGGTGATGAACATCCTGCATTTCCAGACCATGATCGCGAGCAAGGCCGCGCGCGCAGTCCTGCAGGCACCCGGCAAGCTGCTGGTGGATTTCGGCCTGCGCCGGGCGCACGGCGCAGAGGCCGGAATGTATGCGGCGCGCGCTACTTACCTCGCCGGGATGTCCGGCACCGCCACCGTGCTCGCCGGCCAGCGCTACGGCGTGCCGATTTTCGGCACCATGGCCCACTCGTTCATCCAGGCGCACGACAGCGAGACGCAAGCGTTCGAAAACTTCGCGCGCAGTCACCCGGACAACATCACCCTGCTGATCGACACCTACGACACAGAAGCGGCGGCGCGCAAGATCGTGCAGCTGGCGCCCAAGCTGGAACGAGAGGGCATCCGGATTCGCGCGGTGCGTCTGGACAGCGGAGATCTTGCCGAGCACGCCCGCCAGGTCCGCAAGATATTCGACGACGGGGGGTTGCGCGAGGTGAAGATCTTCGCCAGCGGTGGCATCGACGAGTTCGCATTGCGCGACCTCCTCGTCGCAAAGGGCGCGCCCATCGACGGCTTCGGCATCGGCAGTGGCATGGATGCTTCCTACGACGTGCCTACGCTGGACTGCGCCTACAAGCTGCAGGAGTACGCCGGCCGCGCGCGCCGGAAGCGCTCGGAGGGCAAGGCCACCTGGCCAGGGCGCAAGCAGGTGTTTCGGAGCTACGATGCCGGCGGCCGCATGAGCGGCGACCTGCTGGGGCTCGAGCACGAGTCCCGCACCGGTGAGCCGCTGCTGCGCCCGGTGATGCAGGGCGGCAGGCGCCTGCCTGGTCTCGAAACCCTGGTCCAGGCCCGCGAGCGTTGCCGCACCGAGCTGAGCCGCCTGCCTGCGGCCCTGCGCGAGCTCGAGCCGGCCCCCGCCTATCCCGTGACTGTGTCGGATGCTCTCAGGGAGCTGGCGGAACGGGTCGACCACGAGCAGACCGCCGACTCGGCAGGCTGACGCCGGTGGCAGCCACCCCCGGGTTGACCTGGGTCAAAGGCGGGGTGAGGCAGGCCGCCTATCCTGTATCCGGTAGCCGCGGATAAGCCCAAATCTTGAACTGCGGCGCGCAACTCGAAACCCTTAGCTCGGAAAACTCAAATGGCAATCGGCGAGATCTGTAGCCGCGAAGTCGTGCTCACCCGCAGAGATATGAACGTGCGGGAGGCAGCCCGATTGATGCGCGAATACCACGTGGGCGCACTGGTGGTGGTGGACGAGACCAGCCAGGGGCGTGTGCCGGTGGGCATGCTGACCGACCGGGACATCGCCGTCGGGATCGTCGCCAAAGGCCTCGACCCGGACGGTCTGCGGGTCGACGAGGTCATGACGGCGGAGGTGGCCACGGTGCGCGAGCGTGACGGTGTGGCCGAGACCATCGAGCTGATGCGCGCCAAGGGCGTGCGGCGGCTACCGGTCGTGGACGAGCGCGGCACGCTGGTCGGGATCGTCTCGGCCGACGACTTCGTCGATCTGCTGGCCGAAGAGATGACCGCACTGGCGCGGATGATCGCGCGCGAGCAACGCCGCGAATCCGAAGTCCGCAAGGTCTGACCCACGCTCGAGGAGGAGATACCGCATGCAACGACCCGTCCAGATCACCCTGCGCGACATCGGGCCGTCGGAGGCCCTGGAGACGCACATCCGCGAGAAGGTCGCCAAGCTGGAGGAGTTCTACCCGCAGATCACGGGCTGCAATGTCGCGGTGGAGATGCCTGCCAGGCACAAGCACCAGGGCAAGCTGTTCAACGTACGCATCGACGTGCGCGTGCCCGGCAGCGAGCTGGTGGTCAATCGCGATCTGCACGAGGATGTGTATGTCGCGCTGCGCGATGCTTTCGACGCAGCCAAGCGCCAGCTCGAGGAGTATGGCCGCAAACAGCGCGGGGACACCAAGCACCATGACATGACCTGGCGGCAGAAGAGCCGCGCCGGCCTCACCGGCGAAGAAGGGTGAGCGCGGGGCGGCGCGCTGGAGCTGGACATGATCGCGCCGCAGTTGCAGGAAACGCGACCGCTGCAGGGGGTGCAGCCCTCTGACGCGGTCCGGTTGGCGCGAGCGCTGGCACAGCCGCGCGCCTACTCACCTGCACCGGCGGAAGTCGTGCACCTGGAGACGCACATCTCGCACGTGTTCCTGACCGGCACTTGGGCGTACAAGATCAAGAAGCCGCTCGACCTGGGGTTTCTGGACTTCTCCACGCTCGAGAAGCGGCGCCAGTGCTGTCTCGAGGAGCTGCGCATCAACCGCCGGCTGGCCCCGGAGCTCTATCTCGACGTCGTGCCGATCACGGGGAGCGCGGATCGCCCCAGCATGGAAGGAAGCGGCACCCCTATCGAGTATGCAGTGAAGATGCGCCAGTTCCCGCAAGAGGGCATGCTGGAGCAGGTGCTCGCCCGGGGCGAGCTGACGCCGGCGCTGATCGACGTCATCGCGGATCAGGTTGCGGCTTTCCACGCAAGCCTTGCACCGGCCGGACCGGACACGAAGTTCGGCACGCCGCAGAGCGTGATGGCGCCGGCCCGGCAGAACTTCGAGCAGCTCGCGCCTTTGGTTGAAGGGGTTGCCGACCGCTGCGCTCTCGACGCGCTCCGGCAATGGACGCAGACGCAGCACGCAGCGCTGGAGGACCAGTTCCGGCAGCGCAAGCAGGAGGGGTTCGTGCGTGAGTGCCACGGCGACCTTCACCTGGGCAACATGGTGCTGGTGGACGGGCAGGTGCGCATCTTCGACGCGATCGAGTTCAACGAGCAGCTGCGCTGGATCGACATCATCAGCGAGGTCGCCTTCCTCGGTATGGACCTCGAGCAGCGCCGCCGCGGCGATCTCGCGTGGCGCTTCCTGGACGCCTACCTGCAGCGAACCGGCGACTACGCTGGAGTGCGCCTGCTGCGCTACTACATGGTGTACCGCGCCCTGGTGCGGGCCAAGGTTGCCGGCATCCGCGCAGCGCAGCCCGAGCTATTGGCTGCGCAGCGAACCGCGCTGGCGGAGAAGTGCCGCAGCCATCTCGCCCTTGCGCATCGCTTCGCCACACAGATGCGGCCGGCATTGATCGTGCACTATGGACTGTCCGGAAGCGGAAAGACCACGGCATCGCAGGTGATCCTGGAGCACCTCGGCGCCATCCGCGTGCGCTCCGACGTCGAGCGCAAGCGCCTGCAGGGGCTGGCGGCCACCGCCCGCACCGGCGCCGCCGTGGGCGCCGGGATCTACAGCGCCGAGGCGAACCGCGCCACCTATGCCCGACTCGCCGCCGCTGCAGAGGATGTGGTCAGCGGCGGCTGCATCGCGCTGGTCGACGCGACGTTCCTGCGCCGCGCTGACCGCGATGCCTTCCGCGAGCTGGCAGGGCGGCTCGGCGTACCCTTCGGGATCGCACAGTTCACCGCCCCGCCCGAGGTGTTGCGCAGCCGCGTTCTGCGCCGTGCGCATGAGTCGCGCGACGCGTCGGAGGCCGGCGTCGAGGTCCTGGAGCATCAGCTTCGCACCTGCGAGCCACTGTCCGAGGAGGAGCGGGCAGTCACTACCACTTTCGACACCGAGCGCGTGGATAACGAGGAAATCCGGAAGGAGTCGCGGCAAATGCTTGCCCGGCTCGCCGGCAACGCATAAGGAGACAACCAGTATGGGCACACACGACCAGATCCGCAGCCAGGAGCGCCAGCGCCGCGACCGTCAGATCGAGGAACTGGTACACGATCCCTACAAGGCACGCTACAAGCCGAAGGAGCCGTCGGTGTGTCCGACCTGCGGGGTGTTGTACGAGCACGGGGTCTGGCACTGGAAGCCCCGACCCGATGGCGCGCACGAGCACATCTGCCCGGCATGCCAGCGTACGAAAGACGACTTCCCGGCTGGCTACGTCACGCTGGACGGCGAGTTCCTTGCCAAGCACCGCGACGAGATCATGCACCTGGTGCGCAACGAGGAAGAACGTGCCAAGGCCGAGCATCCGATGGAGCGGATCCTGGCGATCAAGCAGGAGGGCGGGCAGACGGTGGTGACGACCACCGACCTGCACCTCGCCCGCCGCATCGGCGACGCCCTGCACCACGCCTATCAGGGCGGGTTGGAGATCAAGTACTCGCCGGATGAGTATCTGGTGCGGGTTCACTGGTCCCGGTAGCGCAGGTCCTAAAGCTTGAACCACGGAGGACACGGTGGACACGGAGGAAGAGATGGCTGATCGACGGGACGTATAGCACCGAAGCTCTGCAACGACCGACATCAGCAGGCTGAGTCCATTTTCTGGTTACCGTTCCGCTCTCCTCCGTGTCCACCGTGGTTCAGGCGTTGGAGCAAGGATGCCCTGGAGCGAAGACTACTACCCGCCGGCGATGGCGCACCTGCATCCTGTCGTGCGGCTGAAGGCGATCGAGATTGCCAACGCGCTGCTGCAGGAAGGGCACGATGAGGGCTTCTGCATCCGTGTCGCCATTGCGCGCGCCAAGGAGTGGGCGCATCGGCGCGGCCTGACGGCAGCGCCGCAGGGGTAATGACACGACGGTCCGCTCAGGATCCAGGACTCAGGACTCAGGACTCAGGACTCAGGACT
>Ga0105094_10000028_pt1 | contig 49951 bp, 46 predicted proteins | sample PPLLak1March2015_2_FD_87023 | JGI IMG/M metagenome (GOLD analysis project Ga0105094, IMG submission 87023) | Freshwater sediment microbial communities from Prairie Pothole Lake near Jamestown, North Dakota, USA - PPLs Lake P8 Core (3) Depth... | ecosystem: Environmental > Aquatic > Freshwater >...
GGAGGGGGAGGTCTTGGCGCACCCGCCTCACTTCCTGCCTGACCGGGTGCCCGGTGGACCACTAGCCGAGCGGCACACCGATCTCCATCGATCCAGCCAATCCGGGCCAGGTCCGAAGGCTGGGACGGGCCGAGTTATCGGAAAGACCCCGCGAATTCTCGAAGCGGCGGCGCTGCCTGCAAAGAGTTCGTCAACCGCAGGACCGGGATGCGCCCCCCACCCGGGGAATCCTCGCGTTCCCGAGCTGCCTACTGAGCGGACCTAACTCCGACTGCGTAAGGGAGGGGAGGCTGAAGCTGCTGAGTCCTCAGCGGGCACGCCTCAACGCGGGCGAAGTGCGGCTCGCCGGCGGTCAGAGCGCAATCTGGAACGTCAACCGGGCGGGCGAGTACGCGGGCGCATACCTGCCGGCTGTCACACCTGTATGGCGGGGTCGTGAGAGAGGTCGGCGATCCGCCGGTCGTCAACGTACCCCAGGTCTTGACATCTCGGACCAAAGTAGTAGACTATGTGTACCCACCCCCACCGGGGGGGGCTCGGAGGCGGCCATGGACAAGCAGGACACACTGCAGCGGCTCAAGTCCGTCGAGGGCCACATCCGTGGGATCGAACGCATGGTGGAAGCGGATGCCTACTGCATCGACCTGATCCGCCAAATCCAGGCCGTCCAGGGGGCGCTGAACAAGATCACCACCAATGTTCTGGATGACCACCTGCGCACATGTTTGACCTCGGCCGTGCGCGGCGACGACGCCGACGAGCGTGAGCGCGTCCTGGGTGAGATCCGCGAGGTCTACGAAATGGCAACCAAGGTCTGACAACCGGAGGAAGCTCGATGAATACCACTACGTACTCAGTCCCCAACATCTCGTGCGGCCACTGCGTCCACACCATCCAGTCGGAGCTGGCGCAGCTCGGCGGCGTAGCTCGCGTCGAGGCTTCGCAGGAGCGCAAGGAAGTCCAAGTGGAGTTCGAGGCGCCGGCAACCGACGCTGCCATCCGAGCCCTGCTAGCCGAGATCAACTACCCGGTCGCCGGGTAATCCGACCGGACGGAGCAGGCGATGAGCGAAGTCCGCCACCTGACGCTGCCGGTGCTTGGCATGACCTGCGCCAACTGTGTGTCAACCGTTGAGCGCAACCTCAAACGGGTTGACGGTGTCTCGAGCGTCCAGGTCAACCTGGCTTCCGAGCGCGCCAGCGTGGAATTCGATCCGGCGCGCACCGATGGCCGTGCGCTCATTGCCCGTATCCGCTCCGCTGGATACGACGTTGCGCTGGGAGAGGCGACGCTGTTGCTCCGCCGACTGGCGGACGATAACGACGCCCGTCGCCTCGAGCGAACACTGGCCGGGCTGGCGGGTGTGGAGGCCGTCACCGTCAATTTGACGAGCGAGCGGGCCTCGGTCAAGTACGTCCCGACCATCATCAGCCAGACCGAGCTGCGTCAGGCCGCGCGCAGTGCGGGTTTCGAGATTCTCGAGGCCGAGGGCGCGGTCGAGGATGTCGAGCAACGGGCTCGAACGGCGGAGTTGGCGCACCAGCGCAAGCTCCTGTTGATCGGCGTGGCCTTCACCGTTCCATTGCTGCTGCTTTCGATGGGGCGCGATCTCGGCCTGGTGCCACATGCCATCGCACACTCACCCGCCTACAACTGGCTGCTCTTGCTGCTCGCCACACCGGTCCAGTTCTACGTCGGTGCTTCGTACTACGTGGGTGCCTACAAGGCGCTGCGCAACCGTTCGGCGAACATGGACGTGCTGATCGCCATGGGTTCCTCGGCGGCCTACCTGTACTCACTGCTGATCATGTTCGGCTTCGCCGAAGGCCATGTGTACTTCGAGACCGGTGCGGTGATCATCACGCTGATCCGGCTTGGCAAGTACCTCGAAGCGCGTGCGAAAGGGAGAACCAGCGAGGCCATCCGTAAGCTGATCAGCCTGCAGCCGCCCCGGGCGCGCGTCGTTCGGCAGGGCGCCGAGGTGGAGATCGATGTCGCCCTGGTTGTGGTCGGGGACGTGCTGTCGGTCCGACCCGGGGAGAAGATCCCGGTCGATGGCGTGGTCATCGAGGGCCGCTCGTCGGTTGACGAGTCGATGCTCACTGGCGAAGCGATGCCGGTGGACAAGGCGGCCGGGGTCGCGGTGATCGGTGCGACGCTCAATCGCTCCGGGGCTTTTCGCTTCGAAGCGACGCGCGTGGGGAAGGACACCGCCCTGGCGCAGATCGTCCGCCTGGTGGAAGAGGCACAGGCCAGCAAGGCGCCCGTTCAGCGCCTGGCAGACAGGGTGTCGGCGGTCTTCGTGCCGGCGGTGCTCTTGATCGCCTTGCTGACGTTCCTCGCCTGGTGGTTCGCGGCTCCAGCAGGGGACTCAAGCGCCTTCACGCGCGCGCTGATGAACAGCATTGCCGTCCTGGTGGTGGCCTGTCCATGTGCCCTGGGCCTGGCAACGCCGACGGCGGTCATGGTGGGCACCGGCCGGGCTGCCGGCTACGGCATCCTGTTCAAGTCGAGCGAAGCCCTGGAACGCGCAGGCAAGGTGGATGCGGTCGTCCTGGACAAGACGGGCACGCTGACGCGCGGGCAGCCGAGCGTGACCGACGTCGAGCTCTCCGGGGAAGCCGGCACGCGGGAGCGCCTGCTGCAGCTCGCCGGGTCGGCCGAACTTTCGTCGGAGCATCCATTGGGCGAGGCGATTGTGGCCACCGCCAGGGCGGAAGGCCTGGCGCTGACGCCGCCCGACCGCTTCGAGGCGGTAGTGGGCGGCGGCGTGAGGACCGAGATCGGAGGGCATGAAGTGCTTGTCGGTGCCCGACGCTGGTTGGTGGAGGCAGGAATTGCGGAAGGCGCGCTGGGCGCCAGCTTCGAAAGGCTTCATGCCGAGGCCAAGACAAGCGTGGGTGTGGCGGCCGACGGCCAGCTGCTGGGGGTGATCGGAATTGCTGACACGCTGAAGGATGGGGCGGTGGAGGCAGTGAGCGCGTTGCACCAGCTGGGGGTCAGCGTGACGATGCTCACCGGCGACAACCGTGCGACGGCCGAAGCGGTTGGGCGGCTGGCGGGGATCGAGCGCGTGGTGGCCGAAGTACTGCCGGCGCAGAAGGTGGACCAGGTCCGCCGGCTGCAGGCGGAGGGCGTGAGCGTGGCCATGGTCGGGGACGGCATCAACGATGCCCCGGCGCTGGCCCAGGCCGAGGTCGGGATCGCCATCGGCACCGGAACCGATGTGGCGATCGCCTCGGCGCCGGTCACCTTGATCGGCGGCAGCCTGCAGGGAGTGCCGCGAGCGATCCTGATCTCGCGGGGCACGCTGCGCACGATTCGCCAGAATCTGTTCTGGGCGTTCATCTACAATGTGCTGCTGATCCCGGCCGCCGCATTGGGGTTGATGAGTCCCATCCTGGCCGCCGGCGCGATGGCATTCAGCTCGGTGTTCGTGGTGAGCAACAGCCTCCGGCTGCGCGGCCTTAAGCTTCGCTAAGAGACCCATCCGGCTCGGAAGACGGACCGGTCCAGCGGCGTCCATAGGGGCAGATGCCCACAGTCGGCCAGGGAAGGTAGAATGGGGCCGGCAGACGCCGGCCCCTGGGAGACAGCATGGATCCATCCGAAGTGACCATCGGCCTGGCCTTGCTGGCCGGCCTGGCATCCTTCCTCTCGCCGTGCGTGCTGGCGCTGGTTCCGGCGTATGTCGGCTACCTGGGCGGCGTGTCGATCTCGCCGGAGGGCGTCGTTGCCCGCAACCGCTGGACGACATTCTCGCATGGTCTGGCCTTCGTGTTGGGGTTCAGCGTGGTCTTCGTGCTGTTGGGCGCGGCCGCCTCGTTGGCCGGCGCCTTCCTGTATGACTTCCGCATCTGGCTGGCGCGCATCGGCGGCTTGGTGGTGGTGCTCTTCGGCCTGCACACGATGGGCGTGATCCACATTCCCTTCCTCGACTACGATACGCGCCGACAGGTCGCCCCGGATCGGCGCTTTGGCTATCTCTCGTCGGCCATGATGGGCGTGTTCTTCTCCGCCGGGTGGGCGCCCTGCGTCGGCCCAGTGCTAGGGGCGGTGTTGACCCTCGCCCTGAGCTCGGCGGCGCTCGGCCAGGGAGTCCTGATGCTCACCGCCTACTCGATCGGCCTGGCAATCCCGTTCTTGATGGCGGCGCTGGGCGTCGGCCGGGTGGCCGAGCTGATGCGGCGGCATGCCAACCTCGTCCGCTACGCCTCCTTTGTCACCGGTGCCTTGATGGTGGTCGTCGGCGTGATGCTACTGACCGGGACGCTTGAGCGGCTGGCCCGCTTCGGCTTCTTCGTGGATCTCGGATTGTAGGGGCGCTGAGTGCGCCCCCGCATCGCCGCTCCCTGGCTGCTCCTGGCCAGTGCCCTCTTGTTCGGCTTTGGCATCGGGCTGGTGGTCTTCCTCGGATTTCCGTCCAAGGCGCCGTCCGCCTCGGCCTCGGTGGGGCCGCCGCCCGGGCTGGCTCCGGCGCCGGTCGTTGGGGCTGCTGCGCCCGACTTCACGCTGCAATCACTGGATGGCCACCCTGTCGCCCTTTCTGACTATCGGGGTCAGGTGGTGCTGCTCAACTTCTGGGCGACCTGGTGCGGTCCGTGCAAGTTGGAGATGCCATATTTCGACCAGGCACAGCGGACCTTTGGCTCGCAAGGGCTGCAGGTTCTGGCGGTTGACTTCGATGAGCCGGCAGCGGACGTGCAGGCCTTTCAAGATGAGCTTGGCCTGACCTTTCCGCTGTTGCTCGATCCCGGGGCAGTCGTGCAACGGCTGTACCGGGTGGTGGGCTATCCGACCAGCTACTGGATCGACCGGGAGGGCCAGGTGTCGGCGGTGCATGTCGGCGTGATGTCCGAGCGGCAGTTGGCGGGCTATCTGACGGACATGGGGTTGCAGCCTTGATGCGAGTCGTCCTGTACACGCGTCCCGAATGCCATTTGTGTGACGAGGTCCGGACAGCGCTCGAGCAGATGCAGCTCGAGCATCCACACCAACTCGTGGAAGTGAACATCGAGTCCGAGCCTGCGCTGCACCTGAAGTACGCCGAGAGCATCCCGGTGGTTCTGGTTGGACCCTACACGCTTCGGGCGCCCATCAGCCAGACCGATCTGCGAGTGACACTGGCGGCGGCCGAGGCCGGTGTGCGTCAGAAGCCACCGCGCTCCAGCCTCGAGCGGCGCATGGCGCTTGGCGTCAACCGTGCGATCCTGTCGTTCACCCGGCACTGGCTGCTGGTCTTCAACCTGGTCGTGTTTCTGTTTGTCGGGCTCCCCTTCCTGGCGCCGGTCTTGATGAATGCGGGTGCGACCGGCCCGGCCGCGGCGATCTACCGCGTGTATTCGCCGCTGTGCCATCAACTCGCCTTTCGCTCATGGTTCCTGTTCGGCGAGCAGGCAGCCTACCCGCGCGCGGCGGCGGGTCTGCCGGTCACCAGCTACGGAGAGGCAACCGGGCTGGATGAATGGGACTATCTGGCCGCCAAGCGTTTTGTGGGAAATGAGCAGGTTGGCTACAAGGTCGCCTTCTGCCAGCGCGACAGCGCGATCTACATCGGCATCCTCGCGGCGGGCATGGGATTCGCATTCGTCCGCAGGCGGCTGCGGCCACCGTCGATGCCGGTGTGGGTGCTGGTGGGCATCGTTCCGCTCGCCTTGGATGGACTCTCGCAGCTCGTATCTGCCTTTCCCGGCTATCCCCTCGCAGTGCGGGAGAGCACGCCGCTGCTGCGGACACTCACCGGTCTGCTGTTCGGCATCAGCTGCGTCTGGCTGGCTTACCCGAACGCCGAGGAAGCGATGGCGGAGGCGCGGGGTGAGCTCGTGACCAAGCTCAGCGGTCGTGACAACGAGATACCGAATCCTCCGGTGGAGCCTGCCGTGGTAGACTAGCCGGCATGCCCTTCCGGCAGAGCGGCGAGCTTCGTTCCCTCGAATTCGACAGTCTGTCCAATCCCCGCCTGATCCATGGCGTCTTCACGCGGCTTGGCGGCCTCAGTCCGGCCCCCTGGCGATCCCTCAACCTGGGCAGCACGGTCGGCGATTCGCCGGAGAATGTGCAGGGCAATCGGGCACGCCTGCTGCGCGCAATCGACCGGCCGGAGGCCAGCTTGCACGAGGTCTGGCAGACCCATTCGAGCGATGTCGTCGTGGTGACCGAACCGCGCGGGGCTGCCCCGCTGGTTCAGGCGGATGCCATGATCACGCGCTCGAGGCAGGTCACGCTGCTGATGCGCTTTGCCGACTGCGTGCCGATTCTGCTCTTCGATCCCGAGGTCCCTGCCGTTGGGCTGGCACATGCCGGATGGCTGGGGACCGTGCGCAAGACTGCAGCCCATGCTGTGCAGGCGATGGCGACTCACCTGGGAAGCCGGCCGGGCGCGCTCCGGGCGGCGCTCGGCCCGGCGATCGGCGCGGACCACTACGTCATCGGGGCAGACGTTGAGCTGCAATTCCGGGCGGCGTTCGGCGCCGAGAGCGACCGGCATCTGACGCGGCACAACGGCAGCCTGCGGCTGGACCTTCTATCGGCCAACCGGGCGCTGCTCGAGGCAGAGGGCGTGGAGCAGATCGAGGACGCCGGATTGTGCACAGCCTGCAACCTCTCGGACTGGTTCTCGCACCGTGGCGAAGCCGGCCGCACCGGGCGGTTCGGCGCCGTCGTCGCTCTCCGGTGATCGAAGATGAGCGCAACGGCTGAACAGCGGGCACTCTGGAGTCGGCTGGACCAGGTGCGCCAGCGTATCGATGGCGCATGTCAGCGCAGCAGGCGGACAAGCGGCCAGGTGCGGCTGGTCGCGGTGACCAAGGGGCGCAGCCTGGAAGCGATCCGCAGCGCCTACCAGGCGGGGGCCAGGGATTTCGGCGAGAACCGACTCGAGGAGGCGTTGCCGAAGGTTGACGCTCTTCAGGATCTCCAGGGGGTCCGCTGGCACATGATCGGCCATGTGCAGAGCCGGAAGGCGCAGGCCGTCATCGGGCCGTTCGACTTGATTCACTCGGTCGATCGGCTCAAGCTGGCGACGCGTCTCGATCACTTTGCGGCTGCGGCTCAGGTTCGCCTGCGCTCGCTGCTGGAGTGCAACGTCTCGGGGGAGCCGTCGAAGGAGGGGTGGGATCTCGCGCGGCCGGAGGCCTGGCCCGAGGCGAGCCGCGAGCTGGTCCAGGCCGCCGGGCTGGCGGGGCTGGAGGTGCTCGGACTGATGACGATGGCGCCGCTGGTCGACGATCCGGAGGCGGTTCGGCCGGTCTTTCGCCGGCTGGCCGAGTTGGCCAAGCAGCTGACCGGGAGCGATGTCGGACGCTGGACTGAGCTCTCGATGGGAATGACCGATGACTTCGAGGTGGCGATCGAGGAAGGCGCGACCATCGTGCGGATCGGCCGGGCAATCTTTGGGGAGACTGCCTGAGGGGGAAGGATGAGGATCGCGGCGCGCGTCGAGCCGGAAGGAAAGTGCGGATGCTAGGTGCGGCGGATATCGTCCGGGTTGCTGCCAGCCTGCTCACGCTGCTGGTGTTCGTAGATATCCTTGTGCATTTCGTGCTGGACGTCTATCATCCCGTGCGGCGAGTGCTGGACAGCCTGGTCGAGCCGATGCTGGCGCCGATTCGGCGGATCCTGCCGCGGACCGGTAGCTGGGACTTGAGCCCGATTGTGCTGCTGCTGCTCGTTCAGGTCACGGAGCAAGTCCTGCTTCGTCTCCTGGCAAGCTGAGCGGAGGGTGGATGCGGAAGTACAGGTTGCACAGCGGCGTCAGCGGCACGGCGCTCACGATCCGGGTGACGCCGCGCGCCCGGCGGACAGAAGTCGCCGGGGTGCTGGAGGATGGAACGATCCGCATCCGCGTGGCTGCGCCTCCGGTCGAAGGCAAGGCCAACGAAGAACTGCTGTCCTTCCTTTCCAAGGCGCTGCACGTACGGCGCAACCGGATTGAAGTGGTCGCCGGCGAGAAAGGGTTGGACAAACTGGTCTCTATCCGCGACCTGACGCCCGCCCAGGTGCAGGCGCGTCTCAGCGGGCTGCTGGAGAAGGACGGGGAAGAGAGCTAGATCTGGCCGAGGTTCCCGGTCAGGAGGGGGACGGAACCTCGTCAGACACAAAGCTGCCCGGGGCGGTCTGGCGCCAGAGCGCCTCGTAGGCGGCATCCCGAAAGTGCTGGTCGCTGGAATTCAGGGCGCGCTCGATCTCCAGCCCAAACTCACCATGCCCAACCCATCCCGCCAGCTCGAGGCCGGCGATTCTCTCATCGAGCGAGCTGGAGTTGATTGCGCGTCGCAGCATCTCCAGCGAGGACTTGCCGGGTGCAATGCCCAGGCCTTCGCGCGCGGCGAAGGCGACAAGCCAGGGGATCTCCGAAAGCTCCTGGGGCGGCGGGTCGATCTTCCAGGGGGGGCGATGGCGACGCTCGACCACTTCCGAGGCCGCCCCGCGCACGACCCACTCATTGTCATCCACCTGCGCCTTCTCAAGCATCTCCAGCGCCCAGGCCTCGGGGACACGCGCCAGCCCGAAGATCGCGGCCCGGCGGGCGTTGGGGTTTTCCACGGTCATCGCGTCGCGCAGCATGTTGAAGCCTTCTTCTGGCTGACATGCCAGCGCCTCGGCAGATGCCATCTGCAGCGCCGCCTCGGGGCCGAGCAGGATATGCCCCAATGCCTCCAGCGCCGGGTCGGTGCCGGTGGCGCCGAGGGCGAGGCAGGCCGCCTGGCGCACGAGCATGCTGTGGTCCTGGTTGGCGAGCCGGGTCAGAGCCTTGACACTCTCCTCGCCCCCGAGCCCGCCCATTCCCAGCGCGCCGAGCAGCCGCGTACTCTCCGCCCCGGCCTCGGTCATGCGTTGGAACAAGATGGCGACGGAGGGCTCTTTGGATGCCGCCAGAGCGTGCACGCAGCGCAGGCGCAGGCCGTAGGGCTGGGAGTCCTTCTGAGCGATGGAGGCCAGGCCGCGCAGCAAATTCGCCCGCCAGGTGGCCTTGGCCGGGGCATCCGGCAGCCAGCGTGCGCAGGCCAGCAGGTTGAGGCTGAGCGGGTCCCCTGCCGCTTGCAGGCGTTCCTCGACAATGGGCGCAACGTCCCCAGTGGCGGCGAACCAGCGCAAGGCGCACTCGGCTGGGAGCCAGAAGGCGGAGGCTGCCGCCGGGGCGATGCCGGTCTCCCCGAGACTTCGACCCGCCAGGTAGGCGCCCAGGACCGGGAAGGTGAACGACAGGCGCCCGGCCGGCCGTCGCTCGAGGAAGCCGAGGTCGGCCAGGGTACCCACTGAGGTGCCCCGTCGCAACAGGCGCTCGCTGAAAGCCCCGCTGCCCTCGGCAATCCACCCGGTAGCGCAGGACTCGGCCGACTGCCGATCGGCGCTGGAAAGCAGACGATCGAGGTAGACATCAAAGGCGTCGATGGCGCTGGGGCCGCGGGTGTCGCCGGCGTACGCCGCCCACGTGCGGACGACCACCTCGGCGGCGGAGCGGCCGCGACAGGCACCGGCCAGCCATCCGCCCAGCAGCGTCGGGTCAACCTCGCCGGTGCCCTTCTTCGTTGGGGCGCCCTTGCCCGCCCGCTGCCACGCCGCCGACCATCTGTTGAAGAAGGTGCGCAGGTCGAATTCCGTCCAGGGCAGGATGGCGACAGGCGCCAGACCGGCTGCGGCAAGGCCGTCGTATCCGACGGCGGGTCCGGAGGCGATCACGCGGTTCCCCGGGTAGGCGAGCAAGAGAGCACCGATGAAAGTGGCATAGGGTTGGAGTTGCTCGTCCGGGAATTCGTCCAGGCCGTCAAGCAGCAGGATGGCCTTGCCTTGCCGGTAGGCCTGCCGCAGGAGATTCGGCATGCGGGAGACCATTCCGGCCGATACAGATTGCTGGCTTGCCTGGACCAGGGCATCCAGCGGGTCCTTGCCGGTGAGGTAGTCTGGCCGGAAATCTGCGGCGTGCACCAGGATCGGGACGAACCCGTCGGCACTGCGCTGGTTGGCCAGGATGGCGGCGTAGGCGAGGGCGGATGACTTGCCGCTTCCCAAGTCGCCGGTGATCAGGACGGACTTCCCCAACGTCAGCAGTTCGCCGATGGTCAGGCTGGGGGAAGCATAGATTCCCGAGAGGTAGGTCCAATCTGGCAGGTTAGGCAGCACGGCCAGGCATGTTTCCGGGATCGACTCGGACTGCTGCGGATCGGTGGGGAAGGGCGGCGCCAGCAGGCGCGGCACGACGGCAATCTGCTCAAGGCTGAAGAGCGCCCGGGCCATGTGCATCCGGCCCGCGCGTGCCGAGAGTTCGGCACGGTACTTGTCGATGGCGCCACTGGTCAGGCTGTCGATCAGCCGAGTTGCCTGGGCACGGAGCCATTGGATGCCGCGTGAGATGTGCGGCATGGCGCGCAGGATGAGCCAAAGCAGGAACATCCCGAGCAGCAGACCCGTGATGAACTCCGGCAGGTCGAACAAGTAGCCGAAAATCCCTGTCAGCATGAGGCACTATCCTGCGTAGAGAATCCGGTTGCACTGGCGGCAGCGGATCAGGTCCGGGCTGCTGCGGGCGGTCTGAGCGATCGAGGCTGCGACGGCCACCCCGCAGGCGCCGCAGCATGCGTCCAGGACCTCTGCCACGGCGGTCCCACCGTACGTCTTCCTCAGCGACTCATACAGCGCCAGGTCTGCGGCGGGCACGCTGGCCACGGCGGCCTCACGCTCGCCCTCCAGGCGCTCGATCTGCTGGTCACTTTCGGCAAGCGTGCGTTCCAGCTTGAGGCGCACGACCGACCAGCCGATTTCGCTCACCTCCAAATCATCGCGTGCCTGCGTGAGCTCCGCTTCGGCGGCCTCGAGAGTCAGCATCGTCTCAAGCAGCTGGTCATCGAGTGTGGCGATACGCCGTTTCAGGGCCTCCGATTCGTGCTGCAGGTCCGCCAGTTCCTTGGGATTGCCTACGCTGCCCCCGTAGAGGGTGGCTTCTGTCGCCTCGAGCTTGGCGCGCAGGACAGCGACCTCGTTCTCGGCAAATGCCTGGCCGCCGCGGGCGACCTGGAGTGCCTGCTCTGCTTCCTGCAAGCGGGCGCGCCGGGCGTCAAGCCCGCCAGCCGCGGCGAGCTCCGCCTGAATCGGGCCCAGCTTCTTGCGAGCCGCTTCCAGTTCTTGGTCCTGACGCTGCAGACGGAAAAGGCTGGATGCACGGCTCATGCCAGCATTATAGATAATGTGAGTCGGGTGCCGCAAGCGCGGCTTGGCGCAGCCCCTGGCCCGACGTACAATCTGCAAGATGTCTGTTGGTCGGGATCGATCCGTGGCGGCCGGCCTGGCACTCGGCGTGTCCGTGTTGACGCTGGTCCCCTATCTTGTGGCGCGGCAGGCTGCGCCGCCGGGCTGGGTCTTCTCGGGGTTTCTGCTCAATCCCTACGACGGTTTCAGCTACCTGGCGAAGATGCGCCAGGGGTTCGAGGGCAGCTGGCTGTTCGTGCTTCCCTACGCCGCCGAACCTGGCCGGCCGGCCTTGCTGTTTGTCTTCTACCTGGCACTCGGTCACCTCGCTCGCCTGAGCGGTCTCACCCTGGGCACTGCATTCCACGCCGCGCGGGTGCTGGCGGGAGCGATGATGTATCTGGCAGTGTACGCGCTGCTCGAACGACTTCCCCTGGCGCGTGCCGCCCGCTGGTGCGCCTACGCGCTGGTGCTGGGGATCAGCGGCCTGGGCTGGCTGGGGGCCGCTGCAGGTTTGGCGGCAAGCGACCTGCTGATTCCGGAGTCTGTGCCGTGGGTCGCCACGCTGGTCAACCCGCACTTCCCCCTGGCTGCGGCCGCCTTGACGCTGGGTTTTCTTGCTGCGCTGACTCCCGGGTCTGGGTGGAAGGCGGCCGGACTGGCCGGCGCGGCGGGCCTGGTCCTGGGGCTTGTCCAGCCCTTCGTGCTGGCGACGCTGTGGAGCGCACTCGGCGTCTGGGCGGTGATGGAGTTGGTGCTCGCCAGAGGCGGAGGAGCGGCGCTCAGGCCCGGGCGCGGCGCAGGGATCGCGCTGATTGCCTCTGCCCTGACCGGCCTGCCCTGGGTGTTGTATGATGCCTGGCTCGTCATGAGCCATCCGGTCCTGCGCCAGTGGTCGCTGCAGAATCTCACCCCGTCGCCCTCACCGGTTGCCTATCTGATCGGCTTTGGGCCGCTGCTGATCTGGGCGGGGCTGAGTCTGATTCGAGCCCGGCCGCTCAGCGAGCCCGCGCTTCGGCTGATCGCGATTTGGGCGGCAGTCGGGTTTCTGCTGCTCTACCTTCCGTTTGGTCTGCAGCGTCGCCTCACCCTCGGCCTGGCGATTCCGTTGGCCGCGCTGTCCGGCTTGGGGATCGAGCAGGCGACTCGCACGCCGGCGCGCCGACGGCTGGCGGTCCTTGGAACGCTGCTGTTGACGTTGCCCTCCCTGCTGCTGGTTGCCGGGGCTGGCGTGTCCTCGGCCGCATCCCCCTCCAGCGTCACGGTGCTTTCGCAGGCTGAGCTCGAAGCTTATGCATGGATGGCTGCCCACCTGCCGGCGGACAGCCTGGTGCTCGCGACCGAGCCTACCGGCAACCGGATTCCCGCGTACATGAATGCGCGCGTGCTGGCCGGACACCCGTTTGAGACACCGAATGCAGCCGACCAACGCGCCTGGATCGCGCAGGCATTCGGCTGGAATGGCGATGCGGCTGCCGGGCTGCGTCTGCTTGAGCAGCGGGGAGTCGACTTTGTCTACCGCGGCCGGGAGGAAGCGGCGCTGGGGGATCCCAGCTGGCTTGCCGTGGTCATCCCGCTGTTCACCTCGGGCGAAGTCAGCGTGTACGCCGTGACGCACTGATGGGTGCTGGCCGGCGCCAACATGTGGTGTGGCTGATCCTGCTGGCGGCTCCCGCCGTCTGGCTGGGTGAGCTTGTCGTCCATCCTTCAACCTTTCCCTACCTGCCTGGCTCCGCCTATTCCGACTTGCTGATCACCCATTACCCGTCCGCCTGGTTCGTGCACCAGGCCATCGCCCGCTGGCATCAGCTGCCACTGTGGAATCCCAACCTGCTCTCGGGCATGCCGCTGGCGGCTGATCCGCTGGCGGCGATCTGGTACCCGCCCACCTGGTTGACGGTGTTGTTCCCAACCGCCGCCGGATTCAATCTGCTCTTCTATGTGCACCTTGTACTGGCCGGCGTGGGCATGGCCGCCTTCGTCCGCCGCCTCGGGGTCGATCGCGGGCCGGCGGTGTTCTGCGGGCTGGCCTTCGGGGGCCTGGCGAAGCTGGTCGGGCACGTCGGCTTGGGCCATGTGGGAATGGTGGCTGCGCTGGGGTGGCTGCCCTGGTTCATGACGCTGGTTGACCTGGCGGTTCGGTCATCCGAAGCCCGGCGGGCCCGGCGCCGGTACGCGCTGGCAGCGGTGAGCTTTGCTCTGCTGCTGATGGCTGACCCGCGCTGGGCGCTGCCTGCCGCGGCGCTCGGACTTGCCTGGTGGCTGCGCTGCGTCGTGGATGCCAGGCGAGCAGTCCATGAAGAACTGCGGAGCCAGCTGCCGCGTGCCGCCCTGGCCGCACTGCTGGCAGGGATGCTATGTGCGCCGCTGCTGCTGCCCATGGCCGAGCTGGTCCAACACTCCACCCGGAGCACGCTGTCGCCGGGGGAGGCTGCCGGGCTTTCGCTTCCGCCAATGCGTTTGCTCTCTGTGCTCGATCCCGCTGCGGCCGGAACGCCCGAGTGGCAAGCGTACGTTGGGCTGGCAGCGCTTTTCTTCGCCGGGGTGGCTGTGGTGCTGAGTGCGCCTGGCTGGAAGTTCTGGGCGGTGGAGGCAGCCTTCTCACTGCTGTGGTCGCTGGGATCCTACACCCCGGTCTACCGCGTGCTCTCGCAGGTTGTTCCCGGCGCCCTGGCGCTGCGCGTGCCGGCGCGCCTTCTTTTCCTGATGGCCTTTGGCCTGATCGTCCTGGCCGGCCTGGGACTGCAGGAGCTTGCCCATCGGCCGCGTCTGCAGGGATCCTATCGTCCGATCCGGCTGTGGGGATTCGCGTTGATGGTGGTGGCGCTGAGTGTGGCCGGCATGCTGCCCACTCTCCTGGGCGGGGAGGCGGTGCGCTGGATGACCTTGCTTGGGGCCGTCGCAATTGGAGCGCTCGTTCAGGGGGTAGGGCGCTCTACCCGCCTGGCTGCGTGGATGGTGGTGGGTGCATGCATCCTGCAGCTCCTCGATGTAGGGAGCTTCAACCTGCAGCAGCTCGAGGCGCGCCCGGCCTCCGTGGTGCTGGCTGAAGGGGAGGCCCTGATCGAACAGGTCCGCGAACTCGCGGGGCCGGATCTGCGGGCTTTCTCGCCATCCTACAGCCTCCCGCAGCAGACGGCCCCCAGGTTCGAGCTGGGGCTGGCCGAGGGCGTGCACCCGCTGCAGCTAAGGACCTATCGGGACTTCATGGCTGCAGCCACCGGCTTCGATTCGACAGTCTACAGCGTGACCCTGCCCCCGTTTCCGAGTGGAGATCCGGCGCAGGACTGGAGCCCGCAGATCGATCTGACCCGGCTGGGCCTGCTCTCGGTTGGGGCATTGGCCTCAGCTTTCCCGCTGGAGGGGATGCAGCCCGCAAGCGAGGCAGACGGCGTCTACGTGTACGGGAATCCAGCCGCCAGGCCGCGGGCCTGGGTGGAGCCGCAGGGCGGCCCAAGCGAGGCCTGGAGTGCGGTTGAGGCCTGGGCCTGGACGCCCAACGGGATCACAGTCACCGCGCAGGGGCCAGGGAGGGTGGTGCTGAGCGAGATCGACTATCCGGGATGGTCCGTTGCAGTGGATGGGGAGCCGGCTGCGCTCGAGACAGCCTACGACGTGCTGCGCTCGACGTCGATCCCAGCCGGCACGCATCAGCTCGCGTTTGAGTTCGAGCCGCGCACGGTGGTCCTCGGGCTGGCTGTGGCCCTCTGCGGCCTGGTTCTGCTTTGCTGGATGGGATGGCGGAAGTGAGCCGAGCAGGACGCCGCTTCGTGACGTGGTACTCCCTGGCGTTGATCGCTCTGCTTGCGGCGCCGTATTTGGTGGCGTTCACCTCCGGCGGCGGCGACTGGGAGTTCAGCGGGTTTCTCGTCGGAGTGGAAGACGGCAACTCCTACATCGCCAAGATGCGCCGAGCGGCGGAGGGCGAGTGGCTGTTTCGTTCGCCCTACTCGACAGCGCCCCAGGCAGGCGTGCTCGCCTTCCTGCCCTACGTGCTGCTGGGCAAGCTGGCGGCCGGCGTGGGAATGCACCTGCAGCTGGTCTCGCTGTTCCATTTGGCCCGACTGTTGCTGATCGCGGTCGAGGTGCTGGCGGTGTACCGCTTCGCCGCGCTGTTTTTCGAACCGGAGCGCTGGCGCAGGTGGGTGACGGTGATGGCGACCCTCGGCGGAGGTCTGGGTTGGGTCTTGATCCTCGCCGGGCGGGGCAACTGGCTGGGCAGCCTGCCTTTAGATTTCCACTCTCCGGAGACGTTCGGCTTCCTGGCGCTGCTGAGCTTGCCACACCTGGTGCTGGCGCGGGCGCTGCTGCTGTTCGGACTGGGCGATCACATCCGGGCCGGGGAGCAGGGTCGGCGGAGTTGGAGGGCCGGGTTGTGGCTGGCACTGCTGGCGCTCGTCCATCCGCTCTCGGCGGTCGCAGCGGCTGCGGTTCTTGCCGCCCACCTGGGCTGGGTCTTGACAGTGAGCGCCATCCGCCGAACAGGGTCGGACGTTCGCCTGGTCGCCCAGGCGGCGCTGCGCAGTGCTCTGCCCATGTCTCCGCTCCTGCTCTACTATGTGTGGGCGTTCTCCACCGATCCGTACCTCAAGGGCTGGACCGTCCAGAATCGGATTCTCGCTCCGCATCCGATCCACTACTTGCTGGCGTACGGGTTGCTTGTGCTTCCTGCCGTCGCCGGCGGCATGTCGCTCATGCGTCAGCCCAATCCGTTCAGATGGCTGTTGGTCAGCTGGTCGCTGGCCCTCCCCCTGCTTGCCTACGCCCCGACTTCTCTACAGCGCCGACTCCCCGAGGGTCTATGGGTGGCGTTGGCAGTCCTCGCCGCAATCGGACTGCGCGACTATGCCAGGCTGACGCCGAAGGGCCGCTGGAGCGCGGCCGTGGCCGTGCTCGCGCTCTCGCTTCCGACGACGCTGATGCTCTGGCTCGGCAGCGTGCAGTTGGCGGCGCGGCCGCGGCAGCCGGCGTTTGTTCCGGCCGCGATGGTGGAGGCGTTTGCCTGGATCGACGCGTCCCTTCCTGCTGGGAGCGTGGTTGCGGCGAGCTTTGAGGCAAGCAATGCCTTGCCCGCCTGGTCGGAGGTCTTCGTCGTTGTGGGGCATGGGCCGGAGTCGGTTGGGCTCGAGGCGATCCTTCCTCGTTTGAACGCCTTGCTGACGGGGGATTTGTCCACCGGCGATCGGAGCGCGTTTCTCGCCGAGCAAGGAATCGATGCGATCCTGCTCGATCCAGGGCAGGCAGTGCTGCCCGTCTGGAGCGTTGATCAGACCGGTGGTGCTACACAACTGTACGACGAGCGGGGCTATGTCGTCCTGGGTATCCAGCGCTAGCCGTCCAGCCGCCTGGCTTCCGTGGATGCTGGTCAGCCTTGGGCCGGTGTTGCTGTTCGGTCCGGCGCTTGCCACCGGGCAGGTTCTGTACTGGGGGACGTCCGTTCTGCAGTTTGTCCCCTGGCATGCGTTCGCAGCCCAGTCCGTTCTGGCAGGCGCAGCGCCGCTGTGGAACCCGCTGGTCGGGATGGGAGCGCCCCTGCTGGCGAACTACCAGTCAGGCCTGCTGTACCCACCTAACTGGTCGATGCTGCTGGTCGAGCCTGCCATTGCCCAGACGTGGCTGACCATGCTGCACCTGATCGTCGCCGGCGCGGGAATGGTACTGCTCTGCCGGCGGCTGGGAATCGGCGCGATCGGGCAAAGCGTGGCGGGGCTGGGGTTCGCCCTCTCCGGCTATCTGGTGGCACGCTCGAGCTTCCAGAGCATCAACAACAGCGTGGCCTGGCTGCCGTGGCTGCTGTGGGCCGCTGAAGGGCTGCTTGGCCGGCTTGCCGCAGGTCGCGGGATGGCGCCTGTCGGACGTTCTGCCCTGACGCTGGCCGCTATCCTTGGCACACAGTGGCTGGCCGGGCATGCCCAGACAGCCTGGTACAGCCTGCTGCTGACGCTTGCCTGGGTAGCTTGGCGGAGTTGGGGTGCTCGTCGGAGCCTGCGCCGTCGAGAGCTGACCGGCATGCTGGTGCTGGGTCTGGCGCTGGCGTTCTGCCTGGCGGCGGGACAGCTTGTGCCCACGTTGGAGTATCTGGGGAACTCGCCACGATCGGCGGCGGTCGACTTGGAGGCCGGCCTGACGTACTCTCTGTGGCCGTGGCGCCTGTTGGGATGGGTGGCACCGGGGCTGTTCGGCCACCCGGCCTTCGGAGGTTTCTGGGGATACGCCAACTACTGGGAAGATGCGCTGTATGTCGGGACGCTGGCCTTCGTGCTCGCCGTGTTCGCATCTGTGAATGCGCTGCGCAGCCGATCGGCGGCGAGCCAAACCAGCCGGTTCCTGGTCGTCGTTCTGCTGGTCTCGCTGCTGCTGGCGCTGGGAAGTAACACGCCGCTTTATCCATTCCTCTTCCGCAACGTGCCCACTTTCGGCATGTTCCAGGCGCCGACGCGTTGGAGCCTGCTGGCGGTGTTCGCGGTGTGCCTGCTGGCGGGCCTCGGCGCGGACGGGTGGAGGGCGCCACGGGGCAGGGCACTGTATTGGACGCGCCTGGGCACGGCCGGCGCAGCCGGGATGATCGTGTTCGCCTTTCTGGCTGCTCGCCTGCTGCCGGGGCTCGAGCAGAGTTTCGTCCGCTCCTTCGCACTCGCTGGACTGGCGCTGGCGATCGTCGGCCTGCTGACGCTGACGCTGCCGCCTCGGCCGCGCCCGATATGGCTCGCCGCCCTCGGCACGTTCTTGTTGGCGGACTTGCTGCTGGCGACCATCGGCCTGAACCCGACGACCTCGGCGACAGCCTACCGGGGAGAGAGCAGCCTGGCGTCGCTTGGCACAGAGCATCGGATCTACATGCCGGCGGATCTAGAGCAGGAACTCAAGTTCAAGCAGTTCTTCCGCTTCGACCGCTTCGATTCGACCCTCCAAGTGGGGGCCGTCCGTGCATCCGGTCTGCCGAACGCTCCGATGCTGGATGGGCTGCCCTCGGCCAACAACTTCGACCCTCTGATCCCGGTGCGTTATGCCGGCTGGATCGAGCAGCTGGAGGGTGCGGAGCCCAACGTGCGCCGGCGAATGCTCGCATTCATGGATGTGGCTTGGGTTGCGAAGGCAAGCGATCTGACGCAAGTCCCTGAATACCTCGCGGTCCCCGGCGCAGCGCGCGTGCGCTTGGTGCCACAGGCTTTGGCGGTGTGCTCGATGCAGGCGGCGTTCCACGAGGTGTTCTCCACGTCGTTTGATCCCGAGGCCTTCGTGGTCGTCGAGCCCGAAGATTGCACACAGGACCTGCCCAGGGGCGGCGCAGGGGTAGTGCAGGTCGTGGCGCAGGATGGGAACCGGATCGAACTGATCGCCCGGGCTGAATCGGGAGGCTGGGTCGTTCTGTCTGACCTGTACTATCCGGGCTGGCGGGCGCAAGTTGACGGGGTGGACTCCGAGATTCTCCCGGCGAACGGCGCGTTTCGGGCGGTCTATGTCCGCCCCGGCACGCATACCCTCCAACTGGAGTATCGACCGGCCTGGCTGCCGTGGAGCCTGGCGCTGTCGATAGGAGGGCTCTTGACCCTGCTTACGCTGGTGTGGCTGTGGCGAGAGCGCTGAGGCTGCTCTGGCCTGCGGCGCTGGCGCTGCTGGTTGCGGCGGCGTTCGCCGGCGGTAGGTTGGCGAACGGCGGAGGGGATCCGCTGTCCCTGGCCACGCTCGGCGAGCGATTTGCCAGCGGGGATCCTGCCGGCACCGAAGGGTATGACGGGCAGTTCAACTACTACATCGCCCGAGATTGGCGCCCCGATATTGTGCAGTCGCACCTCGACGTCCCGGCCTACCGCTACCAGCGAATCCTGTACCCCGCCCTGGCGCGGGCCTTGGCGTTGGGTGATCCGTCGCGCATCGCCTGGGCCCTGCCGGCAATCAGCCTGTTGGCGCACTTTCTGGGGACGCTGGCGGTGGCGGCGGTCCTCGACCGCTGCGGTCTGCCGACCGGCTACGCGTTGGTCTACGGGTTGTGGGTCGGGGTAGTGGGTCCGGCGGGGATCGACCTGAGTGAGCCGCTGGCGTATGGCCTGGCCGCGGCGGGGTTCCTGTGCCTGATGTCCGGTCGGCCGGTGGCCGGGAGCGTTGCCCTGACTTTGGCTCTGCTGTCGAAGGAGACCACGGTCTTCTTCTGGTTGGCAGCATGGCTGGCAGCTGGACTGGCGCGTCAACGAAAGGCGCTGGTGGCGCTCTCGCTGGGCGGATTGGTGTTCGCGGCGTGGCAGCTCTGGTTGTGGGCCCGCTTCGGCTCAGCCGGCATCGGCAGTGGCGGCGCCGGAGCCAGCAGCTTCGAGTGGCTGCCGTTCATGGGGCTGGCGCGGGTGGCGGCGGTGGATGTGCGCGCCTTGGTTCTCTTGCTGACCGTGCTTGCGCCGAGCGTCCTCATTCCAGCGCTATGGGCCACATTCGTCGCGGGACAGCGGTTGTGGAGGGGGGATCGCGGCCGGGAGAGCCTGGCATTGCTGCTCAACGCCGGGGTAATCGCCTTCCTGCCGTTCTCGACCTTCCGCGAGCCGTTCGCCATGGTCCGACTGGCATGCGGGTTGGTGCTGGCGGTGACGCTCTTCTGTGCCGTGCTGCGCTGGCGCCGCCCGCTCAACTACGCGCTATTCTGGACGGCGGGCCTGATTCTGCTGGCACGCATGTAGCGAGCTCGCCGTCACGCATTGGTAGAATGCATCCTGACATCGGCTGGAGGAACCGGGATGGAACAGGTCAAGGCATTCGCTGATCGCCTGATCGAGAACGTGGAGCAGGTGATCGTTGGCAAACGGGATGCCATTCAGCAGACCGTGATCGGCCTGTTGTGCCAGGGCCATGTGTTGATCGAGGATGTGCCCGGCACCGGGAAGACCATGCTGGCCAAGAGCCTGGCGCGCTCGATCGGCTGCACCTTCAGCCGGATCCAGTTTACGCCCGACATGCTGCCAAGTGACGTGACCGGCGTCTCGATCTTCAACCAGAAGACCGGCGAGTTTGAATTCCGCGCCGGCCCGATCATGACGCAGATCCTGCTGGCCGACGAGGTCAACCGCGCCACGCCCAAGACCCAGGCGGCGCTGTTGGAGGCGATGGAGGAGCGGCAGGTGACGGTTGATGGCGTGACGCACCTCTTGCCGTCGCCGTTCCTGGTGCTGGCGACACAGAATCCGATCGAGTACGAAGGCACCTTCCCGCTGCCGGAGGCACAACTCGATCGGTTCATGCTGCGCATCAGCCTCGGATATCCCATGCTGTCGGATGAGATCCGCATGCTGGAGCGGCAACAGTTGGTGCATCCGCTGGAGAGCCTGCAGAAGGCGGTCGAAGTCTCCGCCCTGCAGGCTGCCCAGCAGGCAGTGCGCCAGGTGGCGGCTTCGGCGGAGGTCAAGCGCTACATCCTGGACCTGGTGAGCGCCACGCGGCGCCACGGTGAGCTGTACTTGGGCGCCAGCCCGCGCGGCAGCCTGTCGCTCTTCCGCTGCGGGCAGGCCATGGCCGCGCTGCAGGCCCGAGCCTACATCCTGCCGGACGACATCAAGCAGGTGGCCGTGGCGGCGCTTGCCCACCGGTTGATCCTCGGCTCTTCGGCTCGCGTGCGCGAAGTCGACTCGCGTGCCATCGTGCAGGACATCCTGGGCTCCGTCCCCGTGCCAGGCGGCGACGTGCGCGGATGACCGCCCGCGCCTGGTTCGTCCTCGGCTCGTTGGCGCTGGCGCTGGCGGCCGGCTTCACCTCCGGCCGGCAGCTCTTCGCCAATCTGGCCTACCTGCTCGGCTTCCTGCTGGCCGTCAGCTATGCCTGGTCTCGGCTGTCCCTGCGTGGCGTTTCGCTGCACCGAAGGCCGGCCAGCAGCCGCAGCCAGGTGGGTGCGACCTTCGAGGAGCACTTCGCGCTGTCCAACGACAGCCGCTACCCGAAGGTATGGACCGAGGTCGAAGACCAATCGGATCTTCCAGAGCATCAGGTGTCGACCGTGTTCACCAGCCTCGCTGGAAGGGCCGTCCGCCGCTGGACGGTGCGCACAATCTGCACTCGGCGCGGGCGCTTCCACTTGGGCCCCTGCGTCCTTCGGGCCGGTGACCCCTTCGGCTTGTTCCCGGCGAGCCTCCGGATGGAGGACAGTCAATCGGTGGTCGTCCTGCCCATGGTGCTCCCGCTGGCCGCATTCCCCGTCCCCAGTGGCCGACGTGGGGGTGGGGAGGCGCTGCGCCAGCGGACGCATCAGGTGACGCCAAACGCCAGCGGCGTGCGCGACTACGCCCCCGGGGATGGGCTGAATCGGATCCATTGGCCCTCCACCGCCCGGCGCCGACGGCTGATCGCCAAGGAGTTCGAGCTTGACCCGATGGCCGATGCGTGGCTGTTGGTCGACGCCTCTCAATCCGCCCAGGCTGCCTTGCCGGTGGCGCCCGCCCCGCAGCGCCAGGCGTTGATCGGGCGAAGAGTCAGCCTGCCGCCAAGTTCGATCGAGTACGCCGTCACAGCCGCCGCCTCGATCGCGCTCTACCTGCTCAATCGCTCGCAATCGGTCGGCTTGATTGCCCATGCTCAGATGCGCCAGGTGATCCAAGCCGATCGTGGGACGGCGCAACTGTATCGCTTGTTAGAGTCGCTGGCTGTGCTGGGGGCCTGTGGGACTCACAGCGTCGACGAGGTGCTCAGGGTGGAGCAGGGCCAGATCCCCCGCGGCGCGGCGGTGATCCTGATCACGCCCTCCTGCCGGCTGGAAATCGTTGACACGCTTCGCCAGCTGCGACGCAGCGGCCTGCCGCCGGTGTTGGTCTCGTTGGATGCGGCGACTTTTGGCGGGCCTCCAGGCTCTTCGGCGGTCTTTGAGGCCGCGCGTGCGGCCGGGATTCCGGCGCGCCGAATCCGTTGTGGCCAGCCGATCGGCGCCAGCCTGGAGCTGGCGGATTGGGCAGCGGTGCCCTCAGCGGCATGAGCCGACGCTCACTGGACAGATAGGTGCGTGGAATGGGTGTGATTCTGACGGTCTTCCTGGCAGGTATGGCAAGTCTCGGCATTGAGCTGACGGCCTCGCGCCTGCTGGGGAACGTGTTCGGCACCACCAACTTGGTATGGGCGAACATCATCGGCCTGGTGCTCATCTATCTGACGCTGGGATACTACCTCGGCGGGCGGCTGGCAGATCGCTCGCCGCGCAGAACCACGTTCTACCCCGTGGCAGCCTGGGGTGCCTTCACCGCCGGCCTGATCCCGATCGTTGCCCGACCCGTGGTGTATTGGGCGGCGGCTGCCGTCGAGGGCCTGGACGCGGCGATCATGCTTGGCTCCTTCCTGACCCTGGTGCTGCTCTTCGCTGTCCCGGTGACGCTGATGGGCATGATCTCGCCCTTCGCGGTTCGACTGTCGGTCAGCGACGCGGCGCGCGCCGGCCAGGCGGCTGGCAGGATCTACGCCGTCTCTACCCTCGGTTCGATCCTGGGAACTTTTCTTCCGGTGCTGGTTCTGATCCCCACCATCGGCACTGCCCGAACATTCCTGGCACTCGCCTTCCCGCTCCTGCTGGTGGCGCTGTTCAGCCTGTGGCGCGAAGACCGCCACAGGGCGTTGCGCCTGAGCTGGATGCCTTTCGTGCTGCTGTTGCTGGCGGGGATCGTGCTGCAGGGACCTGTCAAGCGGAGTGCTGGCCAGGTGTACGAAGGCGAGTCCGCCTACAATTACATCGAAGTCCGGGAAGTGGACGGGACCCGCTTCCTGCTGCTGAACGAGGGCCAGGCGATCCACTCGGTGTATCGCCCGGGCACGCTGCCGACCTACGGCACCTGGGACTACTTCCTGGCGGCGCCGTACTTCAACCCGGCCCCTTTCGAGCCGCAGCGGGTCGAGCGGCTGGGGTTGATCGGCCTGGCCGCGGGGACGATCTCGAAGCAGTATGCCGCAGTGTATGGCGATCTGCCGATGGACGGATGGGAGATCGACCCCCAGATCGTCGAAGTCGGCAGGCGCTGGTTTGACATGAATGAGCCCGGCCTCAATGTTCTCGTGGCCGATGGCCGGTGGGGCCTGGCTCATAGCGAGGCCGCCTACACCGTGATCGGAGTCGATGCGTATCGGCCGCCCTACATTCCCTGGCAGTTGACGACGCAGGAGTTCTTCCAGGAAGTGCGGGACCACCTTACGCAAGACGGCGTACTGGTCATCAATGTGGGCCGCACACCCGAGGATCGACGCCTGATCGATGCATTGGTGGGCACAATCGGATCGGTCTTTCCGACGGTTCATGTGATGGACGTGCCCGATACCTTCAACACCATCGTGTATGCGACGGTCGAGCCGACAACCTCAGAGAATTTGACACGCAACCTGGCGCACCTTGAGTCGTCCCATGCGGATTCCTTCTTGATCGACGTCGTGCGGCGCACATCGGAGAATCTGGTCCCGACTCCGGACGTCGAGACGGTCTTCACCGATGATCATGCACCCGTCGAGCAGTTGGTCGATTCCATCGTGCTGCGGTTCTTCCTGGGCGGCGACGTGCTCAGGCTGCAGTAGTCTGAGAGGTCGGAAGATGTCGGAGATTGCTCGCGCCCGTCTTGCCCGAGTTGCCGGCGTGCTGCTATCGGCGGCGCTGCCGTTGCTGTTCATCCTGACCAGCGTCCGCCTGCTGCTCACCCCGGCATTTGTGCGGATAGAGTACCGTCTGCCCGGGTTTCCCGAGGACCGCTATGGCTTCACCCTGCAGGACCGACTGCGCTGGGCGCCGGTGGCGCTGGACTACTTGCTGAACGATGAGGGGATCGAGTTCTTGGGCGACCTGCGTTTCCCGGATGGGTCGAGGGTCTACAACGCCAGCGAGCTGCAGCACATGCTTGACGTCAAGCAGCTGACCGGACTCGCCTTGTCGGTGTGGCAGGGGCTGATCGCGCTGGCGATCCTTCTGGGCGCGCTGACGGCCTGGGCCGGCAGTGCGGTGTCCCTGTGGAGATCCTTGCGGCGGGGGGCGCTGTGGACGATGGGGCTGATGGCCGCGCTCGCGGCAGGGATTGCATTGGCGTTTTCGTTCGTCTTCGTGGGATTTCACGAACTGTTCTTCGACCCGGGAACGTGGACCTTCCGTTACAGCGACACGCTGATCCGGCTTTTCCCGGAGCGGTTCTGGCGGGATGCTTTCACCTTCATCGCCGCCGGAACGCTGGCCATGGCCGGGTTACTCCTGCTCATCGCTGCGTCCCAGTTGGCTCGACTGCGCCGCGCCCAGTCTGCAGGCCCCGTTCCTGACGTGCCCAGAGACTAGCTGGTATGCGGCCCCGGCCGCCGGTCCCCGCAGCGGACTGCGCATAGCCGCTTCTGGCCCCACACCGTAGCATGTCGAGAGGGGCGCGTTCGGCCTGGTCGCGCCCGGAACCGGCGCCTCGCCCCAGCGAATCCATCGGCCGGGCTGCAGAAGACCCATCGGGCCGAGCCTCGCCCAGCGCCGGGCCAGATGTGCGGCAGCCGCAGGGAGCACCCGGCGATTGCCCGGTGCGTGCGCCCGTTTGACACGCCAAAGGCATGTGGATCTCCAGGCCGGAGCCGGAGGTGGAGCGGGCTGCGCCTAGGCCCGGCCTCCGGCCTCGAGGCGGACCCTTCCCCGGTGTGGACGGCGCTAGGCGCCGAACTTCTCCAGCCGCAGGGCGTGAGCCATCAGCAGCGGCAGCAGGTCGCTTGAGGGGAAGATCCCCAGGCCCCCGGTGTCGCACGCCCGCTCGCCGAAGGCCGTGCTGCGGTCGGGGCGGATCGTCGCCGGCGCCCACAGCAGCAAAGGCACCGGATGCCAGGAGTGCGTCTTGAGCAGCGAGGGCGTCGAGTGGTCGCCGGTGACGGCCAACACGTCGGGCTTGAGTTCAAGCAGTCGCGGCAGGGCGGCATCGACCGAGGCGATGGCGGAGGCCTTGCCGTCGAAGTCCCCATCCTCGCCGCGCGAGTCCGACTTCTTGATGTGGATGAAGAAGAAATCGTAGTCGGTCCAGTACCGGGCGACGGCGGCCAACTGCTCCTCCGGCGTGTCGCCGGGAAACTCCTTCACGTCCATTCCGACCAGGCTGGCCAGGCCGCGATACATAGGGTACACCCCAATACACGCCGAGCGCAGGCCGTAGATCTCGGGGAAGGCCGGCAACGCCGGGTCGCTGGCGAAGCCGCGCAGCGTCAGGCCATTGGCTTTGGATTCTCCCTCGAGCAGCGTGTTGGCCTTGGCGATCCATTGGTTGACCAGGTCGGCGGTGCGCCGGGAGCCATCGCTGCGCGGCTGTGCTGCATGCGGGGGCACCCCGGTCTGCTGCGGATCGGTGTCGTCGATGTCCCCGGCCAGGCCTTCGCCGCGCAGCACGACGGCGAAGCGGTGTTCCTTGACGTGGCGCACTTCGGTCGTCACGCCGGGGAGCTCGATTGTCGCCAGGCGTGCGCACAGCGGGGCGGCCTGCTCGGTCGGGATACGGGCGGCACGCCGGTCGGAGATGCGTCCGCCGCTGTCGAGTGTGCAGAAGTTGCCGCGGGCGGCGACGTCGCCTTTGCGCACCGCCACGCCGACGCCCACCGCCTCCAGCACGCCGCGGCCGACCAGATAGGTGAGCGGGTCATAACCGAAAAGCGCCAGGTGCGCCGGTCCGGAGCCCGGCGTGATGCCAGGCCGGATCGGGACGAGCGCGCCCAGAGCTCCTTCGGTCGCCAATCTGTCCAGCGTGGGGGTGGCTGCCGCTTCGAGCTCGGTCGGCCCGTTGGCGGAGATCGGCGCACCCCCCAGCCCATCCATGACCAGCAGCACGATCTTGCCGCCCTGGTCGCGTTTGAGACTCTTGATCAGCTGAAAATCCGCCATGCGGCAAGTCTCCCAGGCAGGCGGCAGCCCTCCGCGCCGAAAGCGGGAGGGCCGCCCGGCCATAGATGTCCAGTTCAGCGGATGGCGTTCTGCTCGCCGTCGACCTCGAACAGGTGCATGTTGTCCATGGCGAAGACCACCTGTGACGGGCTGCCTGGGCGGGCCTGCGTGCGCGGGTCGACCCGGCCGACGAAGGCGTCCTTCCCGGCCACCAGGTACAGGATGATCTCGTTGCCCATCAGTTCCGTCACATCGACCTTGGCCTCGACCGGCGCGGTGTGGATACCGGGCGGACAGAAGGCGGGGTCGTGAATGTCCTCCGGCCGGATGCCGAAGATGACCTGCTTGCCGGCGAAGCGGTCATAGGTCCCCATGCGGGCCGGCGGGACCTCGACGCTGAAGCTCTCGGTCTCCACGACCAGCTTGCCATCGGCCCGAGCCAGGCGAGCGCTGAAGAAGTTCATTGCCGGCGAGCCGATGAAGCCGGCGACGAACACATTCGCCGGCCGGTCGTAGAGCTGCTGCGGCGTATCGGTCTGCTGGAGCAAGCCGCCCTTGATCACCGCAATGCGCGAGGCCATTGTCATCGCCTCGACCTGGTCGTGCGTGACGTAGATGAATGTGGTCTCGAGGCGCTGGTGCAACTTGCTGATGTTGGCGCGCGTCTCAACGCGCAATTTGGCGTCGAGATTGGAGAGCGGCTCATCGAAGAGAAACACCTTGGGTTCGCGCACGATCGCTCGGCCCACCGCCACCCGCTGGCGCTGGCCGCCGGACAGCTGGCGCGGCTTGCGGTCGAGCAAGTTCTCGATGCCGAGGATCTCCGCCGCCTGCAACACGCGCCGGCGGATCTCCGGCTTGGGCGTCTTGCGCAACTTGAGGCCGAAGGCCATGTTGTCGAAGACGCTCATGTGGGGATAGAGCGCGTACGACTGGAAGACCATGGCGATATCGCGGTCTTTCGGAGCGACGTCGTTGACCAACCGGTCGCCGATCTTGATCTCGCCTTCGGAAATCTCCTCCAGGCCGGCCAGCAGACGTAGTGCCGTGGTCTTGCCACATCCGGACGGACCCACCAGGACCAGGAATTCCTTGTCTTCTACGAACAAGTTCAGGTCGTTGACCGCGGTGACATCCCCAAAACGCTTGCTGATGTGATCAAAGGTGACACTTGCCATGACTGGCCTCCTCCAGGAAGAGTATCGTGCGCCCATTATACGTGTGATGCCTGTCACAACCAAGTGCCGATGAGCGTTCGTTGACGGCCCGCAGGGGGTGGGGTATAGTGCCAGCCGTGACGAGTGTCAACGGACGAGGTACGCCAGGTGCGCGGAAGAGCGGCGCCTGGGAAACGCTCCGGCACTGGATGGTGCCGGGCCTTGGTGTTAAGCGCTGGTTTGCCGTAGCGATCCTGGGCACGGCGCTCATCGGGCTCGGACTGGCAATCATCCTGCTGGACATCTACCGGGCGAACCCCGAATCCAACCTGCTGCCGGTGTTCAGCCTGTTGGTCCTGCCGCGCTGGCTGCGGGCCGTGGTGTTTGGCGCCGCCGGAGTGGCGCTGCTGCTGCTCGGCATGTACCGTCTGAACCGGGCGCTGCTGGCGCCTTACATGCGGCCGGGCAGGCCGGTGGCTCAGGCGGTGGCGGAGCACCGCAGACTCGGGCGCGGGCCGAAGATCGTGGCGATTGGCGGCGGGAACGGCCTGGCAACCCTGCTGCGTGGACTGAAGGAGCGCACCGGCAACCTGACGGCGATCGTATCGGTTGCCGACGATGGCGGCTCCTCCGGACGACTGCGCCGCTCCCTGGGAATCCTCCCCCCGGCGACCTGCGCAACTGCCTGGCCGCCCTCTCCGACGACGAGGACCTGCTCACCCAGCTCTTCCGCTATCGTTTCGCGCAAGGCGATGAACTGGATGGCCACGCCTTCGGCAACCTGTTCATCGCCGCGCTGAGCGGTGTCACCGGCAGCTTCGACGAGGGGCTGCTGGAGGCGGCGCACATCCTGGGCATTCGCGGGCAGGTACTCCCGGCGACGCTTGCCGATGTGGCGCTGTTCGCCGACAAGACCCCGCTCGCCGACGCGCAGGCGATCCGCATCCAGGGCGAGAGCCGTATCCCTGGAATGCCTGGCCGGGTGCGGACCGTGCACCTGGAGCCCAACGACCCGCCAGCTTACCCGGGGGCGATCAAGGCCATCCTGGCGGCCGACATGATCGTGCTCGGGCCGGGAAGCCTGTACACCAGCGTGCTGCCCAACCTGCTGGTCCCCGACCTGGCGAAGGCGGTACGCGCCAGCCGGGCGTTCAAAGTGCAGGTGTGCAACATCGCCAACCAGCCGGGTGAGACCGATGGCTACTCTGCGCTCGCCCATCTCAAGGCCGTGGAGGATCATGTCGGGCGGGGACTGGTCGAGATGCTGCTGGTCAACGATCGGAGAGACATCCCGGCACCCGAGACGGTAAGCTTCGTCCCTCCGCCGTCCAGCGGCTTGTCGGTGTCGGTCTTCGCGACCGATCTGGTCGACCCGCAGCGGCCGTGGCGCCACGAACCGGCGAAGCTGGCGGCGGCGCTGATCCAGATGCTTGAGGAACGCACAGGACCGCTGGAAACGCTCGCCCCGCTTGGGGAAGCGATCCAGCCGGGCCTGAACTGATACTGGAGACACAGGAGCACTGCGATGACGACAAAGGTAGGCATCAATGGTTTCGGCCGCATTGGCCGGCAAGTCTTGAGGGCGATTGGGGACTACTACCCCGACAAGCTGGAAGTCGTCGCCTTCAACGACATCGGCGACTTGAAGACGATGGCGCATCTGCTCAAGTACGACTCGAACTACGGCCGTTTCGATGGCACCGTGGCGGTCGATGGCGAGGCGCTGGTCGTCAACGGAAAGAAGCTCTCCGCCTTCAAGGAGAGCGACCCGGCCAAGATCCCGTGGGGCGATCTGGGCATTGATATCGTGATCGAGGGCACCGGCCTGTTCACCATCAAGAAAGACGGGGTCAACAAGAAGGGCAAGGAAGTCAAAGGCGCGGAGAATCACATCACCAAAGGCGGCGCCAAGAAGGTCATTATCACCGCGCCGTCCGAAGGCGAAGACCTGACGATCGTGCTCGGCGTAAATGACTCGAAGTACGATCCATCGGCGCACCATGTCATCTCCAACGCCTCGTGCACCACCAACTGTCTGGCGCCGGCGGTGAAGGTCGTGCATGACAAATACAAGATCACGCGCGGCATGATGACGACAATCCACGCCTACACCAACGACCAGAAGATCCTCGATCTGCCGCACAGCGACCTGCGCCGCGCCCGGGCAGCCGCCATGAGCATCATCCCCACAACCACCGGGGCGGCCAAGGCCCTCAAGCTGGTGATCCCGGATCTGGCCGGCAAGTTTGACGGCTATGCCTTGCGCGTGCCTACCTCGACTGTGTCGGTGGTCGATTTCACGGCACAGATCGAGAAGCCGACCACGACCGACGAGCTGCGTCAGTCCTTCCGCGATGCCGCCGCCGGGCCGCTCAAGGGAATCCTGGCCGCCGTCGACGAACCGTTGGTGAGTATCGACTTCAAGGGCGACCCGCACAGCTCTTCGGTCGACCTGCAGTTCACGATGGTGCTGGGGAAGGAAGCCGGCGACTTCATCAAAGTGGTCAGCTGGTACGACAACGAATGGGGCTATGCCGTGCGCACCGCCGACCTGGCGCACCTCATCGCCTCCAAGCTGTAGCAGGTCGCGGCAATGAACAAGAAGACGGTTCGCGATCTGGATCTTAAGGGCAAGCGCGTCCTGATGCGGGTCGACTTCAACGTCCCGATGAAGAACGGCGCGGTGAGTGATGACAAGCGCATTCGCGCCTCGCTCCCGACGATTGAGTACGTGCTGCAGCAGGGCGCCAGCCTGGTGCTGATGAGCCATCTGGGCCGGCCCAAGGGCGGGCCGGATCCGGAGTTCAGCCTCCAGCCGGCGGCCGAGGCGTTGTCCAAGCTGATCGGCCGGCCGGTGCGCATGGCGCCGGACTGCGTCGGCCCAGAGGTCGAAGCACTGGCGCGCGGTCTGGCTCCGGGCGAAGTCGTGATGCTCGAGAACGTGCGCTTCCACAAGGAAGAAGAGAAGAATGACCCCGGCTTCGCCGCCCACCTGGCGGCGCTGGGGGAGGTGTACGTCAATGACGCCTTCGGCTCGGCACACCGCGCCCACGCCAGCACCGAGGGCGTCGCACGCCATCTGCCCGCCGTGTCGGGCTTCCTGATGGAACAGGAACTGGAGCATCTGGGCAAGGCGACGCAGGATCCGCCGCATCCTTACGTGGCCATCCTGGGTGGCGCCAAGATCAGCGACAAGATCGCCGTGATCGACAACCTGCTGACCCAGTGCGATCGGTTGGTGATCGGCGGCGGCATGGCCAACACCTTCCTGTCGGCCAAGGGCTACGATATGGCCGACAGTCTGGTGGAGGCGGACGCCGTCGCCACGGCCAAGGCCATTCTGCTGAGGGCCGGCGATCAGATCCTGCTGCCCGTCGACGCGGTGATCGGCGACAAGTTCGAGGAGTCTGCCCAGAGCCAGGTGGTGGCGATCGATAAGGTTCCCAAGGGCTGGCGGGTGATGGATATTGGTCCGGTGAGTCTGCAGAAGTTCAAGCAGGCGTTGGCAGGGGCCAAGCTGGTGGTGTGGAACGGGCCGATGGGCGTGTTCGAGTTTCCCAAGTTTGCCGAAGGCACCTTCGCCTTGGCGCGGGCGCTGGCGGAAAGTGGGGCCACCACGGTCATTGGGGGCGGTGATAGCGCAAGCGCCGTCAAGAAGGCCGGTGTCGCCAAGCAGATGACGCATGTCTCGACCGGAGGCGGTGCCTCGCTCGAGTTTCTCGAGGGCAAGGAGCTGCCGGGCGTCGCCGCGCTGCTCGAGCGCTGAGCCCAAGCCGTCCATCGAAATCAGGACCCCCGGCAGAAGCCCGGGGGTCCCTTTGTTAGACCAACTCTCGCCCTGCCCGGTGGCGTGTACCCGTTGCCGTCATTCCGGGCAGCCCCTATAATCCCACACGCTAGTCGGAGGACCGGCGATGCCGTTCAACATCGGGGAAAACGTTGGCCCCTACCGGATTGTGCAGCAGCTGGGGCAGGGCGGGATGGCCACGGTCTTCCGCGCCTATCACGCTGCCCTGGACCGGTACGTGGCGATCAAGGTCCTGCATCCCGCATTCACGCAGGATCCGAATTTCCTGGCGCGTTTCCAGCGTGAGGCCAAGGTCGTGGCGCGGCTCGAGCATCCCAACCTCGTGCCGGTGTACGACTACGCCGAGACGGATGGCAAGCCCTACCTGGTGATGAAGTTCATCCAGGGGGAAACGCTCAAAGCGCGCATGGGACGCGCGCCGGTCAGCGTGAAGGAGGGGCTGGGTCTGGTCGAAGCTGTGGGCGCGGCTCTGGCGTACGCCCACCGTCAGGGCGTCCTGCATCGCGACCTCAAGCCGTCCAACGTGCTGCTCGCCTCGGACGGGGCGATCTACCTGGCAGACTTCGGGCTGGCGCGCATCGCGGCCGCCGGCGAGTCGACCTTGTCGACGGACATGCTGCTGGGGACGCCGCAATACATTTCGCCGGAGCAGGCGCGCGGGGATCGTGACCTGGATCCTGGAACGGACATCTACTCCTTTGGCGTCGTGCTTTACGAAATGGTGGTCGGCCGCGTGCCGTTCAATGCCGATACGCCCTTCTCGATCATCCACGATCACATCTTCACCCCGCTGCCTCTCCCCCGACAGGTCAACCCACTTGTACCGGAAGCTGTGGAGCGCGTACTGCTCAAGGCGCTGGCCAAGGAGCGGGCGGATCGCTATGCCTCTGTCGAGGCACTGGTGGCTGCCTTTCGGGCCGCAGTGAGCGCCCCCAGCGCTGGGGAGATCCCTGTGCCTGGCGTGCAGGCTGCGCAGGGGCGTCCTGCGTGGCCGCCAGTCTTGCCTTCGGGAGCGACGAGCACAGCCCTCCCGACGGTCGCTGGTCCAGGTCCCGCCGAGGCCGGCCAGCGCAAGAAACCGCGTCTCTCCAAACGAGCCTGGATCGCCATCGCCTCCGTCGTTGTGCTTGGATGCGCCTGCTTGGCTGGGTTGGCAGCCGCATCTGGTGATCGCCAGCCCGCGCCGGTCATCAGCCTGGCGCCTGAGATGGCCGAGGCGACGGAGGTCCACCGGCCGGCCGGGGCGGCGGCAGAGCCGGCCAGGCAGGCCGTCGCCAAGGACCCAGAGAATCCTGTGCTGCGCCTGGAGCTGGCCTCGGCGCTGCGCGATAGTGGGCAGCCCCGGCTGGCCTACGCCGAATTCGTCAAGGCCGGGAACCTGTTCATGGCGGATGGGCGGCACCCCGAGGCGGCCGAGGCCTACCTGCAGGCGCTGGGCTTGCCTGGCGAGGCCGGTGAGCGTGCCGATCCGGAGGGGACTGCCAGGCTCGAACAGGTGCTGTTCCTCAGTGCTCCAGACCGACGGGCGCTCGACCTGGTGCAGGAGGCCCGGGCCCTGGCGCCGCAGTGGCCCAGCCTGCCCACGCTCGAGGCGAGGGCGCAGCTCTATGCCGGGCAGCAGGATGTGGCGGCGGTGCTTGTCGCTCAAGTGCTCGAGCAGCGGCCAGACGACGCGCTGGCGCGGGCGGTCAAGATCGAACTGCTGATGCGGCTGGGCGAGATCGAACAGGCCACGCAGCTCGCGGCGGACACCCTGCGCGAGCCGGAGCTGCCCGTGTGGCTGCGTGAGCATCTCCGCAACGTCACTGAAGGCTAGCTCGTTCCTTGACCACGCGCTGGCGCCAGCCCGGGGTTGCGCAGGGTGCGCACAAACGCACTCGGCAGATGCAGAGCCCGCGCTACTGGTGAAATACCCCGGTCCAGCGCCCGGTACGTCGTTTGACTGAATCTTGTATGGCAAGGACTAACCGGTAAGAGCGCACGGCGGATCCTGGAGCGGGTCCGCAGGCCCGGCCTCGTTGCGGGCCGCCGGGACACTTACGATCTGCACGCCCCGCCGGTGCTTGGCCTGTCTGGGCCACACCGGCGACGTTGCGGCGCCCCTTGCGGAAGGGTGGGCCCGGCTGCTCGGTTGGCTGCACCCGGGTCCGGCAATTTCATCGGCACGCCCTGCAGCTGACCGACGATGCTCCGCCTCAACCCATCCGTTCGGCTAGGGAAGCCAGCGCTAGCCGGTGCCGAACTGACGGTCGCCGGCGTCCCCCAGCCCAGGCACGATGTAGGCGTGTTCGTTCAAGTGATCATCCACGGCTGCCAGGTAGACCGGCACGTCCGGATGATGTTCATGCAAGTTGGAAATGCCTTCAGGAGCGCCGATCACGCCGACGAACTTGATGCGCGATACGCCCCAACGCTTCAGGATGTCAATCGCCGCCACCGCCGAGCCTCCCGTAGCCAACATCGGATCGAGCAGCAAGCACACCGACACCGTGGGCTCGATGGGAAGCTTGTTGTAGTACTCGACGGGTTTGAGGGTCTGTTCATCGCGGTAGAGGCCGATGTGCCAGACCTCGGCCGTGGGCATCAGGTCCCACACACCCTCGACCATTCCCAGCCCGGCGCGCAAGATCGGAACCAAGCCGATCTTATCCAGCAGGAGCGCGCCCGGAGCGTCTGCCAGGGGTGTGGGCACCGTCGTGGGGGAGAGCGCCAGATCCTGTGTGGCCTCGTAGCTGAGCAGGGCAGCGATCTCCCGGATCAACTCGCGGAATCGCTTGGGGTCGGTGTCGCGGTGCCGCAGCTTGGCCAGCTTGTGCGCAACCAGGGGATGGGTGGAGACGTGCACGCTCGTCGTGGGCATCAGGGCCTCCCTGTGGTGGGTTCGGGCAGCTGTTCTGGCGGCTTCAATCGCCGCAGGACAACCACGGTCACGTCGTCGTCTAGTTCAGCGCCAGCGCTGTAGGCAGCGACCTGCTGATGGATGGCCGCCGAGAGCGCCTGCGCGCTGGTGTCGCCTTGGCCGCGCAGCGTCTCAAGCAGCCGGTCAGTGCCAAACGGCTGGCCTGTGGCATTCGCCGCATCCGTCACTCCGTCGGTGTACAGGACGAGTGCCATGCCGTGGTCCAGGTTTAGAGTCAGTGCCTCGTAGCGCTCGGCCTCGCGTACCCCGAGGACCATCCCATGGGGGATCAGCAGGGTGGGTTCATGTTCCGGCCGGAGCAGCACCGGCGGGTTGTGGCCACCATTGGCAAAGGAGAAGCGCGAAATGGCAGGTTCCCACATGCCGTACACCACACTGACAAACATGTCGGATTGCGTGTCTGAGATGATCAGGTCGTTGGCGCGCTGCAGCACCTGGCCGGGATCGATGCGACTGAATGCAACGGAGCGGAGCAGGGTGCGCGACAGAGCCATGAACAACGAAGCCGGGACGCCCTTGTCGGCGACATCCGCAACCACCACCGCCCAACGCGGGCCATTCGGCCCATCGGGGAGTTGGAAGAAGTCGTAGAAGTCGCCGCCGACCATCCGCGCCACTTGCCAGGTGACCCCGAGATCCCAGCCGACATACTCCGGCAGCACGCGTGGCAAGAAGGAGGTCTGAATGTCGCGCGCCATGACGATCTCTCGTTCCAGGCTTCGGCGAGCGGCGGCCTGCTCGACCAGGCGGGCATTTTCAATACGCAGGGAAATCTGATGGGCGATCCCCATCAGCAAGGCGGGGCGGTTCCCGGGCATGTCGAGCGCCTCGAGCAGCAGCACGCCCAGCAGCGAGTCGCCGTCGCTGAGCGAGAGCGCAATGGCCTGCTTGGTGGCCGTGACTTCGCTCAGGGAGTCCGGCAGGTCGAGGTTCTGCAGCTGCTCACCTTCGAGGTACGGGGGATGGATTCCCAGGGAATCCGGGGGCCAGCGCCGGGCGGGCAGGGCCTCGAGTGCGGCGCGGCGGAGCCCGGCGGACGGACCGACCTCGAGCGCACCGCTGGTGGGATCCGGCAGAAGCAGCAGTGCCCAGGATGTGCCGGCAAGAAGCGTCGTCAGACGAAGGACGGCCTGCAGGGCATACTCCGCGTCGCCCGGTTGGGCCGCATGCCGCGCCACCTCGAGCAGCACGGTGGTGATCCAGGCTTCCTCCTGCTGTTGGGCGAAGTTGCGCGCCTCGAGCATCACCAGTGCCAGTTGGCGGGCGACCGTCTCTGCGAGATCGATGTCCTCGGCATCGACGGCTTCGCCCGCTTGGGCACGGATCTGCAGCACGCCCAGCACACTGCCTTCGACGCGCAACGGGATGGCGAGGCCCTCGACCCCAGGCAGCGGGGTGCCCGCCTCGGGCCGTTCGACCTCGCGCACGGCGGCGCCGGTCGCAACGGATTGCGCGATCGGCCCCGGATCGGAGAGCGAGTAGGCTGGCACGGCTGCGCCCGCAGACCCGGCAACCGCCCGCAGCAGCAGGCGCTCATCCAGCCGTTCATAGATCGAGACCTGCGCCCAGCCGGCGCCAGCATGAAGCAGCGAGGCGATCTCGGGCAGCAGTTCGGGAAGTGGAGCCAGGGTGGTCACACGAACGGCGACTTCGCGCAGCAGGGCAAGCTGCCGGGCACGCCGGGTCGCTTCCTCCTGCAGCCGAGCCAAGGCGAGGGTCGCTGCAAGGGGGGAGGCCAGGGCCTGGATGTTGGCCAGGTCTTGCAGGCTGTAGGCGGAGGGCCGGCGGCTTTGCAGGGCCACAACGCCGAAGACCGTTTCATGGGCGATCAGGGGGACAAAGACGCCGGAGCGGGGAGGGTCGTCTGCCTGGTAGGAGGGTCGCGCCGGAAGAGTCTCCGCCTGCCGCTCAAAGTCCTCCACCCGCAGGGATTCGCCGCGATCGCGCACCCAGCCGATGATCCCCGGGTCGTCCGGGCGAATCGGGAAGCGCAGATTCTCTTGCCGGGTCCCATCGCGCACCAGAATCAACGTGGCAAACGTATCGTCGTCGAAGCTGCCGACCTGGAAATAGTCGGCTTCGAAGTGCTGGGCGAAGTGCAGATAGGCGCTCTCGGCGATCTCGGTCGGGATGGCGGGGGCCAGGGTGAGGCTGGCCCAGAGTTCAGCGGTGCCTGCTTCCCTGAAGGTCCCGGCTGACTCGCCGGCGCGGCGACTGCGGAATCGCAGCCAGATCACCAGCACGCCGGCAGCCAGCAGGGCGAGGAGAAGCGCCAACGCGAGCGGGATGAACTGCGAGGGTTGCAGGCCGGGCGCCAGGGGTACCGTCCGCAGCAGATGGCTCATGGACGGCTGCCCTCAGCCGGTGTGCTTCCGCATCAGCAATCGGTTCTGACCTTGGCTGCGCTCGTATTCGACCTCGTCCATCACCCGGTGGATGATCAGGAGACCAAGGCCTCCAACGGGGGGATCATCCACGCTCCAAGGTTGGGTGCTGGGCGGGTTGGCCGGATTGAATGGACGGGCGCTATCGATCAGTTCAATCGTCAGGTCATTGGGGCTGGCGCTCAGGCGGGCTTCGATCTCGCCGGAAGTTCGCTCGCCGTAGCCATGCTTGACGATGTTCTCGCAAGCTTCGCTGGCGGCGAGTTGGCAGGAGTAGCGGGCCCGCTCGTCGAAGCCTGCCGCCGCCGCCGCCGAATCCACCGCGTCACAGATAGACTCGATCATTTCGAGCTGTGCGGGGACGGTCAGGCTCAGCGAGAACACGAGTCCGTCAGAAGGAGGCGATTGCCGCTTCCCGGTCGTCGTAGAACTTGAAGAGCACGTCCAGGCCGGCGATTTCGATTGCATCTCGTGCCCGCTGGGAGGGCTGGGCGATGCACAGTTCCCCGCCGCCCTTGCGCAGTGACTTGAGAGTTGTGACCAGGACCCGCAGGCCGCTGGACGAGAGGAACTCCACCTGCGCCATATCCAGAATCAAGTTCCGCTTAGCTTTGCCCATGATGTCCTGCAGTGCCGCTTCGAACTCGGCTGAAGTCGCCGAGTCGATGCGACCGGTGATTGCCAGGACGGCAACCCGTTTGTATTCCTGGATCTGGATCTCCATCTTCGGCCTCCCTATCGACAGGCGTCACACGGATCGTTCGACGACGTAGGCTGCCAGGTCAAGCAGGGCGCTCTTGGCCGGGCCGGAGGGGAACGAGCTGAGTGCGTCGCGCGCTTCGGCGATGAATGTGCGCGCCTCCTCCATGCAGCTCCGCACCGCATCTGAAGCGGCGATGGCGGCGATCGCGGCCTCGAGGCGCGGGCCCTCAAGACGGCCGGCGCATGCCTCGGCCAGGTCTTCCCGCACACCGGGATTCTCGTTGGCGAAGTAGATGGCGGGCAGGGTGACCAGGCCGTGGCGCAGGTCGCTCCCCACCGGCTTGCCCACATCCCGCGGGTCGCCGACGAAATCGAGCACGTCATCGACCATCTGGAAAGCGATGCCCAGGCTGTAGCCAAATGCCTTCAGGGTTTGCACCCGCTCGGCGTCCTGGGTGGACAGCATCGCTCCGCCCTCGGAGGCAAGTTCGAACAGCGATGCGGTCTTGGCGTAGATCCGCCTCAGGTACTCGGCTCGATCGGGGAGCAACGGGCCGTGCGAGAGCTGGCTGATCTCACCGTTGACGATCGTCATCAGCGTTCGGGCGAAGGCCTCCATCACCGGGAGCGACCCCGTGCGAGAGGCCAGGAAGGCGGCGCGGGCGAAGATGTAGTCTCCGGTGAGCACCGTGGCGCCCGTGCTCCAGCGCGAATTCAGGGTCGGCGCGCCGCGCCGCAGCACCGAGCCGTCGATCAGGTCATCATGGACCAGCGTCGCCGTGTGCAGCATCTCGATGGCGGCTGCCAGGGTCACCAGTTCCTTGCCGCGCGCGTCGAACAGCTCGCCCACGAGCAGGACCGCAGCCGGGCGGATGCGCTTGCCACCGGAGGCGAGCAGCTGCTCGACCGCATCATCCAGCGAAGGATGATGCAGGCCCGATTGGGCGCGCATCGCCACTTCAACCGCATCCAACTGGCTGCGGATCAGATCAACAAAGCCCAGCGTTGTCGTTTCCATGGTCCCAGGCAAACAGGCGAGCCGCGTTCGCTCGCAGAGCTTCGGTGACGGATTCTGTCGGTTGTTCGGTCAATTGCCCGAGGGCGGTGGCGACCCAGCGGACATAGGCAGGCTCGTTGCGTTGACCGCGGTGGGCCTGCGGGGCGAGGTAGGGCGAGTCGGTCTCGATCAGCAGGCGATCCAGTTCCACCTGGGCAAGCGTCGCCCGCAGGGCATCGGCGGAGGGGTAGGTGACTGGGCCTGCGGCACCGAGGAAGAAGCCGGAACCGGTGGCGCGGGCGGCCGCCGGCAGGTCGCCGGCGAAGGCGTGCAGCACACCACAGCGCCCCTGCAAGGGCGACGGAAGCAGGTTTGCCCAGGCGTCGAGCAGCGGCAGCAGCGTGTCGAGTGCCTGACGGGAATGCAGCACCACGGGGAGCTGCAGCCGGGCTGCCAGGTCGAGCTGCGCCTGCAGGGCGGCCAGTTGCCTGTCGGCGGAGTCTGGACTGCGGAAGAAATCGAGCCCGATCTCACCGATCGCGCGCACCTTCGGCGAATGAGCCAGCGCTTCGATCTCCTGCAGCGCAGCCGGATCGGCCTGGTCGGCATGGTGGGGATGGATCCCGACGGCTGCGAACAGGTCGTCGTGCGCCTCGGCTAACTCGACTGCCTTGCGGCTGGTCACCAGGTCGATCCCTGGGATCAGGATGCGCTCGACGCCGGCATGCCGAGCACGCTCCAGAACTGCGGCGAGGTCATCGTCGAAACCCGGGAGGGACAGATGACAGTGTGTATCCACCAGGCGCAGGCTCATGCCTCGTTCAGCCCCAGCAGCGCCAGGCCGTCCAGCAGGATCGGCCGAACCCGATCGCGATCGGTCGTCTCACAGTATACGCGTACGATCGGCTCGGTGCCGGAGAAGCGGATCAGCATCCAGCCGTGATCCCCCAGCAAGTACTTGTAGCCGTCGGAGGAGTTGACGCCGGTGACCGGGTAGCCGGCGATCGAGGTCGGTTGGGCTCGGCGCACGCGCGCCTCCATAGCCTGGCGTTTCTCAGCCGGGAGCGGTGTATCGATGCGATCGTAGTAGTGCGCGCCGACACGGGCGAATAGGTCTTCCACAAGCTGGGATGGCTTCTTCCCGGTGCGCACGAGCATGTCGAGCACATACAGGCCGGCCAAGATCCCATCGCGCTCCGGCACATGGCCGCGGAAGGCGTAGCCCCCAGACTCCTCGCCGCCGATCATGGCGTCGACTTCAACCATCTTGGGGGCGACGTACTTGAAGCCGACTCCGGTCTCGTGCACCGGAACGCCGTATGCCTTGCCGAGCTTGTCGAGCATGGAGGTGGTGGACAGCGTCTTGACGATCGGGCCGCGCTCCCCACGAATCTCAAGCATGTAGAAGGCGAGCAGGCCGAAGGCGCGCAGCTGGTCGATGAAGTGGCCCTGCTCGTCGCCCAGGCCGACCCGGTCGGCGTCTCCATCGGTGATCAGCAGCACGTCGGCGCCGCTGGAGCGGACCGCATGTAGGGCCGGATCGACGTTGGGGGGAATGGGCTCCGGGCGCAGCATCTCAGGGAAGATCGGATTGCGGCTGTTGTGCATCTCGATCAGTCGGAGGCTGTGACCACCCAGCAAGCGTGGGAACCACCCGGCGCCATTTCCCCACATGCAATCGACCAGCACGGTCAGGGAGGACCGGCGGATGGGGTCCAGTTCGACCAGGCCGGCGATCTGCTTCAGGTAAGCCGGCGCGGGATCGAATCGCTCGACTCTCCCGCTGGCCAGTGCCTGCTCGAGCGGCATCCGCTCGACCTGCCGAGCGTCGGGTGGGATGGCGGCCTCGATGCGCTTCAACTCATCCGGGGGAATGGCGCCGCCGCGTTGGTCGCGCACCTTGAAGCCGTTGGCCTCCGGCGGGTTGTGGGAGGCGGTGATGTTGATGGCCCCGGCCGCTTGCTCGGCAATAACGGCATAGGAGATCACGGGGGTGGGGGTGGCACCGTCGGTCAGGCGTACCCGAAATCCGTGCGCCGCCATTACTTCGGCGGCAGCGGCGGCGAAGTGCTCGGAGGCGAAGCGCTGGTCGTAGCCGATGACGACCGGCGCCCCCTCGCCGGCGCTGCCGCGCAGGTATTCTGCGAATCCTGCTGCGCAGCGGCGGACCGAGTCATAGGTGTAGTCTTCGGCAATGCGCGCACGCCAGCCATCGGTGCCGAAGGCGATCTTGGTTCCAGCCATTGCTGCTCCTGCCTGCCGCCTCGGAGACGGGTCAGCATGAACCAGCCAGGCGTCACGGCCTGGCCGAAGGGACCCGGGCCTGGCGGAGCCGGGCGACGGGGACCGTGCCAGAAGCACGGCTTGGCTCCATTGGCCCCCGACAGCCGGCGCTGGCCGGCCCCAGGATGGGCGGATTATACCGTGAAAGGAGGGGCAAAGGCAGAGGCATTGTCAAGAAGCGGGAAGAGTGATAAGATCGCCGGGTTGCGTCGCCATTCGCATGGCGAGTCCCGCTCCAGCCGGATGTCCCCTGACGCCCTGGCTGGGGCAATCCCGAGGGAAGGAGGTTCCTCCATGCGCAACTATGAGATCGCGTACATTGCAGATCCGGACCTCGACGAAGCTTCGCTGACCGCATTGGAAGAGAAGGTCAAGGGCTGGGTAGAAGCTGCCGGCGGCGCAGTGGTCAAAGTTGACCGCTGGGGCAAGCGTCGGATGGCGTACCCAATCCGCAAGCGCCGCGACGGGGTCTACACCTTCGTGTACACCAACATGCCGCCGCAAGCCGGAGTTTCGATTGAGGCCAACATGCGGCTGACTGAGCAAGTTTTGCGCTTCCTGCTCACCAGCGAGACGTAGCCCTGACGCCTGACGGCCTCCCGAAGCGGAGGGTGCTGTGACCCGCGGATTGAACAAGGTCATGATCATCGGTCATCTGGGCCGCGATCCGGAGATGCGCTACACCCCGTCGGGCCGCCCGGTGGCGACCTTCAGCGTGGCGACCACCCGCTCCTGGCACTCCGCCAGCGGGGAGCGGCATGAAGAGACGGAGTGGTTCAACATCGTGGCCTGGGGCAGCCTAGCCGAGATCTGCGCCCAGCATCTGACGCGCGGGCAGCAGGCGTACGTGGAAGGTCGGTTGCAGACGCGGCGTTGGGAAGATGCCGAGGGGAAGAAGCACACGGCGACGGAGCTGGTCGCCAAGGAGATCATCATCTTGAGCGAGCGGCGTGAAGCGGCGGGTGCTTCGTTTGTCGCCGCTCCGGGGGATGAAGAGGGTTACCCGTTCTGAGCCCGCACCGGGTGGATGACGAGGACGAAGGAGCGTGAGTCGTGAGTGAGTATGGTTCGAACGAGCGAGGGGAATCCCAGGAATCCTCCGGCGGCGAGCGCGGGGGACGCAGGCGCTTCATTCGCAAGCCGCGCGTCTGCCAGTTCTGCGCCGAACGCGCCAAGTCGATCGACCACAAGTCGATCGAGGTCTTGAAGCGTTACGTGAGCGAGCAGGGGCGCATCCGCACCCGGCGCGACAGCGGGACCTGCGCCCGGCACCAGCGCATGCTGGCCAGGGCGGTCAAGCGCTCGCGCCACCTGGCGCTGCTTCCGTTCCGCGCCGAGCGGTTCCGCTAGGCGAAGCCCGGCTTTCCGGTTTGGACGAGACAGACAAGGCTGAGAATATGGCGAAGCGCGCGAGCACGGCACCGGTCAACAAGAAGCACCTCGCCCGGGAGCAACGCGAGCGCAGGGTGATGACCTGGCTGCTGGCTGCCCTGGGCGTCACACTGGCGCTGGTGGCCGGCCTGCTGCTGTATGGCTGGTATGACGAACAAGTGCTGGCGCCGGCGCAGCCGCTGGCACGCGTCAACGGCGTGGAGATCCCCGCCGGCCAGGTCGAAGCCCGCCTGCGTTTGCTGCTGCTGAGCGGCGGCCAGGCTGACACGGCCGCCGATTTCGCCCTCAACCAGTTGATCGAGGAGCGGCTGATCGAGGACGAATTCACCCGGCGCGGGCTGTCCGTACCCGAGACGGAGGTGCAGCAGGCGCTGTGGCAGGCTTTCGGCTACTACCCCGATGGCACGCCAACGCCGCGTCCCAGCCTGACCCCGGATCCGACCGCACAGGCGCAGCTGGACCTGGCGGCGACCGCCGCCCCGGCATCTGCCGCGGCGACCGCAACCAGCATTCCCTTTCCGACGCCCACGCTGATAACCGAGCAGGGATATCGGACCGAACTGCAGAACTACCTGCAGGCTGCTGGGATCCGCGAAGGTGATCTGCGGGATGTGATTCGCGCTTCCCTGATCCGGGCGAAACTGGAAGAAGCAATGGTGGCTGAGGTGCCGCGCCAGCAGGAGCAGACGCTGGCGCGCCACATTCTGGTCAGGACCGAAGTCGAGGCGCAGATCATCCTCAAGCGACTAGGGGAGGGTGAAAGCTGGGAAGCGCTGGCGGCGGAGCTTTCGCTGGACGAAGCGAACAAGGACCAGGGCGGGGACCTGGGGTGGTTCGGCAAGAATGCCATGACGCCGGCGTTCGAAGAGGCGGCCTTCACCGGCGAGGTGGGCACGGTTGTTGGCCCGGTGCAGACTCCGTTCGGCTGGCATCTGATCGACATTCAGGATCGAGAGCTGCGCACGCTGGATGACATCGACTATCAGCTTGCCGCCAACGCGGCCTTCTCGGCTTGGCTCGATGATCAGCGGACGGCAGCAGAGCTGGAGATCCCCGACGATTGGCGCACGCCCCTGCTGGCCCTGTTTGAGACCTAGCTGATCCTGATCCCGCCCGGCTGTCGCGGCGCTTCGCGGCCCTCCTTGAAGCAGGCTTCGAGGAGGGCTTATACTCCTCGGCGCGGGTGGAATCATGGACCTCAACGGGCTGCTGAAGACTCTCCCCGAGAGCACGAGCCCATTGGATCGGGAGCTCATCGCGCGGGCTTATCAGGTCGCCGAGAAGGCCCACGCCGGGCAGGTGCGGGCGTCGGGTGAACCGCACATCCGGCATTGCCTGGCAGTGGCCGGCATCCTGTCCGAGCTGGGCGCGCCGCCGGCGGCCATCGCCGCCGGCTTGCTGCATGACACGGTCGAAGACACTTCGCTCACCCTCAAGGACATCGAGCGTGAGTTTGGCGGCGAGGTCGCCCGGCTGGTGGACGGTGTAACCAAGCTGACTCAACTGCCGCGCGTCAGCCGGCGCGGGGAGCGCGAGACGGGCGGCAGGCCGGCCCGCGACGCCGATCTGGCCAATGAGACGCTGCGCAAGACCTTCCTGGCCATGGGCGACGACGTCCGGGTCGTGGTGATCAAGCTGGCCGACCGGCTGCACAACATGCGTACCTTGCGCCATCTGCCGGCCGAGAAGCGCCGGCGGATCGCCGAGGAGACGCGCGAGATCTTCGCTCCTCTGGCCAGCCGGCTCGGCATCTGGCAGATGAAATGGGAGTTGGAGGACCTGAGCTTCCGCTACAGCCAGCCGGACAAGTACAAGGACATGGCCCAGCTTGTTTCGACCCGGCGCGAGTCGCGCGAGCAGGAGGTCTCCGCCATCGATCAACGGCTGCGCGACGTGCTGGCCCAGGCCGGGATCGAAGCGGAAGTGAGCGGCCGGCCCAAGCATCTGTATTCGATCTATCGCAAGATGGAACGCAAGGAAGTGCAGTTCGACCAGGTGTTTGACGTGCGCGGCGTTCGAATTATGGTCGCCCGGCCAGCCGACTGCTACCTGGCGCTGGGTGTCATTCACGGCAACTGGAAGCCGATCCCCCAGACGTTCGACGACTACATTGCCACCCCGAAGGACAACTTCTACCAATCGCTGCACACCGCAGTGATCTACGACGACGGCAAGACGCTCGAGGTGCAGATCCGCACGCCGGAGATGCATGAGAACGCCGAGTACGGGATCGCCGCCCACTGGCGCTACAAGGAAGGCGGGCGGCGGGACGACGGCTTCGAACAGCGCATCAACTGGCTGCGCCGCTTGATGGACTGGCGCCAAGACGTGGATGATGCCTCCGACTTCGTCGATGCCATGAAGACGGATGTCTTCGACGACCGGGTGTACGCCTTCAGTCCCAAGGGCGACATCTTTGACCTGCCGGCCGGCTCGACGCCGATCGACTTCGCCTACCACGTCCACACCGACATCGGACACCGCTGCCGCGGCGCCAAAGTCAATGGAAAGCTGGTGACGCTCGACTATAAACTGCGCACGGGAGACTCGGTGGTCGTGCTGACTGCCAAGCGCGGCGGACCCAGCCGCGACTGGCTGAACCCCAGCCTGGAGATGGCGCGCAGCCAGCGCGCACGCTCGAAGATCCGCCAGTGGTTCAAGCGTCAGGACCGGGAGCAGAACATCAGTCAGGGACGGCTGCTGCTCGACCGTGAGCTGCGCCGCCTGGGAATCGAGGGCCTGGCCTACGATCAGATCGCCCGCGATCTAGACTTCTCGAGCACGGATGACCTGCTGGCGGCGATCGGGTGTGGTGACATCCACCTGGGACGCATCTTGCAGAATGTTGTCGCCCGCGAGAGCGAGCAAGTCGATCTGGCGCCCGACCTGGTGGGCGTGGCCACACGGCCGACCACAGTGGCCAGCGGGGAGATCTCAATCCTGGGTGTTCCCGATCTGCTGACGAATCTGGCGCGCTGCTGCAAGCCGGCGCCGGGCGACCCGATTGTGGGCTATGTCACTCGCGGGCGGGGAGCGACCATCCACCGGCAGGACTGTCCCAACATGCTCCGTGTCCGGGACCATGAGCGGATCGTGCAGGTGAGCTGGGGACAGCCCAAGCAGACCTATCCGGTCGCCGTCCGATTGCGGGCCTACGACCGGGATGGCCTGATGCGGGACGTTTCCACGCTGGTCTCCAACGAAGGGATCAGCATGTCGCAGGTCAACGTCTCGACCAAGAACAGCCTGGCGACCTTCGATCTGGTGATCGGTATTACCGATGTCTCACAGCTCAGCCGGGTGCTCAACCGGCTGGAAGCGCTGCCCAACGTCCTGGAGGCGCGCCGCTTGCGACCGGGCTAGTCGCGCAAAGCGCGATGGTATAATCCCGCCGCTTTTCGCCCGGGGCCAATCACACACCCATGATCAGCGTCGAACAAGCCATCCAGCGGATCCTGATGGATCTGAAACCTCTTCCGCCAGAGGCGGTGCCGTTGAGCGCCGCCCTGGGCAGGGTGTTGGCTGAGCACGCACGCGCCCCTTTTGACCTGCCGCCGTTCGCCAATTCGGCGATGGATGGCTACGCCGTGCTGGCAGCGGACACGGCGAATGCCTCGCATCGGGATCCCCGGCGTCTGCAGGTGGTAGGGGATATTGCCGCGGGCGCGCAAGCGCTGCCCGAGCTGACCCGCGGACAGGCCGCCCGGATCACGACCGGTGCGCCGCTCCCCCCGGGCGCCGACGCCGTCGTTCCGGTCGAGGACACGTCGGATGGCGGCGATATGGCCGGCAGCCGATTGGCGCCGCAGGTGGACGTCCTGCAGCCAGCCACGCCAGGTGCGTACGTCCGCCGGCGTGGCGCGGACGTGGCTGCGGGTTCGACCGCGGTTGAGGCTGGCACGCTGCTCCGGCCGGCGGAAATCGGTCTGCTGGCGGCGCTGGGTGTGGCTGCCCCGCAGGTCCATCGCCAGCCGGTGGTTGGTGTGCTCTCGACCGGCAGCGAGCTGGTCTCCATCGATCAGCCCCTCGGGCCTGGGCGCGTGCATGACGCCAACGGACCGGCACTGTTGGCCGCGGTGCAGGCCGCAGGTGGGCGGGCCCTGTCCCTGGGAATTGCCCCGGATGACCCTGTGGCGGTGGCCGAGGCGCTCGATCGAGCGGTAGAGCAGGGGGTCGATCTGTTGCTGACCTCCGCCGGAGTCAGCGTTGGAGCCCGCGACTACGTTCGGACGGCGCTCGAGCGCCACGGATCGCTGGAGTTCTGGAAGGTGAACATGCGGCCGGGGAAGCCGCTGGCGTGGGGCTCCTACCGCCGCGTCCCGTTCTTCGGTCTGCCGGGCAACCCGGTCTCGGCGCAGGTTGGTTTCGAGGTCTTCGTCCGCCCGGCGTTGCTGAGGCTGGCGGGCGCCCGCAGCCTGCAGATCGGGAGGCTGGCGGTACGCTTGCTGCAGCCCGCAGACTCCGATGGGCGCGAGAGCTACTTGAGGGCGCGTGTGCGCCGCTCAGGCGGCGGCTTTGTGGCCGAGCTCACCGGTGAGCAGGGATCGGGTGTGAGCTCGTCCATGGTTCGAGCGAATGCGCTGCTGGTCTTGCCGGCCGGCGTGAGGCGGGTCGAGCCGGGCGCCACCCTGGACGCATTGCCGCTGACGGGATTCTGGGAGCAAGCAGGATGAGGTGCAGTCTTCGGAATGGGTGAGCCGCGCGCTCGGAGCGGGACGACTCGAGGCGGTTGGGGTCGGTGGGAGACAGGCACCGGCGTCCTAGCCGTTGTCGGGCTGCTGGACAGCCTGTACCTGGCCTGGATCAAGCTGACCAACAACACGACCGCTTGTGCCGGGATCGGCGACTGCGACGCGGTCAACAACAGCCGCTATGCTGAGGTGGCCGGGATCCCGATCGCCTTGATCGGCGTCGCCGGCTTCCTGGCCATTTTGGCGGCACTGGCCGCCGAGCGGCGCTGGCCACCGGCGGCCTGGACGCTTCGCCTGGGCATCTTCGGAGTGGCGCTGGCGGGTGCGCTATACTCTGCCTATCTGACCTACATCGAAGTGGCCGTGCTGTTCGCTGTCTGTCCATTCTGCGTCTTGTCGGCGGTGTGCATGGTCGGGATCTTGATCCTCAGCGTCCTGCGCCTCCGGGCTGCAGAAGATGCCGAAGCCTAGCAGGAGACAAGCATAATGCCGCGTATTCGATGCCGATATGTAGATTGTGTCTTCCTGGAGAATGGCTACTGCGGAGCGGCGGCAGTCGAGATCGATCCTGACGAGGGATGCATAACCTACTCCCACATCGACGATGTCCCAGCCGAGGATGAATGGGACGAGGAAGAGCTGGAGGAGCTGTGGGAGGAGGAAGAGGAAGACCTGTACGCCGACGAAGAAGAGGCGGACGACACCTATGAAGAAGAAGAAGAGTGATCCCAGAGGGACACAGCGCGCACCCGGTCCGTTCGAAGAATGACAGCAGATAAGCAGAAGGCGCACCTCGGTGCGCCTTCTGGGTTCCCAGTCAAGGTTGTGTCTTGCGCGTCTACTGCACGCGGTGCTTCAGCGTGCGCGCCAGGATGTCTTCCTGTTGGCCGCGACCCTTCTTTCCCTCGGGGCGAGGGGTCTCCTTGGTATCGGGCGAGGCGGACTCGGGAGTCTGCATCGCGCGTCGGAAGGCGGCCTCCATGGAAGTTGCCATCGCTTCGGGCTCTTCCTCATCCTCTTCGCCCGCGATTTCCTCTACCGCCAGCTGCTTGAGACTCAGGCGGATCTGCCGCTTCTGCTGGTCGACTTCCACCACGCGGGCGGTCACCTCGTCACCGGGATGAAGGATTTCCGTGGGATTCGACACGTAGCCTTCGCTCATTTCGCTGACGTGGATCATGCCGGCCCGCTCGGCGCCGATGTCGACAAAGGCGCCATACCGTTCCAGCTTGATCACCTTGCCGGTCAGCTGCATGCCCGGCTGGATGTCCTTCCACTTCAGCCGCAGCGGAGGAACCATCGTCAGGTCGAGCCGTTGGCCATTCGGATCGACGGTGACCACCCACACTTCAACCTGCTGGCCCAGACTCGCCACGTCCTCGACGCGCTTCACCTTGCGGGCCGACAGCCGCGAGATGTGTACCAGCCCCGGGACCTCGGCCCCGACGTCGACAAAGGCGCCAAACAACTCGATGCGGGTCACTGTGCCGTTCAAGGCCTGGCCGGGTGCAAGGCTGGCAAGGGGGTTCTGGGCAGGGGGAGTCTCAGACATGCGTCACCTGGTGCAGCGAGATTGGGTTTTGTGCAGAAGCGCTATTCTACCATCAGCCGCCGGAGGTTGGGGCTGCCGCGTCGGGCTGAGCGCTGCGGCGGGCGATCAGGTACCACTGGGCGATGTTAGCCAGGCGGTCGCTGGCGTCGAAGAGCGGCCCCAGGGTGACTCCCTGCATGTCGCTGCGAATGGCCATTGTGTAGACGGGATGCGACAGAAACAGAGCCGGGACCTGGTCGCGGAAGCGGTGCTGGAAGCTCTCGTACAGGTCCGCCCGCCGCCCAAGGTCGGGCGTGGTCCGAGCCTGCTCGAGCCAGATCGAGATGTTCCGGTCGGCGAACTCGGAGTAGTTCTGGCCGTTCTCGACCTGCGAGTCATGCCAGAACGGATAAGGATCCGGGTCGGGCGAGCGCATGAAGTTCAAGTCCGCCAGGGCGGCTTCGAACTCGCGGGGTTCCAGGTAGTCCTCGATCAGGACCTCGGGATCCACCGCCTTGAGATCGACGCTGACGCCGATGGCCGCCCAGTACTGGCGCATCGCTTCGGCCAGGAGCGTGTGGCGTTCGTCGTCGGCATGAACCAGGGTGAAGGCAAGCTGCAGGTCATCCTTGGCTCTGACGTATTCGGGTGAGCCGGGGCTGGCTCCGGTGGGCAGTACCCAGCCGGCCTGCTCCAACTGGCTGGCGGCCTGGGTCGGGTCAAAGTTGGGGCGCAGGCCGCTTTGCGAGTGGGCCCAGGTCCCGGGGAGGATCGGCCCGTCGGCCAGCAGTGCCTGGCTGGCGTCAGCGCGGTCGATCATCGATTGCCGCTCCACAGCGTACAGCAGTGCCTGGCGCACTCGCTTGTCTGTCAGGAAGGTCTTCTCAGGGTGCTGCGTGTTCAGGTAGACCAGGCTGGCCATGGGCAGGCGGGCGGTGTGCAGGTTGACCCCTTCAGCTGCAAGCGCCTCGGCCAGCACTTCGCCCTCAAGCCCGCCCAGTCCCTGGATTTCACCTTGCTGGAACGCCTCCCAGGCGGCTTCCTGGGTATCGTACAAGCGGAACTCGACCCGCTCCAGGAACGGCGGCGGCAGGTAGTGATCGGGATTGGCCGTCAGGCTGACCCCGCTGATCTGCCCCCCGGCCTCGGTCAGGAAGCGATCGAAGCGGAACGGGCCGGTTCCGACGGGCTGCAGGTTGAAGGGGTGATCGATCAGGTCCCCGGCGCTGACTCCACGCAGCAGGTGCTCCGGCAGCAGCGGCAGCGCCAGGTAGTCCATGAAGGGGGCGAAGGGCTCGGGCAGCTGGAACTGGACGTTGTGGTCATCCAGGCGGATGATGTTGATCTCTGACCACAGGTCCTTCAGGTCCTCCGGGCCGGGATAGTCCTCATCCTGCAGCTTGGAGAAGGTGAAGATCACATCATCGGCAGTGACGGGGATCCCGTCATGCCAGGTCGCTTCCGGGCGGAGGGTGAAGGTGTACAGCGTGGCGTCCGCCGAGACGGCCCAGTTCTCCGCCAGATCCGGTTGGGGAACGCCGCGCGAATCGAAACGGATCAATCCCGAGTAGAGCAGGCGGTCGATGTCCCGATCCGGTTGGTTGGCGAAATCCAGCACGGGATTGAGCCGCACGATCGAACCGACCAGCCCCTCGACGTACGAACCGCCCTTCTGGGGCAGGAGTTCGGGCGTGCCCGGCTCAGGAGCCTGCTGCAGGAGCAGGGCGAGGATCAGGAGCAGACCCCCAATGGCGATCAGGATCTGCCAGCGGATTCTGCGCATCGTTGGGCGGAGGCGAGGTGCCTGCGGGCGCAGCCTCAGGGCTGTGCCATGACGTTGGCCATGGAGAGCGTGAAGAAGAGCACGCTCAACACGATGGTGGTGTAGAAGATCATGCGCTCAAGGCCACGGCGCTGGTGATAGCCGGACACGGAGAGGTCGGCGCCGGTCAGGCCGCCCAGCCCAATGCCACGGCTCTGCAGCAGGATCACGCCGACCAGCGCGATCGAGACGACGATCATGGCGAGGTTGAGATACGTGAGCAACGAACCGCCTCCAAGGATGTCAAGCTGTGATTATA
>Ga0105094_10000029_pt1 | contig 49660 bp, 39 predicted proteins | sample PPLLak1March2015_2_FD_87023 | JGI IMG/M metagenome (GOLD analysis project Ga0105094, IMG submission 87023) | Freshwater sediment microbial communities from Prairie Pothole Lake near Jamestown, North Dakota, USA - PPLs Lake P8 Core (3) Depth... | ecosystem: Environmental > Aquatic > Freshwater >...
AAGCAGCGCCATCCAGGGGCTGAATTTGACCAGCTACCAGGCAGCCATGGCTGGCGGCGAGAGCGGTCCGGTAATCATCCCTGGTGATCCACAGAACAGCCTGCTGGTGCAGGTGCAATCAGGCGAAGCGCCGCACTTTGGGCAGCTCACCCCCGAAGAGCTCGATCTGGTTATCGAGTGGATCGAAAGTGGAGCGCCGGAATAACCAGGAGGGGTCCTATCACCTGTACCCATGTACGGCTACGGAATGATAAGGAAGGCTATTTACCTATATGAATTTAAACTTATACGGGTTTATATATATTTTGTCACTTTGAATGAGGACAATTGCCACTAATCTGTTTCTCATAATCAAGGTATAAGATACCGCACAAACAAGCCACTTGCGCTGTCGTTTGAGTTAACCGGCGTCGGAGAAGTGTGTATGTCTGCCGGAAAACGCCGCAAACGACCAAACTTTCGATTGCAGATGATCGCAGATGATCGCAGATCATGTGGCTGGAAAGGAGATGATCAAAGGGAGAACAAATCATACACGCTCAATTGATTACGACACACAATATCGAGAGGAGACTGCTATGAAGACGAAGTATCTGTTAATTGGGACCTTGCTGCTGTTAGCGTTGGCTCTGGCGGCCTGTGCTGGAGCAGCCGGACCTGCCGGACCCGCCGGACCTGCCGGGCCTCAAGGCCCTGCCGGACCTGCTGGACCCGCCGGACCTGCCGGACCCGCCGGACCGCAAGGTGACGCCGGGGCGGATGCGGTGATGACTGATCTCACCTGCGCGGAGTGCCACAACGACACCACCTTGATCTCCGGCAAGGAGACCGCGTGGGGTGAGTCTCTGCATGGGACCAATGCGTCGTTTCTGCGTGCTACCAGCGCTGGCTGTGCTGGCTGCCACTCGGGCGGAGGTTTTGCTGCCATGGTCGCCGCCGGACAAAACCCGGGCTCGGTCGAAGCTGGCGATCCAAATCCGACCCGCCAGGACTGCCGCGCATGCCACCAGATCCACACCACCTACACGGGTGAGGATTGGGCCTTGAGGACCACCGATCCGGTAGCGCTTTTCGCTATAGAAGGCGCGACCTTCGATGGCGGCAAGGGCAATCTGTGCGCCAACTGCCACCAGCCGCGGCGCGGGTTCCCTGCTGCAGAAAACGGAGTGATCACGGGGATCACCGAACACTGGGGCCCTCACCACGGACCACAGAGCGCAATGCTGCTGGGTGTTGCCGGCGCTGGTGCTGAAGGCACCCCCAGCTCACACGCCTCGATGGTGGAAGACACCTGCGTGGGATGTCACCTCGGCGAAGGCGGCAGCCATGCCTTTACAGCTAACATTGCAGCCTGCGAGGCCTGCCATCCGGGTGCCGAAAACTTCGACATCAACGGCTTGCAGACCGAGGTCCAGGCGCAGTTAGACGAGCTTGGAGATGCATTGGTTGCCGCGGGCGTGCTCAGCGAAAACACTCCCGATGGCCATCCCACCGTGGAAGAGGCCCCCGAAGGTGTAGCCACTGCGCTCTATAACTGGCTCTATATCGCCCACGAGGACAAGAGCCTGGGTGTACACAACCCTGCCTACACCCGAGCGCTGCTTGAAGCGTCATTTGCAGCTTTAGGGCAGTAATAAAGGCAGAGGTCGGCGATGTGGCTGGCCTGACCCAACCCCAGCCGACCCGTATAACGGCGGGTTGAAAAACCAAGCCCTGTAAAAAAAACCGGAGCCTGTTCCCCTGGCTCCGGTTTTGTGTGTTTAGCTGCTGCGAAGCTGTGTACCGCATGCCCTGCAGAAGCGGTCTCCGGGCGCAGCGCGCTTGCCGCATGAGTGGCAATAAATATAGCCTTCATCGGGCTCGGCAGCCTCGCGGGCATCAACCGCTGGTTTGCGCCTGCGATGCGGCGGCTGGCGTACCTCTTTGCGCTTTCCCGAATGCCAGTACCATATCCCGCCCCCCACGATCAGGATCAAACCCAATGCCAGCAATCCCCATGGCATGACTGATCTCAACTTGCTGCGCAAGCTCGAGGCTGTGCCGCTCACCGGGGAGCTGGGCTGCACCTGCAGGCCAGCTGCGCTTAAGGTTTCGCCCTCTTTCTCATACTGCAGGGAGAGCTCGAACCCCTGGCCCACTGGGAGCGAACCGATATTGGCGGTGTAATACACCAACCCATCCTGTCCTGTTTTTCCGGCCCCCAGCCCGGGTGATGTGACCAGGTTGGTGGCATTGAGCGGTTGCTGTACCTCGATGCCCAGCGAGTCTACCGCGTAATCGCCCGACCAGCTGTATTGGTAGGTGCGCGACTGGCCGGACGTGCTGAGCGTGTTGTCGTAATATTCAACCTGCGTCCCAGGCATACTGGTTGTGAAATGGATCTCTGCCCACGCGCCGTTGACCACTCGGGTGTGGGCGACGTTGAACAGACCGCCATCTGACTGCCGGGTTGCCACCGCGTTCACCTCAGCCGTTGCCGGGATGCGCAAGGTCAATTCGGTGGGCAGAGTAGTATTGTCCGCCAGGGTAATGCGGTAGATCACCAGCACGCTGGGACGATCATACTCAGGCCACAGGGCGACATTCAGTTCTTTGAAAACCACCTCACCCTGAGCTCTGGCTTGACCGGGAGCAACCACAGGCAGCGCCAGGGATATAAACACAGTTGCTACCAGCCCCAATAAAAGTACAGCTTTCTTCTTCATAGACTACCCTCGGAGATTTACGATCTGGCGCTGAATCTTACCATGTCACCTACGCGGCGAGAAGGCGTACTCCAGCCTTCTCGCAAATTCTTATCCGCCGCTCATAAGCAGCGCCCGCTTAACCGATCGCCTGTCGGACGCGCTTAACCAGGTCACCAAACTCCGGCGTGTACTGCACGCCTTCGTCGCGCGGGCGCGCCAGATCAACGGTCAGGTCCAGGCGCAGGCTGCCCGGCCTGGGGCTCAGCACCAGCACACGGTCGGCAAGGAAAAGCGCTTCGGAGATGGAATGTGTCACCATTACGACCGTCTTCCGGCGCCTCTGCCATATGCGCAGCAGCTCTTCCCCCATGCGATCGCGGGTCAGCGCATCCAGTCCGCCAAACGGCTCGTCCAGCAGCAGCATCTCGGGATCATGCACGAGGGCGCGCGCAATCGCTACCCGCTGGGCCATCCCACCCGAAAGATCGCGCGGCAGGGCATCCTCAAAGCCCTGCAAGCCGACCAGCTCGACAAGCTCCTGGGCTTGCTGCAAAGCGGCCTCAGGGGGCAGGCTTTGAAGCTCCAGAGGCAGGGTGATATTCTGCAGCACGCTGCGCCAGGGCATCAGGTTGGCGCGTTGGAACACCAGCCCCACCTCTCGCCGCGGCCCGCTCACTGGCGTCCCCTGGTAGATCACCTCCCCCTGGCTGGGGGGCAGCAATCCCGCCAGGATGCGCAGCAGCGTGCTCTTACCAGAGCCAGATGGACCCAACACACATACAAACTCCTGCGGGCAGACTGAGAAAGTCAATCGATCCAGCGCCTGCAGGCCTTCCTCGCCGTTGGAGAAGATCGCGCTCAGCTCGCGCACCATCAGCACAGGCTGGGCCTCCGGCGCGGCTAGCTCATCCATCGCCGCTGTGCGGTACGCCAGTGAGACCTGTGACAGATGCGGTTTTTGCTCATCCTGTAGATCGACTGCAACATGCTTAGAATCTTTCACGCTAACCACCTGATCGTTGATCCCTGGGCTGCCTACTCTTCAATATAATCATTTGTAAAGGTTTTATCCAAATCCAGCGGCTCTTCAAGCAGGTCCATCTCCAACAGCAGATCCTGCATGTTTTTCCAGGCTGCTGGGTCGGAGAAGCCAACCGGGTCCATCGTCCAGAACTCGATCGATGTCACCAGGATCTCTTTCTGCACGCTTGTATCGGCCTGCGCCAGCCCTTCGATATATTTTAGACTGCTCGTGTAGGCTGCATTAGGATTCTCGATTGCGTCGGAGATACCCAGCGAGAGCGCTTTCACCATGCCTTCCACCAGCCCCGGATTCTCTGCCAGGGTCTTCTCATTGGTGATCAGCCCATTGGAGGCCAATTGGACATAATCGGCGACCAGGATGGTGTCGATATCGTAGCCTTGTGCGCGCAGCTGAACAGGCTCGTTGGAGGCGTAGCCGACGATTGCCTGCTCCTGGCCAGCGACCAGGGCCTCCACCTGGTTGAAGCCGATGGAATCGAGGGTTACGTCGCTCTCCTGCAGCCCGGCGGCGCTCAGCAGAGCCCGCAAGCCTATGTAGTTAGCCCCAAACAGTCCCGGCAGCCCTATGCGCTTGCCCGCCAGGTCCTCCGGAGTATGAATGCCCTGCTCCGCCATGGCTGCAACCACCACCGGGTAATCCTCGTACCAGGCCATCACATACACCACCGGCAGACCCTGGGCGCGACCGAGCAGCACCTGCTCACCGGATACCACCGCGAACTGCAGCTCTCCTGCCCCTACCAGGGTAAGGGCATCCGTCTCGAGGCTGTAATCCAGCTCCAGATCGATGCCGTATGATTCGAAGTAGCCCTTATCCATTGCCACGTACAGCGGCGCGAATTGGATGTTGGGGACGTAGCCCACCGGCAGGCGCACCTTGATCAGCGGCGACTGAGTCGGTTCCGGGTTCGTTGGGGAGGTTTGCTGCCCACCGCTCGGGAGCGAACTGCAAGCGGAGATAGCTAATGCGACGATGACGAGGATGTAGAAGGTAGTGCGGTGCATAGGTGGATTCCTATCTATGATTCATTATAGGTTGGTCTGGGCGCTGCCGCCACGAAAGCCAACGAGATTCAATGAACAGCACTGATCCGTACAGGCATAGGGCCATCAGAATCAGGGTGAAAACGGCTACAAATACCAGGGCGGTATCGTACTGCCCGCGGCCCACGTTGATCAAAAATCCCAGGCCGCGATCCGAACCGGCAAACTCGCCGACTACAGATCCTATGACCGCCAGCGTGGCGCCGATACGCAGCCCACCCAGCGTGACCGGCAGTGCGGCAGGCACCTCCAGATAGCGCACCATTTGCCAGCGGCTGGCTTGCAGCGAGCGCATCAAGTCCTGCAGCTCCTCGGGCACCGAGCGCAGCCCGACGATGGTATTCACCAGCACCGGAAAGAATACGATCAGGGCGCAGATGAGCACCTTAGAGAACAGACCTGGACCAAACCAGATTACCAGCAGCGGGGCGATGGCTACGACCGGTACCGATTGGCTGGCAACGACATAGGGGGATGCCAGACGCTCGATGGTGGCGGATTTCGCCAGCAGGTAGCCCAGCAAACTGGCGGTAATGACACCCATAGACAGGCCGACCAGGATTTCCAGCAGGGTAACACCGGTGTGCCGCAGCAAACTGCCATTCTGGAGCAGCTCAATCCAGCGCGCCCATACCTGCCCGGGGGTGGGCAGCATGAAGGCCGGCAGCCCGCTGTACTGCGCCGCTAGGAACCAGGCTGCCAGCGCAGTCGCCAGCGAGACCAGCCCCAGATAAACGCCGGAGCGGTGTAGACGCATGCTGCGTAAAAGCTGCATGGACGTTTCCGGCCTCCTACCAGGACTTATCAGGTCCATCGCTCACCTCATAGCGTGGGCAGGCTTTAAATAAATCTGCCCCGAAAAAATATCTTCGGGGCGAGCGTACTGGTGGCGCGCTCCCAGGCTGGATAAATAAACCCGAAAACCATTTGGCTTTCGGGGCAGCCCAGAAGCCGCCATGCGGCGCTCCTGGCAGCCCTACCAGGCATGGGCGCACCGCGCCCCTCCCCAGGAGGGCTTAACCTTCTTTCATCCGGACTTTACCGTCGGCTCCGGAGTCTCACCGGATCGTGTGCCCTGTTACGGGCGCTCGCGGGCTTTACCGCCGGTCGGGAATTGGCTGGGGTCCTGCCCCGGCTTCACCCTGCCCCGAAGGTTGTGATATAGTGTTGTAGCGTTAATTATACCCTGCCGACATGCGCCGGTCAATTCCAATTGTGAGCCTGGACAAAGCTCTGGAAGCCAGTAATGACAAATATCAACGCCACCCACTTGAAAGAAGTTGTCTTGCTGTTTCTGAGGCTCGGGATAACCGCATTTGGGGGACCGGCAGCTCACATCGCCATGATGCACGATGAGACGGTGGTGCGGCGCAAATGGCTGAGCGACCAGGAGTTCCTGGACCTGGTGGGGGCGACAAATTTGATCCCTGGGCCGAACTCCACAGAGATGACCATCCACATTGGCTATTTGCGCGCCGGATGGCTCGGATTGATCGCCGCCGGGGTGTGTTTCATCACGCCTGCCATGTTAATCGTATTGGGCCTGGCATGGGTCTACATGCATTATGGAGCCACGCCTCAGGCTGGATGGCTGTTGTACGGAATCAAGCCGGTGGTTATCGCCATCATCGTCCAGGCATTGTGGAGTCTGGGACGGAAAGCAGTCAAGGGCGCTCTAACCGCAGTTGTGGCGTTTCTGATCGTCTGGCTGTATTTCCTGGGCGTCAACGAAATTTTGCTATTGGCTGCCGGCGGGTTGCTGGTGGTAATCGTTATGAATTTCCAGAAGGTACGCTCCCGGGGCATCAGTGCTCTCCTGCTTCCGTTAGGCGGATTGGGCCTGCTGGCTCAGGCTGCTGTGCCGTTCAGCCTGCCGGTGTTATTCCTTACCTTTCTCAAGATCGGCTCGGTGCTCTACGGAAGCGGGTATGTCCTGCTGGCCTTCCTGCGCGCCGATTTTGTCGTCCGCTATGGCTGGCTCACCGACCAGCAGTTGATCGATGCCATTGCTATCGGGCAGGTCACACCCGGCCCGGTCTTTACTTCTGCGACCTTTATCGGATATCTGCTGGGCGACGTGCCTGGTGCCCTGCTGGCGACGCTTGGCATCTTCCTGCCCTCCTTTTTCTTTGTCGCTCTATCCAATCCGCTCATCCCGCGCATACGCAGCTCGCCTTGGATCAGCGGCTTGCTGGATGGCGTCAACGTCGCCTCCTTGGGTTTGATGGCTGCGGTGACCTGGCAGCTTGGCCGAGCTTCGCTGGTTGACCCTCTGACCATCCTGGAGGCTCTCGTGTCGCTGGTACTGCTGGCGCGCTACAAGGTCAATTCCACCTGGCTGATTGCCGGCGGAGCGCTGGTAGGATTATTCAGCGCCCTCGTCCGCTGAGCTGAGATATACTTGGCTCTGATCAGCTCTGCTTCCCTTATTTTGTCAGCAGTAAGTCTGAAACATCTCCGGATACACCCTGGTGAGAATCAGCGAGGGAATTCTCTATGAAACTGCGCGTTGCCATCATCGGTCTGGGCCAGATCGCCCAAAAAGCTTACCTGCCGCTGCTCGGCGCCTGGGACGGCCTCGAGCCGCTCTTCTGCACCCGGGATGGGACCGTCCTTGAGAACCTGCAGGCCCGCTACCGGGTTGCCAGAGGCACCACGGACCTGGAGCGCCTGCTGGATTGGCAGCCCCAGGCAGCCTTTGTGCTGGCCGCCACCCCGGCGCACTACGCCATCGCCAGCCGCCTCCTGGCTGGCGGAGTGGACGTCTTTTTAGAGAAGCCTGCTGCCAGCACCAGCCGGGAGGCGCGTATGCTGGCTGAGCAGGCCGATGCCGGCGGGCGCGTGCTCATGGTGGGCTTCAACCGCCGCTATGCGCCTCTGCACCGCAAGGCGCGCCAGCTGTGGGGTGAGCGCCGTCCCCAGGTAGTCCTCCTGCAGAAGCACCGCCACAGCGGCTTTCATCCTGACCTGCGAACTCACTATAACGAGGAGCTGGTGCACGTGGTGGATATCCTGCGTTATTTCTGCAGCGAGGGACGCGCAACCAGCACCGTCCAGCAAGGCGACGGGCGTTTCGCTGGGGCTGCCAGCATGGTGGCCCTGCCGGGCGGCGGGCAGGCTGTTATCCTGTCCAGCATGCGCGCCGGGCATTGGTTTGAACAGTACGCCCTGCACGGGGACGGAGCATCTCTGTACGTGGATGCCTTCGCACGCGTCGTCCTTATTGATGGCGGCGAACAGCGCGTTTGGGAGGAAGCTTATGCCTCCTCCTGGATATCTACCCTCAAGGGTCGAGGCTTCCAGGACCAGATTGCCCACTTCCTCGACTGCGTCCAGACGCGCTCTCAGCCAGAAACCTCGGCCTGGGAGGCCTACAAAACCCAACAGTTGGTGGAAGACCTGGTGGATCTCGGAGAGTAGAGTCTATCTGGTTTCGCTTTATAATTGGGCCATGCTTATCCTCTCCGTCGGCATGCCGCGCGCCGGCTCCGGCTGGTACTACAACCTGACTCACGACCTGATCACTGCCGCGGGTGGGCAGGATGCCCGTCAGATCCGCCAGCGCTACCACCTGGGACGTATCCTCACCCAGGTCAACTGCAATATCGGTGCTCTCACCCCCTGGCGTCTGGCAGGTGTTCTCATACCGTCCCTGCTCGGCAACACGTTTGTGGTAAAAGCCCACGCGGCCCCCACCCCTGCTGCCCATGCTCTGATCCGCCGCAGCCTGCTGCGACCGGTCTACATCTACCGCGATCCGCGCGATGCCCTGCTTTCCGCCTACGACAACGGGCAGCGCGCTCTGCGCAAGGGCAATCCCAATGCCTTCTCCCATCTGACCGATTTCGATAAAGCCGTAGATTTTATGCTGGAGTACCTGCGCATCTGGGAAGCCTGGATGGCATGCGAGCAGGCGTTGCACACCCGCTTCGAAGCCCTGCTCACGGATTACGACGCCGAAGCAGCCCGCCTGGTGGCTTTCCTGGGCCTGGATGCGGCGGATCCTGCCCTGCGTCCTGTGATCGATAAATACCGACCCGGGCAGGTGCAGCCGGGACAGAAGGGTACCCACTTCAACCAGGGCCGCATCGGGCGCTTCCGCGAGAAGACCACTCCCGAGCAGCAGCAGGTGATGGCGGAAAAGTTTGCCCCTTACCTGTCCCGCATGGGGTACGCTGGCTGAGTTAACGCCTTTTCCCCTATTATCTCTTGCTATTCCAGCAGATATCCGGCATAATAGCCTTAGCTCGGATCCTTATCGACCGGGACCTGTAATCCAAACGTCCATTGAGAGTGCTCCTGCACTCACCTGGACTCTACCTTACCTAAGGAGGGTACCATGTCTGCTGTTTCTATCGATCTCCCCACGGCTACAGCCGAACGCAAAAAAGTCACCACCCTGGCTCTGCGGCGCAAAAAGCAGCGCGGCGAGCCGATCAGCATGCTGACCGCATATGACTACCCCACCGCCCTGGCGATGGAGCAGGCGGGTGTGGATGTCATCCTGGTGGGCGACTCACTCGGCATGGTCGTGCTTGGCTATCCCAACACCCTGCCCGTCACCATGGAGGATATGCTGCACCACTGCCGGGCGGTGGCGCGCGGCGCCAGCAATTCCCTGCTGGTCGGCGATATGCCCTTCATGTCCTACCAGGCTTCCGTTCAGGATGCTGCGCGCAACGCCGGTCGCTTCCTGCAAGAGGCCAGCATGGACGCCGTCAAGCTGGAGGGTGGGCGTGAGCGCGTGGAGGCGATCCAGGCGATCACCTCCGCCGGCATTCCGGTCATGGGACACATCGGTCTGACCCCACAGAGCGTAAATCAGCTCGGTGGCTTTCGCCCGCAGGGCAAAGATGCCGCTGCTGCCCGCCGCTTGGTGGAGGATGCCCTGGTGCTGCAGGATGCCGGGTGCTTCAGCCTGGTGCTTGAATCGCTGCCCACGCGTTTGGCTACTTACATCTCTCAACGCCTGGAGATCCCCACCCTTGGCATCGGCGCTGGAATTGGCTGCGACGGTCAGGTGCTCGTCACCCACGACCTGCTCGGCCTGTTCGAGCGCTTTACCCCGCGCTTCGTCAAGAAATACGCCGACCTGCACGGCGAGATGGCGCGCGCCTTCTCGGAGTACATCGAGGATGTGGAAGCACGCCGCTTTCCGGCGGAGGAGCACAGCATCGAGATGTCCGACGAGGAGTGGCAGCGCTTCCAGGAAGGTATCCGCTGAGCGTAGGCGGGGAACTGTTCTCTCGAAACACCTATGGCTGAGACAAAATCTGATGTGTTGATCGTAGGCACCGGCGCCATGGCCTGCCTGTTTGCAGCCCGATTGTCGGCTGCGGGTTTCTCTACCACCATGCTCGGCAGCTGGCGCGCAGCACTGGCAGAGCTGCACGAGCACGGTGTCACGCTGGTGGAAGCAGATGGCAGCCAGCACACCTACCCTGTGCGGGCAACCGCAAGCCCGGGGGACTGTGCTGGGATACGCTGCGCCCTGGTTCTGGTGAAATCCTGGCAAACCCGCCGGGCTGCCATCCAGTTGGGAAAATGCCTGCCGGAGGATGGCGTGGCGCTCACTTTACAGAACGGGGAGGGCAATCGCGAAATCCTGGTGCAGGCATTGGGCGCCTCGCGCGTCGCCCTGGGTGTTACGACTCTGGGCGCCAACCTGGTAAAGCCCGGGCACGTTCGCTCCGCTGGAGAAGGCCCCATCTCGCTCAGCATCCATACCCGCCTGGGGCCGTTTGCCAGCATGCTGCGCGCCGCCGGATTCGCCGTCGAAGATGCTCCTGATCCGGATGTCCTGCTGTGGGGCAAGCTGGTCATCAATGCCGCTATCAACCCGCTCACCGCCCTGCTGCGCGTTCCCAATGGCGAGCTGCTGGCACGTCCCACCGCCCGCACTTTACTCGCTGCCCTGGCGCGCGAGGCGGCTGCCGTAGCTCTTGCCCAGGGCATCCGCCTGCCCTATCCCGATCCGGTCGCGGCGGCTGAAAATACCGCCCGCCGCACCGCCGCCAACCGCTCCTCCATGCTGCAGGATGTGCAGCGCGGCGCTCCGACCGAGATCGACGCCATCTGCGGATCGATCGTCGAAGCCGGCGAGCAGAACGATATGCCTGCCCCGCTCAACCGCACCATGTGGCACCTGGTCAGCGCCCTCCTCCCGCCGGACGGCGAGTGAGGGCAGTCCGCGACCTATAATCTATACACACAGGATCAATGCCCCCATGCAAGTCGTCTCTTCCCTAACAGAACTACGACCGGCCCGCCTCAAGCTGGCTGGGCCGGTCGGCTTGGTGCCCACCATGGGCTATCTGCACGAAGGTCACCTGTCACTGGCACGCGCTGCCCGCTCCGAATGTGCCGGTGTGGTTGCCAGCATCTTTGTCAACCCTACCCAGTTTGGCCCCAGCGAAGACCTGGCATCCTATCCGCGCGACCTGCCGCGCGACCTGGATCTGCTCGCCGGAGAGGGCGTGGACCTGGTTTGGACGCCCACGCCCGAGGAGATGTATCCGCCTGGCTACCAGACCTGGGTGAGCGTCGAGGAGCTGACCCAGCACCTGGAAGGCGCCATGCGCCCCGGACATTTCCGCGGGGTCGCCACGATAGTGACCAAACTCTTCAACGCCGTCCAGCCGGACCGGGCATACTTCGGGCAGAAAGATGCCCAACAGGCCCTGGTCATCCGCCAGATGGTGCGCGATCTGAACTTCCCCGTTGAGGTGGTCATCTGCCCGATCGTACGCGAGCCGGACGGTCTGGCAATGTCCAGCCGCAACGCCTACCTTAACCCTGCCGAGCGCCAGGCAGCCACGGTGCTCTCACGGGGGTTGGCGGCTGCCCGAGAGACCTTTGCCACCGGGGAGCGGGATGCAGAGACGCTGCGCCAGATCGTCGCCCAGATCGTCAATGCTGAGCCGCTGGCGCGCCTGCAGTACGTCTCCTGCGCCGACGTGGGCACACTGCAAGAGCTGCAAGGCACCCTCTCCAGCCGGGCGCTGCTCTCCATGGCGGTCTTCGTCGGCAAGACCCGCCTGATCGACAATCTGATCCTGGAGCTTTAAGCCGCCCTAAATCCAAAGGGGTTTACTCTCCAGGGCGAAGATCCGGAGGAATACGGTTATGCTGCTCGCCATCGACATCGGGAATACCAATATCACCCTCGGCCTGTACGATGGGGAGGAACTCGGCTCGCGCTGGCGCCTGGCGACCGTCCACGACCGCATGCCGGATGAATACGGCCTGCAGTTCCTGGGTTTGCTGGAACACGCCAAGCGCAAACCCGCCGATTTGACCGGCATCTGCCTGGCCTCAGTTGTGCCTCCGCTGACCGGCAAGATCGTCGAGGCCTGCAGCAACTATCTGGGCTGCAGTCCGCTGGTGGTCGATGCGGGCGTCAAGACAGGGGTGCGCGTCCTGTACGAGGATCCGCGTGCCGTCGGTGCAGATCGCATCGTAGATGCTGCCGCCGTGCAGCGCCTGTACGGCGGTCCGGCATGCGTGGTCGATTTCGGCACCGCCACCACCTTCGACGCCATCTCCGCCAAGGGCGAGTACCTGGGCGGTGCCATCGCTCCGGGGATCAGCATCGCCTCCGATGCCTTGTTCCTGCACACAGCCAAGCTGCCGCGCGTCGACCTGCAGCGCCCGCCTGCCGCCATTGGGCGCAATACCACGCATGCCATGCAGTCCGGCTTGATTTTCGGCTATGTCTCCCTGGTGGAGGGGATGGTCGCCCGTTTCCGCAAGGAACTGGGATCGGAGATGAAGGTCATCGGCACTGGCGGTCTGACCGAGGTGATTGCCCGAGAGACGGATGTGATCAAAATATTGGCTCCCTGGCTTACCCTGGATGGGCTGCGCATAGTCTGGGAGCTAAACCAACAATGACCGGGTTCGATAGCTGGGGCGAGTGGGGTCTGGACCATTGCCCTGATCTTTGTCAGCGTGCTCTCCACCTCGACCTGCGATGAACACCCTTGTGATGCCTGCCAGCGATCCTTTGGCGCTGCCGCGCGCCGTAAACACGCTCCAGAAGGGCGGCCTGGTTGCCATTCCGACCGATACTGTTTACGGATTGGGGGCGCTGGTTCAAAACCCGCGCGGTATCGAGCGCCTGTACGTGGTCAAAGGTCGTAAGAGCACCAAGGCAATTCCCATCCTGTTCAGCGACATGTCTGAGCTGGAGCACCTGGCAGATGATGTCGAACCGCGTGCCTTGCGATTGGCGCAGCGCTTCTGGCCCGGACCGCTGACCCTGGTCCTGCCCCGCCACCCTTCTCTGCCAGATGCGCTGACCCCCTATCCGACGGTAGGTCTGCGCATGCCCGATCACCCCGTCGCCCTGGGATTATTAAAGCTCAGCGGTCCGCTGGCGGTCACTTCTGCCAACCTGTCCGACCAGCCCAGCGCGGTCACTGCGCAAGAAGTCTTCGATTATTTGGGGGGGAGTATTGACCTGATCCTGGACGGCGGGCGCACACCCGGCGGCGTGTCCTCGACCGTGGTGGACTGCAGCGGTCCCGATCTGGCTATTCTGCGCCAGGGTCCGCTCAGCCTGAATGACCTGCTATCGGCCCTATCGGCTGCACTCTAACGATCTTATTAACTATACTTCATGCTCTCTTCAGGTAGATATGTAAAATAGTAAGTGCATTCTCCTCACTCAAAACTGCGCTAAGGAGCAAGAAGCCAGGACTTCTCCAAGGCGCAGTTTGATTTTAATCATCTGCCGGTCGAAACAGCACCAACGTGGCGGTGTGCCCGTGGAGGAAGTTGACCCCCCCGATCGGTCCGATCTCCCCGGCGCAGAAGAAACCCGCCAACGGAGCGTTCTCGATATTCTTCTGGATCACGGAGATATCCCCATTTGGGCGGTCGTACATGCGCGTGCCTCGCCCATTGCATGTAAATAACAGCCCACCTGAGGGATTATCACGAAACATCTGCGGGATCAGCATCATCTCCAGGTCCTCCTGGGCGGTGACTGCGTCCCGCAGGTGAAATTGGATGGTCTGCCCATCCATAACCGAGTCGCCGATGGCGATCGCCCCGTTCTCCTGATCTATGCCGATCACGCCTCGGATGACGAAATCTCCTCGGCCCAGTACCTCCTGCCCGGCTTTGATCGCCCGCCCGACGAACAGGCCGTTCTGTAGCAGCCCGCGGTCCTCCTCTGAAAGCTCCGGGATCAGGTCTTGCAGCCATGCCAGTGGCGCCCGCCCGTCCAGGTCGAAGATGACATTCTGGCGGGCTGTGACCACCTTGAATGGGCGCCAGATCGGGCGGCAGCCTTGCGATACGACGATATCGATCTCGACCTGTCCCGAGAAAGCCAACCCCAGCGCCCCTTCCTGTATCACCTGGTCGTTGACGAACAAGACATTCCCAAGCGGGCGCAACCCACCGCTGGCGATCCCGCCCACCAACGGAATGCCGGGGTAGTAGTGGTTGAACGCTTCCAGTAAATCATCCAACGGCGTGGAAAACGGATCGCCCAACAACATGAACAGCAAGGTGTCGGCTGGGGCATCGACTCTGCGGCGGAATTCAGCCTGGTTCAGCAAGAGCGTATGCCAGTCGGTTCCGGATGCATTCAGGATGAACGGTGAGAGGGTCGCCTCCGGCATCCAACCCGCCGCGGCTGAAATGGCAGGCTGGTCCTCGATCTCCCGCTCGCAGCTGATCACACCTTCTGCTGTGCAGCCGACCAGCAGGCGCGGCTGCAGCGCGGCTTGCAGACCATCTACAATCTCCCGCACGACATACGTGAAATGCGCCGAGATGAATACTACCAGCAGGTCAGGCCCGGTCTCGCCTAACCCCTCCACCAGGGAGGCAATCGCTTGATCGACCTCGCTCTCGGTAGTGACAGCAGAGACAAATTTCATGGCTCCCCTCATCCAACCGGCGATTTTTTCTTAATCCATTGGCGCGCCGCCAGCGCCGCGCCGACAATGCCGGCCTCGTTCAGGTATTTTGCAGGTAAGACTTCTGCTTCAACGGTCAGCAGGGGGATAAATCGATCGTGGTTTTTTACCACCCCGCCTCCCAGGATGATCACGTCTGGCCAGAGCAGGCTCTCCAGGGTGTGCAGGTATTCGTCCAGCCGCCCGGCCCACTTCTTCCAGGACAGCTTCTCCAGCTTGCGCGCCAGGTCAGAAGCGCGCTTCTCTGCTTCCACGCACCTGATTTCTATATGTCCAAACTCTGTGTTCGGCAGCAAGTGCCCATCGGTGAAGATCGCTGTCCCCAGGCCGGTTCCGATGGTGACGACCAGGACTACCCCCTGCCTGCCCTGCCCGGCGCCAAAGACCATCTCTGCCAGGCCGGCTGCATCCGCATCGTTCAGAACGTAGGTTGCGCAGCCGCTGACCTCCGAGATCAGATCGTTGATCGGGACGCCCAGCCACTTCTTATGAATATTGGCTGCGGAGCGTACCACGCCTGCCCGCACGACAGCCGGAAATCCCACTCCAATCGGGCCTTGCCAGCTGAACTTCTTGGCGATGAGAGTCACCACCTCCGCCATCGGACGCGGCTTGGCGCCCTCCGGAGTGGGGATACGGTAGCGCGGCGCTAATAGAACGCCCGAAGAGGTATCAACCGGGGCGCCTTTGATGCCTGTCCCCCCAATATCGACTCCTAGTATTTCCATTGGCATGTCCCTCAGCTGCGTAATTTCACTGATTATCTCATAGAAGGATCAGTTGGAAAAGGACGCCGGTTGGCAGGCGACTACCTGGCGGGGCACACCGCCTCGGCTTCGATCTCGATCAGCATCTCCGCATTGATCAAAGCCGTGACCTCGACCATGGTGGTGGCGGGTGGATGGGCGGCGAAGAACTCACCGTGCGCCCGTCCATATTCTTCCCAGCGCGAGATATCGGTGACGAACATGCGCGTGCGCACCACGCAGCTCAGATCGGCCCCCAAAGCTTTTAGAGCCCTCTCGATAATCTCGAGGCAGCGCCTGGTCTGGGTATAGGCGTCTCTTGGGGCGAATGGGCTCCCATCGTCACCCACTGCGGCAGTCCCGCTGACGTAGATGTGGTCTCCAGCACGCAAGGCCCGGCAGTAGCCCACCCGCGCTTCCCAGGGTGCGCCGGAGAACGTACGTTGAAAATTCTCGTTCATCTCATACCCAGCCAAAAATCCGCGCCACGCTGGCGGTGATGAAAGTAACCAGGAATGCCAGGGCGAGCGGCATGAGCGCTCCAAAGGCTGCCCACTTACGGCTGCCGGTTTCTTTACGGATGGTCATGATCGTGGTGGCACAAGGGTTGTGCAGCAGTGAGAACAGCATCAAGTTGACCGCCGTCAGCATCGTCCAACCGTGAGCGCCAACCAGCAACGACTGCAGGCTGTCGAGAGCGGGTATATCTGTCATCATACCCGTGCCCATGTAGACCATCAACATCGTCGGTACCACGATCTCATTGGCCGGGATGGCGATGATGTAGGCCAGCAGGATCACTCCATCCAGGCCGATCAACAGCCCCAATGGATTGAGGAAGTTGGCGACATGCTGCGCCAGGCTGACCCCTTGTACGTCTATGTTTCCGAGAATCCAGATCGCCGCCCCAGCAGGTACGGCTGTCTGGACCGCCCGCCACAGCACAAAGATTGTCCGGTCGATGAGCGAGGCATACAGGATGCGCCCGAAGTTCGGGCGCCGGTAGGGCGGCAGCTCCAGGGTGAAAGCCGAAGCCTCCCCTTTCAGCAGGCTGCGCGACAGCACCCAGGAGACAGCCAGGGTGAACAACACACCGATCAATACGATGACCACCACTGAGCCCGCCGCAGCGATCGAGGCGAAGGCAGGCGGGAAGCTGGCGGCTACGAACACGGTCCCCAGCATGATCAGGGTGGGGAAGCGCCCGTTGCAGGGGACGAAGTTGTTGGTCAGGATAGCGATCAGGCGCTCGCGCGGCGAGTCGATCACGCGCGTGGCGATCACCCCCGCCGCGTTGCAGCCGAAGCCCATTGTCATGGTCAGCGCCTGTTTTCCGTGCGCCCCGGCCTTCTTGAAAAGAAAATCCAGGTTGAAAGCCACGCGCGGCAGGTAGCCCAGGTCTTCCAGGAAGGTGAACATGGGGAAGAAGATCGCCATGGGCGGCAGCATCACGCTTACCACCCAGGCCAGGCCGCGGTAAACACCATCCCAGATAAAGCCGGTGAGCCACCAGGGCAGGCCCAGGACATTGAACAGTTCTGATCCCTTGTTTCCCAGCCAGAAGAGGCCGGTGGCGATCATCTGCGACGGCACATTGGCGCCGATGACCGTCAGCCACAACACAATAGCCAGCAGCAGCAGCATGATCGGCAAACCGAAGACTGGTGAGGTGACCAGCTGGTCGATGCGCTGGTCAAAATCCAAACGCCGTTCGCCCTTGGGCTGCACGGCGCGCCGGGCAATGTATTCGGCTTCGTTGTATATTGATTTGACCGTCTCATCACGGAAGCCGGCGCTCAGGCTCTTGCGCAGAACTTCAGCCCTGGCGATTACATCCGCAGGTTGGTAGCTTTCTGGTTGGAGGTTTGCAGATGAGGTGGTCATGCTACTGGGCCCCTTCCAATGCGATCTTGCGGCTGAAGGAAGCGTCCGCCCGGCGCTGGCGGGCGACCAGGTCCAGCAGCTCGCCGTTGAGCAAAGCGGCCTGCACCCGGCTGTCGCCATCCAGCAGGCGGATCGCCAACCAGCGGGCATTCGGCGCGCCGGGAGCCATGGACTCGATCATCGGCACCAGCTCGGCTACTGCGTGCTGGAACTCGGGTGTGCCTTCCACGCGGCGCGGCTGGGTAGAGATCTCTCCGCTGATCACCCCCTCCAGGGTGCTGAGCAGGGTATGGATGCCCTCCCCGGTGCGGGCGACTACCGGGATAGCCGGCACGCCCAGGTCACGTGCCAGGCTGCGCGTGTCTACCTCCAGCCCTTTGCGGCGCGCCTCGTCAATCAGGTTGACCGCCACCACCACTTTCTCGGTGATCTCTAACACCTGCAGCACCAGGTTCAGGTTGCGCTCCAGGGCAGTGGCATCGGTCACCACGATCGTACAGTCTGGCTGCCCGAACAAGATGAAATCGCGCGCCACTTCCTCATCCTGGGATGCTGAAAGCAGTGAATATGTGCCCGGCAGGTCAACCAGCTTATAGCGCACGTGGTTGAATTCGAAACCCCCTTCGGCGCGCGTTACTGTTTTTCCCGGCCAGTTGCCGGTATGCTGCTTCAGCCCGGTGAGGGCATTGAACAGGGTGGATTTGCCCGTGTTCGGGTTGCCCGCCAGGGCCACCACCCGGTCGAATTTTTCCAATTTCAATCCCATCTGCGCCAGATGGGTGTTTGCAGGACAGGTCTCACAATCCATGTAAATGTACTCCGGTATCAGGTAAATATGGGCATCGGCCGCCGGGTCAGGCGACCGGTCTTACCCAGATCTGGGCAGCCTGTTCACGGCGCAGCGCCACCAGTGTGCCGCGCACGCGGTAGGCGCGCGGATCGCCGAAAAAATTGCGCATTTCCGCCTCCAGGCGCGCTCCGGGCGTCATACCCAGATCGAGCAGGCGCCGGCGGGTAAAGCCCTGGCAGGCTTCGTCCAGGGCCACGATCTCAGCCTGTGTTTTATCGGGCAGCTCGGAAAGCGGCATAACTCCCTTTTGGGCCATATCCTGGGGCAGGGGGTTGATGTATACATTGGCTGCCACGGCAGGCGCCAATCGAAATTCACTCTCCCCATCGCTCAACAGCAGGCGCTCAGGTCCGGTCTCCAGCACGCGGATCGTCTGTCCCAGGCGCAGTCCTTGCGCCAGGATTTGGGCGTACGCCAGCGGCGGCTCGTCTTCCAGATGCACAATACGCCCTGGCACGTCCACCCTCCAGGCTGTCAGGGGCATGCCCTCAACTTCCGCCAACTGCCCTGAGCGGTCTGGGATCGGGTCTCCGTGGGGATCGCTGATCGGGAAGCCCAGCGAGGCATCCAGCTCGTCGATCTGCTCGGCAGTCATGCCGTGCTCGCGGCGCTCGGCTTCAGAGTGCACTTTCTCCAGCGGCAAGCGCGCTTCGTCTGCCAGATAGCGTTCCCACAAGCGGTGCGCCCGCACGATCTGCAGCGCCCAACGCTCGCCCTGCGAGGTCAGGTGCAGTCCGCCGTCCCGCGAGGCTAGCAGTCCTTGCGCCTCCGTGTGCGTGATCAGCTTGAGTGCCTCCGTAGCGTTGATGTTCATTGCTCCAGCCAGAGCCTCTGGCGAGGCGTGCCGCCCGCTCTGCTCCTGCTGGAGCAGATATTTCAATGCGTCTTCCACTTGCTCGCGCTGGGCGCTCGGGCTGCGCGCCCTCAGGCGCTTCAGCAGGCCAAGCTGCGGGTGAAAGACTGCCGCCAGGATAAAAGCGAAGACCAGGCTTAATACCAGCACCCATCCCGGATTCATAGTACCTCCACGAAGACCTGGCGGGTCACGCCAGGACCCAGCACCAGAGTCTTGCCCTCGATTTGCAGCTGCAGATTGCCATCGAACTCAGAGTAGCCCGTCACTAACAGGCGCGCCTGCGGGGTCAACCCGATCCGGCCCAGATAGCGCAGCAAGCCCGGTGTTTCATCTCCTACGCGCTGGACGATCGCACCCTGCCCGGCGCGCAGCTCGTCCAGGCGCACCCATGCCTCCGGGACGACCTGCAGCTCGCGGGTGGGAATTGGGTCGCCGTGCGGGTCGTGCAGCGGGTTCCCCAGCGCCTGGGCAATGCGCTCTTCGAAATCCTCTGAGATGACGTGCTCCAAGCGGTCAGCCTCATCGTGCACCTCGTCCCAGGCATACCCCAGGTGCTCGTGCAGGTACAGCTCCAGCAGGCGATGGTGGCGGATAACCTCCAGCGCCACCCGCTCGCCCTCGCTGGTCAAGGCTACCCCGCGATGCTTATGGTAGTCCAGCAGCGGAGGGTCGCTGGTTGCCAGCCGCTTGAGCATGCCCGTCACCGAGGCGGGGGTTACCCCCATGCTCTCGGCGATCTGGTTGGTGGAGGCGCGCTCCTCCTGGAGGGTCAGCTCGTAGATGGACTTAAGATAATCTTCGGTTGCGGAAGTAAGGTTTTGTCTCATGGAATTTTAGGACCATCTAAATATTATTTTAGTCATTATATCAAACCGGCAGGCGCGTGTACAGTGACAAATGTCCTATATTTCCCAGTCTAGAGAGCGCTGGCAAGCCCGGCAGTGGTCAGGATAAAGAAGAGTAAGTAAGCGATGTTAAAGCCTGCCCCTTCGGTTAGTTCGGATACACTGGCTGGCAAAACCTTTTTCAGCCCTGCCCAGAACAGGAAGGCTGTTACCGGGTTAACCACCGCCATCCAGCGCGGGAAAGCCGTGTGGCCTAGCGCCACCAGGACGGAGAACCAGATTGAACCGATCAAAACGCAGCTGAGCAAAAAGGCGTAGGTGATGGTCATGATCTTGCGGTGACGCAGGAACATATCTACCACCACCGGCTGCGATCCGGGCTCCAGCTTATTGAGCGCCTGCACGTATTCGCCCATGTAGATAAACGAGCCGTGCACGAATACACCTACGATCGAAGAACAGCCGAAGAGCAGCGCAGGCGGCAGAGCCAACCCGATCCCGGCAGGCAGCAGCCCCTGGTATACCTGCCAGAAACCCGCCAGCACCAATGGGGTGGCGAAAACTCCCAGCAGCCCGCCCCCCAGCAAACGCCGCCAGGACAGCGCCACCATGCGCTCGCTGCCGGATAACGTCTTGGCGTGGGCCTGCAGGTTGGGATAGTCTGCCGGGTTCACTTTATCAGCCAGCAGGAATACATCTCCCACGGCATAGATCAACGCCCCAAATATGGCCAGAAGGCCGCTGATCCAGATGATAGACACAGTGTTTGTCAGCATAGATACCCTCCCAAAAGTAAATCTTAATCCATTTTCCTGAACGGAGCGATGGTGATGGCTGGCCCGATCGCTCCGTCCAGGAGCTTTTACCGCCCCAACTCCGAGGGCGGTCCTATACGGAGCGCAGGCGCGGCAGGAAACGCCTGCTGTGCTGCATGTAATCGCGGTACTGCTCGCCGAACTTCTCCAGCATGGCCTGTTCCTCCTTCCCTACCCGGCTGGCGACGATCAGCGTCAGCGAGAGCAGGAACACCCCGCCGATGAGCCAGTTTTCGGTCAGCAGGAAGGCAGCCAACAGGTTTATATACAATGCCGTGTACATAGGATGACGCACCCAGCGGTACGGCCCGTCGGTAACCAGCGTGTGCTCATCGCGTACATGCAGCACGGTAGAAAAGTTGCTGCCCAGCGCCGACTGCGCCCACCCGATCAGCGGCACGCTCGCCAGGCCCAAAACCAGGCCAATCCACTGCGCCCAGACGGGCAGATCCAGGCGCGCCCAGTCCAGGATGGATGAGCGCAGCATGTACGCTGCAACGGTCAGCATAAATGGGATCCCGAACAGCAGGCGCAGAGCAATGTGCAGCCGGCCCTCCCGGTATTCGGCTCGGCCCTTTGTGCGGTCAGCCAGGCGATGGTAGTAAGCCCGGATAACGGAAAAAACCACAAAAACAGCCACAAAAGCCCAGTGAAAGAACATATCACTCATCTTGCATGCCTCAATTCTGCGGCCTCAGGGCACCCAGTTTTGGGAAATAGCGACCTGTGCGCTGCATGTACTGGCGGTACTCGTCTCCGAAGCGCTCGACCAGGTGTGCCTCTTCGATCGGGGTGCGCGCCATAAGCACCGGCCAGCCGGTTGCCATGACCAGCATGATGAACCAGTTAGCCGCCAGCAGGCTGAGCCCGGCGAAAGCCATGAATCCGACCGTGTACAGCGGGTGGCGCACCCAGCGGTACGGGCCGTGGGTGACCAGGCTGTGCTCCTTGCGGATGATGACGGTGGGGGTTACATTCTTGCCCAGGCTGCTGAACACCCAGTAGATCAGCGGGACCGCGGCAATCATCAAGACCGCCCCGCTCCAGCGCAGCCAGTGGGGCAGCGGCAGGCTGGCCCATGACATCCAGGCTGGATTGATCAAATATGCCAGGGCAGACAGCCACAGCCCCAGCCCGAAGATGCGCCGCAGGGTCAGGATCAGTCTGCCCTCCTGGCTGGTGTCGATCTTATCGCCGGCCCGGTTGGCTTTGCTGCGATAATAAATGGAGATCGACATGGCTGCCACCAGGCATACCACGGCGATCAGGTGGAAAATTGTTTCGTTGCTCATCGGTAATCTCCATCTCTATAAAATAGTCTAAAAGCTGTCTCAAAAATTGGGTGAAGTGGGGGTGTTTTGCGGCGGCGCAGCCGCCGCAAAACACCCCCACTTACCATAAGGGGCATTTCACTTGATCAACAACCCGGTCACCCACAGGATCAGCATGCCGGTCACGATCCCAGAGAATACGGTGAACGGCATCGGCTGGCGGTCGGTATCTCTCTGGATCAGTTTGGCGATCTCGTAGACCACCTCGAACACCGCCCCAGTGCCGACTGCCAGGAACAGCACGCCTAGCGTTGGCGAAGGCGAGAAGCCGCCAATCCATGCTCCCAGGATGGCAGGCGCCCCACCCACCAACCCCATCAGCGCCAACTGCCGGAGACCGGGGCGGTCGCGCAGCACCGGGGCGATGATCCCCAGACCTTCAGTGATGTTCTGGATGATGAAACCCACCACCAGGAAAGCGCCCAGGGCGATCTCACCAGCGTTATACGCCGCCCCAATGGCTAATCCCTCTCCCAGGTTGTGCAGCCCGATGCCGGCCGCGATCATATACGCCAGCGACAATCGCTGGGCGGCTTCGCTGCGCCCGATGCTCGTCTGGCGGCGGGAGATCGCGTCCAGGAGGAAGAAGGTCGCCACTGCCCCGATGCCGATCAGCCCGATCCCCTGGAATGGGCCAGGCACCTGAACGGACAATTCCAGCGCCTCCGCCAGCGTATCCAGCCCCAGGAAGACCAGCAGACCGGCGGTAACCGCCAGCAGGAAGGTCATGGCGCGCTTGCCGAGCGTACGCAGCGCCGGGAACCACAACAATCCAAGGTAGACCGGGATGACGCCCACATAAACGCCAATCAAGGTGAAGCTCCAGAAGGTGCTGGCGCGCGGCTGCGGGGTGGCAAATGCCACCGGGATATCCACCGCGAATGGGATGGCATTGCTGCTGAACAGGGTGATGCCGTAGGCTTCGCCTGCCGTCCACATGTAATCCAGGTCCACAGTCGCCCGTCCCAGGCGCGGGATGGTTGTTGAAGGGGTCATCGAAAAAGGCCACACAGCGTCATTGACGATCACCTGGGCAAGCGTCAAATCTTCCGGCCCAGCGTTGCGCACGTGGATCTCGATGTGCCCTGGCGCCAGCACAGTGCGCTCGATGGAGAGGGCTTCTACCGGTGCCGGTGCGGTCAGCTGCAGCCCGCCGCTGGTGCTCAAGAATAAGGCAATCACCCCGCCCAGGATCACCAGCGGCAGCACCAGCAGCGCTGCTGTGGTCAAGTTGACGCCCTGTGGTTTGGTTTTGGGTACACTTCGATCAGCCATGGCTCATCTCCCTATTCCAGGACCTCGAAGTTGCCCGTCCATCCCAGCTCGGCGAACTCGGTGTTGTGGGCATGGAACATATACAAACCGGGGAACTTATAGCTGAATTCCAGGATGCCGCGCTGCGCCTGGGTCTGCATGATGATATCGGTGTACTCTGCCGGCTCCAGGCTGGTTCCGGTCGGGTAGTATTGGAAGAAGTTGGCATGCAGGTGGAAGGAGTTGATCAGGTCGTACTCCAAGATGTTGACCAGGTAGATGCGCACCTTCTCCCCGACGCGGATGCGGATCGGGTGATTCTGGAAGTGGAATGGGACGGTGTTGACGGCGTAGAAATCGTTGGCATCGTCAAAATCCACGTCAAAGCCGTTCATCACCATGACAAACTCGTGATCTACCGGCGGTCGTCCTTCTTTTGGGTCGATGATGAATGCCCCGTACAGCCCCTTGGCGATGTGGCGCGCCAGTGGAAAGGCATGGCAGTGGTACAGGTGCAGGCCAAATGGCTCGGCGTCGAACTCGTAGGTGAAGGTCTCGCCCGGCTCGATTACCCCTGGACCCGTGCCGGGGACGCCATCCATCTCTGCCGGGTGGATGCCGTGGAAGTGAACGGTATGGGCGTGGGTGCTGCCGTTGCTGAAGTTTATGCGCACGCGGTCGCCTTCCGTGCAGCGAATGGTCGGCCCAGGTACGCGCCCGTTGAACGTCCAGGCTGGGTATTCGATACCGGGCGCGACTTCGATGTTTTTGTTGAAGGCAGCGAAGTTGTACTCGCGTAGGGTCTGTCCGTTCTCCAGGGTGGAGACATCGCCATAGTCGAAATCGGTCAGGATATTGCTGGGGTTGAAACCGTTCTTCTCGTGATCCACCTCACCGACTGTGCCCGGCATGGCATCGTGACCGCTCATCGCCATCTGGTGGGGTGGGGCGGCAGGCGCCGCGCGCACCGCGCGACTGGCTGTGGCACCACCCAGCGCTCCCAGCAGGCCCAAGGCGCTGCCTTTGATGAACCCTCGTCTTGAAATCTTAGCAACCATAAACTTCGCTCCTCTTGTCCCCTAAAACTTGCAACAATCAAATATCGTCACGTCCCAATTTAGGATAAACTAAATTATATTTTAGTCTAATCGCTCGATCTGTCAAGAGGGGAAAATCGATCTTGTCTATCAGATATAACTGGGGGTGTCTCCCCACCATCCCGGCAAGCTCTTCACCTGCTCCGGCACCGCAGATTGGCAGGCTCAATTCATTGACAATCGCCTGACAGCCACTTAAAATCAATCCCACATTGTGGGCGCGCGCGCCTCGCCAACGCCGCCCGCCCTTCATATGCCAAAGGAGAGACTATGGATCTGCCAGCCACCAACCAGAAACAGATGGAGGGCGATGTCTACTACCCGTCGCCCGATGTGATCGCAGCTGCCCACGTCCAGGATTACGAGACCCTGTACCGCCGCTCCCTGCAAGACCCAGAAGGTTTCTGGGGCGAGCGCGCCGGAGAACTGGAATGGTATAAAAAGTGGGACAAAGTCCTCGACGACAGCAACCCGCCGTTCTTCAAGTGGTTCACCGGCGGCAAGACCAATATCGTCCTCAACGCCCTGGATCGTCACCTGAAAACTTACCGTAAGAACAAGCTGGCCCTGATCTGGGAGGGCGAGCCGGGCGACAGCCGCTCTTTTTCTTATTTCGCCCTCAGCCGGGAAGTATGCAAGTTCGCCAATGTGCTGCGCAGTATGGGTGTGCAGAAAGGCGATATCGTCACCATCTACATGCCGCGCATTCCAGAGATGATCTTTGCCATGCTGGCTTGCGCCAAGGTCGGGGCAGCGCACAGCGTGGTGTACGGCGGCTTCAGCGTAGAGGCCCTGGCGGAGCGCATCCAGGACGCCCAGAGCCGGGTGCTGATCACTGCCGACGGTGGCTGGCTGCGCGGCAAGATCGTTGGCCTGAAGGACATCGCCGACGAGGCCATCTCCCGCCAGGCGACCATCGAGCATGTCATCGTCGTCAAGCGCACCGGGCAGGATATCTACATGGAATCGGGCCGCGACTACTGGTACCACGACCTGATGGGCCTGCCGATCGCCAACAGCCCCTACTGCAGCACCGAGATGATGGATGCCGAAGACCCGCTCTTCATCCTGTATACCTCCGGTACTACCGGGCGTCCCAAGGGCGTGGTGCACACGCACGGCGGCTACATGGTCTTCACCTACACCACCCTCAAGTACGTCTTCGATATCAAGGACGAGGACCGCTGGTGGTGCGCTGCCGATCCGGGCTGGGTCACCGGGCACAGCTACATTGTCTACGCACCCTTGATCACCGGGGCGACCAGCTTCATGTACGAGGGCGCGCCTAACTACCCCTACCCAAACCGCTGGTGGCGCATGGTCGAGAACTACGGCATCTCCATCCTGTACACCGCTCCCACCGCCATCCGCGGCCTGATGCGCTTCGGCGACGCGTGGGCTAAGCGCCACGACCTGAGCAGCCTGCGCCTGCTGGGCAGCGTCGGCGAGCCGATCAACCCGGAGGCCTGGCGCTGGTACCATACCGTAATCGGCAAGGAGCGCTGCCCGATCATGGATACCTGGTGGCAGACCGAGACCGGCGGTTTCATGATCTCGCCTCTTCCTATCACGCCCCTCAAGCCCGGCTCAGCCACCCGCCCGCTGTTCGGCATCGACGCCGATGTAGTGGATGACAGCGGCAAGCCCGTCCCGCCAGGCGAGGAGGGCTACCTGGTGATCAAGAAACCCTGGCCCGGCATGCTGCGTACCATCCTAAACGATCCCGAGCGCTACAAAAGCCAGTATTGGGGCAAGTACGGGAATATGTACCAGGCGGGCGACTCCGCCCGCAAGGATAAGGATGGCTATTTCTGGGTCATCGGGCGCATAGACGACGTGATCAAGGTCAGCGGCTACCGCCTGGGCACCGCCGAAGTGGAGAGCGCCCTGGTCAGCCACCCATCTGTGGCTGAGGCAGCTGCCATCGGCCTGCCGCATGAGATCAAGGGTAATGCCATCCACGCCTATGTGATCCTCAAAGCCGGGGTGGAAAAGAGCGATCGCCTGGCGGAAGAGCTGCGCGCCCATGTGGCGCATGAGATCGGCCCCATTGCCCGCCCGGATGAGATCACTTTTGTGGACAGCTTGCCCAAAACCCGCTCCGGCAAGATCATGCGCCGGCTGCTGAAAGCGCGTGCCCAGGGTTTGCCCGAAGGGGATATCAGCACGCTGGAAGAGTAAGGGTTATTGTTTTAGGATTTCCGTAGTTCGGGGGTGTTTGGGCGGGCGTAGCCCGCCCAAACACCCCCGATTACCCCTCGAGCGCATAACTGCTATGTTTAATAAAGCAGCCCGTGAAGGCCTCCACGGGCTGCTGCTTATTATTGATGCTTCCCGCTTCCGTTACTTCACTACCATCGGCAGGTAAAGCCCCCTGGATGGCAGGGTCGCACTGACCTCAGCGCTGAATGCCGATACCGCCCCACCTGCGTCGAAGGTTTGTACCACGTAATAGTAAGTCGTCCCACCTTGCAGCAGCAGGTCGGTGTACAGGGTGCGGGTGGTCTCGCCAACCAGTTCATACGGACCGCCCGAGGTCAGGCTGCGCAGAACGCGGAACCCAGCAATCCCGGGCATAGCCGGCGCCTGCCAGGCAACTTGCAAGGCGCGGCCCTCTGTTGGGCTGGGCTGGATGTAGACCATCTCCGGGACCAGCAGCTGGCCAAGGGAAGCGGCGGCTGTATCATTGGCGGTATTGATATTGGCGCTGCTGGCTGTAACTTTGGCATACACCGGTTGGCTGCCGGCTTCTGCCGCCACCGTGAAGGTGATGGTCTGCGACTGGTTGAAGGCCAGATCGCCAATCGGGATATAATCGATCAGTGTTCCGCCCGGATCCTCGCCGGAGTACAGGCTCACTACCACGCCCTCGGCGATCCCGCGCCCGATATTACGGACGGTGGTTGTCACCATGACAGTGGCGCCAGGGTCGGCATGGTACTGGGAGACCTGCAAGCCGGGGTCTAATGCCGGGTCGGCTCCCGGCTCAATGAGGGCCGATTCGACCGGATCGCTGGCAGTGCTGAGCTGAACTGATCCCAGGTCGGGATGCACGCCAGTCGAGGCGGCTTTCAGCGGGGAGGCAGCCAATATTGTCTGGCTGCTCAGCGGCGCCGAGCGGTTGACATCCAGGAAGACGGCTTGCGAACTGGCCTGGTTGATTGCCAGCGCAGGCTGCCAGTGCTGGCGGGCCTCATCGGTCAAGTAGAGCGGCGGATAGGCCTCGCCGGTATCCTTGAGCTGGCTGTACGCCATTTGACCCAGCTCCCCATTGGTAGAGACCGCCCCAAAGCGGCGCATGAGCACCAGCGCCTCTCCATCCGGACCGACATCCAGCCGGGGCTCTTCCACCCGCACCGCATCCCCATTAACATCCAGCACCGGGAACTTGCTCCAGCCGCTCCCATAGTCGCGGCGGGCAGTCTGCAAGACGCCCGTATTTCCCAGGCCTCCACTGCTGCCGCTCTTGTCGTTGTTGCGGACGATGTATGTCATGTACACGTCCTGCCCGCCCGGTATAAAGGCCACCTGGGGTGCCTCAGCACGCAGCGGCAAGCTGTTGGTGGCATCTTTCTTCCACGTCGTGCCGTCCCAATCGAAGACCTCGATGTGCCGGTCGCCGGTGGTGCCCAGGTCGCCATCTCCATCCACAGTCCAGGCCAGCACGCGTTCGGAGTTACCAGAAACCTCCTGCCGGTCGACGCTGACCTGGTAATTGGAGGCCTCCAAGACGGAGCCGTTGAGCAGCTCCACATCCGTCCAGCTGCTGCCGTTCCACTCTCGTACGGCGATGCGCCAGTCCAGGCGGGTCCCCAGATTCTCGTCTGTATCACTCAGCCAGGCGAGGGTGATCCCCTGATTGTCTCCAGCGATGGCAGCCTGCCCGTCCGGCAGCAGGTCGTTCGTCAGCCGTACGGGCGCGCTCCACTGCGAGCCGTCATACGTGGCGTAGTAGATCTCCTGGCGTTTCAGGATGGCATTCAAGTCTTCACCGGCAGCCTCTTCTTCGACCAGGGAGATGGGATTCTCGGTCCAGGCCACCATGGCCCTTCCATTTGGTCCGTAAAAGGCGGCTGCCGGGTCCTGCACCATGTGGGCGCCATCTGTGAGGGCGGCAGCGGCTCCCCACTGTTCGTTTGCCGCGTCCCAAAAGCGTGCCATCACCCGGGGCGCCGGGTTGGGTGCATCGGGTGCGCTATCTTCAATATACGCAGCCAGCATGCGCCCGCCGGGACCACTGGTGACGCTGGGCGCTGCCAGCAGGCGCGGGGGATCCTGCGACGGCGCGTTGGGGGACTGCATCCCATTCTCCAGCGCGTGGCAGATGCCTTCGGTGTAATCCAGCAGCACCTCCGGGTCTGAGCTCCAGGAGCCGCTGGCAAAGAGCAGGTTGGCGCGCACCCACAAATAAAAGGTGACTTTGAGCTTCATGCAGGGATCTGGCATCCAGACGTAACGATCATCGTTAGAATCCATCTGAATGGGAAAACGCACTTCCGCTTCGGTGTGGGCAGTACCGCCGGCACTTGCCACGCCGAACAAAGCATCTATGATCACTTCGATATCCAGGCTCGGACGGACGTTGATCGACCCCAGCGCGCTGACTTCAGGCGCCAGCGGGCGGATTGTCCCCTGGTAGAGCATATCTCCATTGATGTTCAGAGAGATGCTGACCCGCAAGTTTGCCAGGCCGGCCGCAGAGAAGATCACGCCTTCGTAAACAGGAATGGTCTCTGAAAAATCAAACAGGGTGGTGGGTGGAATGTCGTAATGAACCTGGCGCAGCCGTTCGACCAGGTCTGTGCCTACCTGCTGAAGTGCAAAGGCTGGGATGCCGCTGCTTGGAGCGCTGGCACGGATGCCGGTTGGCAAGCTGCTGCCTTCCGGCAGCAGAGGTGCCGTGTTTTTGATGGCGTCGACTATGTTCATCGGGCTCGAGCGAGAGCGCACGTGCAGCATTTGGAAGGTGACATTCCCATCCAGGTCCAGCGTGCCGACCATGTTATAGGCTGATCCGCCGTTGATATTTTCCACTAACCCGAGGTAATCGAGAGCCGGAGGCGGGTCCGGAAAGGTCACCGGCAGTTTTTTCTCGCCATCGATCGAGAAGAACGGAATGATGATTGGGTAGCCATCATAATTTGAATGTATTTTCACATCGAACACATACTGGTTTCCATCCCACACCAGGTCGTTCACCCGCCGGTCGTTATACCCCTGGAGGGGGTTGATCTGCATGGGGTGCTCGATGATGTGCACGCGCCGGGAGGCGAATTCGACCTGGCAGCCCTGGGTAGGGTAGGAGACTATCGGCTCAAAACTGAAATCACGTATGCCAACGTCAGCATCAGCCACCCAACGCGAGAATTCGTACGTTGACCCCGAGGCAGGTGGGTCGACCGCTGCAAACACCCATTCTCCGCCGTCGTTCTGATCGACCTTGACCGCCATCAGGCCCAGGGTGGCGCCGTTGATCACCTGCATATCCACCTGAAATACAACTTTAGGTCCGGCTTCGGTGTAAGGCCAATAGTTGGCGTAAGAGCCAAAGTCGAAGATGCTGGTTGCCTTACCGGTGGGCGTCAGGCGTACGGCAACCACGCTGGCTTTGGTGCACTGCTCGTACGGGACGGGGTTGAAAGTCGCCTGCTGACCGCTCCGGACTATCACCGTCCCATTCTGCACCGGTACGGGAACGCTTCCCGCTACTCCGGCAGTATATGTGCCGGGCGGCACATTGTTCAATGTGAACGTTCCATTGTTTTGGATTGGTACACCGGCAACGATATTTCCTTGCTGGTCATATAGATTGAGGGAAGCGTCTATCGCTGACGGCAGGGCAGGCGAACGGTTGGCGACGCCTGTCAGAGGCAGGGCGCCAGACAGGCTGCCTGGAGTGGGCGCGTCGACGCTGATAACGACGCACTCGAAGGCAGCCAGGTCGGTTCCGGTCACAGCCGCGCACACCCGCCCTGGCCCTGGTGAGAGGGTATCTGGAATATGGATGGCGGCATTGTAATCTCCGCTTCCATCCAGGTCCACGACCTGCAGGGTTGCCGTCGTCTCCTCGTCCAGCCAGACCAGGCGCACGCCCGGATACGGTGCCACGCCCTGTCCGGAAACTGCCAGCGCTGCCCCCGGGAGACCGTGGTTCGGGGAAACCTGGATGGTCGGCTTAGGGGCACCCTGGATCGGCGCGGGGATGCTATCCGGCCTGAACGCGGACGCGGGGGATGCGCCCTGCGGCTGGGCAGGGGGATTGACAGCCGATCTGGCAGGCAGGCTGCCCGTCAGGAATATAAACAACAGAAAAATCAGACCTATCCGTTTCATCTATTTCCTCCTCATTTGGATAAGAACGCTGATACAGGCTATGGGGAATTATCAATTTCCCTTGAGGCCATCCTTTCACACCCGCACCGGATGACCACCGCCGCATATTATACAAAGAAATGGGAAATATAACGTTAAAACATTCAATATCTCTGATTTACAGTTGTGCTGCTGCCCGTAGACCGGCATGTATAAAAATAGATTTCTGTCCACTCCAGGCATGAGCATTCTCACTAGAAAATGGCAACAAATAGTATATAATGATTGCAGGCATCCTGTGGGGGGATTCCTGATTGCTGGTACAGATTGCGAAGAGACTCCACGAATTCTTTTACTGGTAAATCTATAACGACAGGAGGTGACCCGAGATCGACTGATTACTTTATGCTGCTTACCTTCAAGTAGATATAACAAAAATTCAACCACTTTCACCGCATGAAAGACATACTAGGAGATATAGATGAGAGCTAAATGGACCCTATCACTCGTTTCCTTTTTCGTCCTGCTCGCGATCGTGTTCTCGCCTGTACTGGCTAACACCCAGGTTCCCAATCAGGCGGTCAGCACCGCTCCGGACGAAACCGTCACCATCACCCTGATGCACCACAATGACTTCCACGGCAACCTTGACCTGGCTGGCAGCAACCCCGGCATGGCGCGCCTGGCCTATAAGATCAACGAGGTGCGAGCTGAGGTGGGCATCAGCAATACGCTTCTGCTGGATGCCGGTGACATCATGCAGGGGACGCTGTTGTCGAATCTGTTTTACGGCGAGTCGACCATCGACGTATATAACTACGTTGGTTACGATGCCTCCACGTTCGGCAACCATGAATTCGACTGGGCGCAGAGCGTTTTAATCAGCCGGACCCAGCAAGCGGAATTCCCCTTTGTCACCTCCAATATTGTCGTCGATGACACCGACGATTGCGCCACAGCCGGTTGGGAGACCCCCGCATGGGCCACACCGTGGATCACGCGCACCGTCGGCACTGGCGCAGATACTGTGACAGTGGGCATATTCGGCGTTACAACTCAGGAAACCCCCTTCATCACCCTGGCTGGCAACACCGCGGGCCTGTGTTTCAAAGAGCCTACCGACTCGATTACTCACTATTATGATGAAGTCGTCGCGGCGGGCGCCGAGGTGCTGGTAGTGCTCAGCCACCTGGGTTTCACCGATGGCGGCTACGGCTACGGTTTTGATGTTTACGGTGACCAGACCCTGGCGGTCAACCTGACCGAAGCCGGCATGCCGGTGCATCTGATCATCGGTGGGCACAGCCACACCGATCTGGAATTCGCGGTTATCCCGGAAGGGACCGAGACCACAGTTGTCTCAGCGCATTACGCTGGGCGCAAGCTGGGCCGCGCCGACATCACCGTCGATAAGGATACGGGTGATGTCAGCATCGCCTGGCAGCGCATCGTGGTCGGAACCGGCGACCCGCAGGACCCAGGTGTCCTCGCCCGCATCGCCCTATGGTCCAGCGATCCCTGGTATCAGGCTGAGATCAACCGTGTGATCGGCTACACCAATGTAAACATCACGCGCAATTACAACGGCGATTCGGAGATGGGCAAGTTCATCAACGATGCCATCTACGGCGACCTGAACAACGATGCTGTTACCGAGAACGACGTGGACATGGTGTTCAACAACGCGGGCGGCTTGCGCGCTGACATCACATTCCCCATAACGGGAACCCTGCCATACACCCTCACCCACGGTATCCTGTACAGCGTCCTGCCCTTCGGCAACCAGACAGTTGTTGGCGATATGACCGGTGCACAAATTGTCGAGCTGCTTAACCAGAGCGCTACCCTGTTCAAAGGCGCGCTCCAGGTGTCAGGGATCGAATACAAATTCTATCGCTACACGGATTCTGGCGGGGCAGTTTATGCCTGGGGAGCCTACGATATCGAGGTTTGGGATAAGGCCACCAGTGCCTTGGTGCCTCTCGATCTGACGAAGACCTACCGTATCGCCACCAACGAGTTCCTGGCCCCTGCCGGTCAGGACGGCTATATCCCCTTCAAGTACTTCGCAAATTACACGTACTGGGGAGATATGTTGGATGGCGTGGAGCGCTTCGTGAGCACGGCTTACCCGATCTCCGATCCATACGACGAAACGCTGGATGGGCGCATCACACGCAATGGCACAGATACTTACGATCCGGATGATCTTCTCCAGGTCGTGCCGGTCACTGTCCTGCACCACAACGATTCGCACGGACGTTTGGCTCCTGCTTACGCCCAGCTGGCGACGCTGATCAACCTGGAACGGGCCAAGAATCCGGACCGCACGCTCCTGCTGAGCGCTGGCGATAACATCCAGGGCGACTCAATGATGTATTACTTCAAGTCAGCCTTCACAGGCTTCTCTGCGGATGGGACGCCGCTCCCGCTCGCCCAGCAGACCCACCCACTCATTGCTGCCTTCAATGCCATGGACTATGACGCCATGACGTTAGGCAACCACGAGTTCAACTTTGGCAGCTACATCTTCACCGGCACACTCGGGCAGGCGGCATTCCCCATCCTGCAGGCAAACATCGTGGACGACGGAACTTACGGCCTGGACGAAGTCCCAGTTCAAGATTACATCACCGTCACGTTGCCGGTGACAGCCGGACGACCGGATGTAGACCTGGCAGTGCTGGGAATCGGCAACCACCGCATACCGAACTACGAGCTGCCCAGCAACATCCCCGGCCTGACCTTCACCAATCCGATCACGGAAGCCCTCAACCAGGTGCCCGACCTCGAAGATGCCAATGACGCCGTGGTTGCGCTTACCCACATCGGATTTACCACCAATCCAGCCAGTATCGAGGTGGATAACAACGTCGATACCAACCTGGCTGCGCAGGTCGCCGGGATCGACGCCATCGTCGGCGGACACAGCCATACCGATCCGACCAAGCAGACGGCTGCTTCGGGTGAATACAAGTTCCTGCCGGCCATGCTTGCCAACCCGGACGGGAATCCTGTGCTCGTCACCCAGTCGAATCGCTACAATACATATCTGGGCGAAGTTGCCCTGGGCCTGCTGCCTGACGGTCTGGGTGGTTATGAGGTCGTCGCTCGCGCCGGGACAAACATCCCCGTTAGCGCTTCCACGGTGGAGGATCCAGTAATCAAAGCCATCGTGGATCCCTACGTCGCGCTGTTGGCTGAATACAACAACCGGGAGCTTGGGGAGACGCACTACCCGCTGGACGCGCTGGAGGCCTTCACCCAGGAGACCAACGCTGCCAACCTGCAAGCCGATGCTGCTGTGTGGGAGCTGGCCCAGAACGGGATCGATGTGGATTTCCACATCTCTGGCGCCATGACCAATCGCATGGTGGCGGAGTTTGCTACCCCAATCTCTCCGACGACGTTGCTTGTCAGCGACATGTTCACTCTCATGCCGTATGAGAACTCGCTGGTCACGATGCAGATCAATGGGCCGCAGCTCAAGGCGATACTGGAACGTGGCTACCGCAACTACTACTACTACAAGTATGTTCCAGACTTCGGCGGCTACTCCTACTACACCACCTGCATGCTGGATATCAACAGCGTCGGCAAGATCACCTACCGCGATACATATCCCGCGCTGCCAGATGGCAACAATGTGCTGTCTCTGGAAGCAAACGGGGAAGTAGTAGACTTCGACGATGCGGATACCTACTATCACGTCTCGACGGTCAACTACCTGGCGGCGGGATCGTGCAACTTCAACGATGGCGGTGTGTCCCTGTGGCCGCTCGATCAGATCGAGCACGACACGCAGTACTACGTGCGCGACGCGGTCATCGGCTACATCATGGACCAGGAAGTCATCGCACCAACCATCGAAGGGCGGCTGGTGTTCTTGACCCCTGGGATCTACCTGCCGTATATCTTCAATCTGTTCGAGTTAGCTGGCCAGTAGTTAGCCCTTAGTATCAACAAGACACACCCCGATCAAATTCGGGGTGTGTCGTTTTGATTAATTGACCCTCAAGAGCGTTTTGGGGATTTGTCTCAATTTTCGCCAATCTTCTCCCCCTTCCCGGGGGAAGGGGGTCGGGGGGATGAGCAAATTACCGATTGGGGCGCTTATTCTCCGCTGCCAGGCGAGCGGTTTCCTGAATGCGTTTTGCGCGCGTTTCCGGGCGCCTGGCGGTGGTGATCCACAGTAGGGCGTTGCGTTTTATATAGCGCGGGAGCGCATCCCAATTCTCACGGGCCTTCCCGTGGGCTGCCAGAGCTGCTTCGAGGTCTGGCGGGATTTCAAGCGCCTCCACGCCATCCAGCGCATACCAGGAGCCATCTTGTTTCGCCGCCTCGACTTTTGCCAGCCCTGCTGGAGCCATCCGCCCAGCCGCGATCAGCTTCTCCACGCGCCCTTTGTTCGTCCTCGCCCAGCCGGATCCGGGCCTGCGCGGCCCATACCACAGCATCGTGCGCTCGCCATCCAGCTTCTTTCCTTTGCTGTCCACCCAACCGAAACAAAGCGCCTCCTCTACTGCCTCCTCGTACTCGATGCGTGGCTTGCCGCTGGTTTTACTGTAGCTGATCAGCCAGATGCCTTTTGCCTGATTGTGATTCTGCTCCAACCAGGCGCGCCACTCCGCGCGGCTTTTGGGATGGATTGAGTTTGCCGGTATTCCGTCTGCACGGCTCATTTGGTAATATTACGCATGTGCTCGACGGATTGGTGCACCAGATCCTTCAGGACTGCCTGATCGACATCTCCCAACTTCTTGATATACAGGCACGATTTCCCGGTCGAGAACTTTCCCAGGCGCTGAAGCAGCTCACCGTACTGGTCGAATCCCGGCATTATATACAGGGTCAAGTTCTGTTTGCGAGGCGAGAAACCGACCAGGAGCCAGTCCCCTTCTTGTCCGCTGGCATAGCGGTAGTGGTAGCTGCCGAACCCAACGATACTGTCTCCCCACATCTTAGCTTCCTCACCGGTGACCTGCTGCATGATCTCCAGGATAGTGAAGCTGTCCTGGCGCTTTCTTTCGTCCGGTACACCCTTCAGGAAATCCACAACGCTGCGGTCGTTCACTTTAGTTTTAAGCTCAGCCATCATCGGCTCCTTCGGTATACGGGTCTTGGAGCAATGTTGATAAATAAGATGCCAGATAGCGATTATAGCATACCCGCACTAAGGCGATGGCCGCGCTAACTCTGGTCGTCCTTGCGCCGTGACCATACCCACAGCAATCCGATACCCAAGACAGCCAGGATCGCCAGGCCTCCAATCGTCACATAGGAAGCCATTCGACCGGGCGACGCGATCTGCGCCTCGGCAGCCGCTGCTGAGGGCGCGGCAGTGGGCAGAGATGTGCTGGCGCTGGCAGCAGGTACCCCGGTCCGCGTTGGATCTGGCGATTTGGGCGTCACGGTTGGATCCGCGGCAGTCTCAGTCGCGGTCGGATTTACCATATTGGTTGCGGTAGGCAGCGCCTCCCGGGCTCGCCAGCGGGCGATATTAGCGGATGGCACCCCTCCCGCCACGCCAAAGCTGCCGCCGGCGTATAAATCCCTACCGGAACCGGCCAGGGACGTGACCAGCGCATACTCCCCTTCGCCGCCGATGCCGCTGCCCAGCGCGCTCCATGCAGATCCATCCCAGCGGGCGATACGATTGGCCGGCAACCCATCCGCGGGGTTGAGCCAATCGAAGCTGGCGGTAGCAAACTCGCCGCTGGCGTACAAATTGCCATCCCCATCCACGACCAGGGCATGCACGAAGTTGTCGACCCCACCATCCAGGCTGTTCCAGGCTGAGCCATCCCAGCGCGCCAGGTAGTCGGTAAAAGCACTGTCACCCGGGGTGATGGAGAACATGCCGCTGGCATACAGGTTATCCTGGCTGTCGATCGCCAGTGCATACACGCTGCTGGCCCCATCGCCCAGCCCGCTCCAGCTCCCTCCGTCCCAGCGAGCAATTCCATTGACCTGCACGCCCCCAGTGGATGTGAACCACCCGCCAGCATATAGATTGTTCCCCGAATCAACGACCAGAGCGTTCACCTGCCCATCCAACCCGGCGCCCAACGCTCTCCAGGCAGATCCATCCCACTTGGCGATATTTCTGGCTTCCACCCCGCCTGCCCGGTTGAAATCGCCGCCCGCGAAAAGGTTCCCCCGCCCGTCGACTGCCAGCGCCATCACTACCGGGCTTCTGTGCTCGGCCTCCATTCCGCTGCCCAGGGCGCTCCAGGTCGAGCCATCCCACATGGCAACGCGGCTGGCGCTCACATCTCCGGCATTGGTGAACTCGCCGCCCGCGTATAGGGCGCCGTCCTCTCCCACCACCAGGGCATGTACGGCGGCACCCACCCCGCTGCCCAGTGCGTCCCAACTCTCACCATCCCAGATCGCTACGCGGCTGGCAGCACGGCTGCCAGCCATACTGAAATACCCCCCGGCGTACAGCTCGTCGCCAGTGCCCACAGCCAGGGCGTCCACCTCAGCGTTCATCCCGCTACCGGAGCCCTCGCTCCATCCGCTCCAAGCAGTCCCATCCCAGCGGGCCAGGTGGTGCGCCGCTTTGCCCTCCGCCTGGGTGAAGAATCCGCCGGCATACACCTGCCCGTCGGCGCCCGTCGCCACGGTGAACACCCGCTCGTTCACCCCACCGCCCAATGCGCTCCAGGCAGCGCCGTCCCAGCGCGCCAGATAGCTGGCTTCCACATCACCGATCGAGCTGAACCACCCGCCGGCATACAGATTGCCGTCTGCATCCATTGACAGGCTGAAGATCGCTGGCGTGTCGCCTGCCGGTGGGCTGCCCAGCGCGCTCCAGCTAGAGCCATCCCAATGGGCTATAAACTGTGCGCTTGTCTCGCCTGCCCGGCTGAACGCCCCCGCCGCATACAGATTCCCATCTGCGTCGACCGCCAGCTCATCTACCATAGCATCCATACCACCGCCCAGCCCATTCCAGGCAGCACCATCCCAGCGGGCTATGTAGCTAGCAGTGGCATCACCCGCGGCGGTGAATTCACCGCCTGCATAGACATTGCCCTCGCCATCCACCGCAACCGCGTACACCGTGCTGTTGATCCCGCTGCCCAGCAGCACCCACCGGTCGCCATCCCAGCGGGCGACGTAACCGATATATTGGTCAGTCTGGATCAAGTAGAAGTAGCCGCCGGCGTACAGGCGATCCTGACCGTCCACGACCAGGTCAGTGACGATCGGGTTGCTGTCCCTTCCTTCGGCCAGGCTGTCCACCAGGCTGCCCAGCCCTGCCCCAACGTTGCTCCAGGCTGAGCCATCCCAGCGGGCGATAGCCGTGTCGGGGAGGCTGTCGCTGGCGGTGACCAGGATGTCGGTATAGACGTTGCCGCGCGAGTCGACTGCCAGGTTGTTGACAATATTCTCAATGCCGCTGCCCAGCGCTGACCATTCAGATCCATCCCAGTGGGCGATATGATTCACCACCAGTCCAGCGATGCTGGTGAACTCGCCGCCCGCATACAAGTTGCCCTGCCCATCGACCGCCAGGGCATACACCACACCGTCCAGCCCGCCTGATGCGAATTCCTCTGCCCAGTCGCCGTCGCCCGCTGTCTGGGCAGAAACCGCCTGCCTTCCCGGCGAGATCGCCATGCAGCTTACCATAAATAAAAGCGCGGCAATAAGGTATCTCTGGGGTATGAATTTCATTATCTTTGCTCCGGCCCCCTGGAATGGTTAAGGACGACTTACTCTTCCCCCAGCCTGCTTACTCTGCCGCGCACCAGCCAGAGCGGCACGATGGCCACTACCAGGCAGGCGGCCCCTCCCAGGATCAGACCGGCTGCCTGCCCAACCGCCTCCGACCAGCCCATCAGGCTCGCCAGCAGCGCCGGTCCAAAGAACAGCACCAAACTGACAGCCAGGAACACAAAACTTGCCAGCGCGCCCAGGCACCCGCTGGTGCCCTGCGAGATGCGGCGCGGGTCCTCCCAATTGAAATTCGCCCCCACCACGCCGAACGCCAGGTTCAGCCCGGCTGTCGCGCCAATAATCAGGCAGACCGCCGCCATACTGAAGAGCACTGTCCCCAAACTCGTGCCCTGCACCAGCGAGATGATCACCAGGAATCCCCAACCCAAAGCCAGGGTCGGCAGGTACGCCACCAGAAACTTGGCGCTGAGCAGTTTTGCCGTGCTGATTGGGGCGGCCTTCAACATCCAATAGCTCTTGCCTTCTTGCGAGAAACCCATTGCCGCCAGCCGCGAGAGCAGCGACCAGCTGACAAACAGCGAGATGCCCACGTTGCCATAGACCGCCAGGTTTTTCATGGCTTCCATAAATACTGGCGGCGCTTCGCCACGCCCGGCTGGCGGCTCGCCGCCGCTCCGCAGCAGCATGAAGGCGTACACGATGCCCAATATCAGGGGCGTGACCAATTGGGACATGCTGCGCAGGTCTCGCCGCAGCATCAGCAAGTCCTTTGCCAGGATGGCGCTCACTGCAGGGGACACGATTCTGCTCAAAACACCTGCCCGGGCCGCAGAGCGCACTACCGGGCGCTGAGCGCGGGCGGCTTTCTTGCGTGTGCTGATCTGCACGCTGGCCCAGCCGGAGTAGTACAGCCGCTCGGCAGTCGCCAGGGAAAGCGCAGATATACCCCCCGTCAGCCCCAGGGTAAGCAGCAGCAGCCCCATACCGCTCAGCCAGCGCCCTTCACCGATCTCCACCAGGCTGCGCCCAGCCCACGCCAACGGTGACCAGGCTGTGTTAAGGCGCGTGGTCATGTTAATAGCCTGCACGGCCTGATCAGCGGAGACATCACCGTAGTTCATAAATTGTCCCGACTGCGAGCAGGTGAACGACACGATTGCGACCAGAAAGCCGAGCACTTCTGCCACCCGCCGCGCCGGGAAGATTCGCACCACTGCCATTACCAGCAGGCTGGCCAATCCAGCCGCCGACAGCGCCAGGAATGCCAGCACCACCAGCACCAGGGGGTAATAGAGCAGGTTATACCCGCTCGAAGCCCCCAACCCGTACAGTACCGGCAGGCCGAACAGCAAAATCAAGCTGAAGTTTGGCAGGATGGCCTGCAGCAGCTTGGTGATGAAAACCGCCCGGATTGGCACCGGGGCGCTGAGTAAGAATTCCATATCCCCTGCCAGGTATAAAGCCTGCAGCAGCACGCCGAAGCTGGTCATCAGGATGCCGATAAATGCCATCGACACCACCACCACCGGCACACTTTCAAGAAAGGGTTTGATATCGCCCACAAACTGAGCCAGATCAGGGGAGCGCAGGAAGCGCAGCATCAGCCAGCTCAGTACGAAAGCCAGCGCCAGGCCGCCCACCACCAGCAAGCCCAGGATGATGGTGGTGATTTTGCCCCGCAGCTTGCCGCGCCGGAACCCGCTGGCAAAGATCACCCAGCGCAAGCGTAGCAGCTTTCCCACGCTGCGCCACATGTTCGCGCCTGGCTGAACGTGATCCAGAGCTGCGCTTGTCATCCCAGCACCTCGGCAATCTCGGCGTATTCGGTGCCCCCGGTCAGGCCCAGGAAGATATCTTCTAAACTGGTCTCACCCTTGCCCAGCGAGCGCAGCTCTTCCATGCTGCCAACCGCGATCAGCTTGCCCTGATTGATGATCCCGATCCGGTCGCACATACGCTCGGCGATCTCCAGGATATGCGTCGATAGAAATACGGCTGCCCCCCGGTTAGCTATCTGGCGCAGCATGTCTTTTATCAACCGCGCCGAGCGCGGATCGAGCCCCACGGTCGGCTCGTCCAGCACCAACACCCTGGGATCATGCATCAGCGCTGCCGCCAGGGATGTCTTCTGCTGCATGCCGTGGCTGTAAGAATCGATCGAATCGTCCCCGGCTTCTACCAGGCTGAACAGCCTGAGCAGCTCATCGATACGCCGCTCGACCTGCTGGCGGTCGAGCTCGTACAAGTCGCCCACGAAGCGCAGCAGCTCCCTGCCTGAAAGCTTGGGATAGAGATTGGGCGTATCCGGAACATAGCCGCTGGCGGCTTTAGCCAGCAGAGGCTGCGCCCGGACATCATACCCCGCCACCTTGACGCTCCCCGAAGTGGGCTGCAGCAGACCGACGATCATCTTGATCGTGGTCGTTTTGCCTGCTCCGTTCGGGCCCAAGAAGCCAAACACCTCCCCGCTGTAGACATCGAAGCTGACGTCATCGACAGCAATCTTGTCTCCGTAGCGTTTGACCAGATTCTTTGTTTCGATTAAGGCTGCACTGCCGGTCCCGTTCGCCATAGAGCTTCGCTCCTCATGATTGTTGTCTATTGGCACCTGATTGCGTGGGTTTATTATACACTCCAGGAATGCCTATCTCCTCGCCGTATGCAAGGTTTTCACTGCACCTTTCTCGACCACTCCAAACCCCTTCGTGAGAAAGCCATGTTCTTTCTGCCATGCACGGTTGACCCCAACCGGGAAGTGTGGCATAATCCCGCCTACCAGATTTTATAAAGGCTTTGATGGAAACGAGTATGCCCGCCGGCTACACGGAGCGGCGGTCTGCCAGCGACCCCGGGATGGTGCGAGCCGGGGCAGACCAGCGGGCTGAAAATCCTTCCGGAGCCGCAAGTTGAACGGGGCAGGTAATTGGTAATCAGGAATCAGGCAATTAGGCTTTTGGTCGCCTAATTACCTTATCGACCAATTACTATTTACCAATTGCCTTTACCCCAGTAAACACGCCGGACTCGCCAGCCGTTATCCAGGGCAGGAGTATAGACCAGGAAACAGGTCTGTACCCACTAAGGTGCCTGCATGCTGCAGGAACCAGGGTGGTACCGCGCGAGTGGCCCGACCAGCTCACTCTCGTCCCTGAATTTGGGACGAGAGTTTTTTCATTTCGAGAATGGAGAGTAGAGAATAGAGATTCGTGATAAGACAATTCTCGAATCTCGACTCTCTATTCTCGCAGCCAAGGAGATCTTATGCCTTTCAACGAAATTCCCGCCAAAATCGATTTTCCCGCCCAGGAGCGGGAGCTGCTCGCCTTCTGGAAACGAAGCAACGCCTTCCAGAAACTGCGCAGCCTGCATGACCACGACCCGCACTGGTCGTTCATTGACGGACCCATCACTGCCAACAATCCGATGGGTGTGCACCACGGTTGGGGCCGCACCTATAAGGACCTTTTCAACCGGTTCTGGACCATGCGCGGCCGCAAGCTGCGCTATCAGAACGGCTACGATTGCCAGGGCCTGTGGGTCGAAGTCGAAGTCGAAAGGGAGATGGGCTTTACGAGCAAGAAAGACATCGAAGACTACGGGCTGGAGCTGTTCGTGCGCAAGTGCAAGGCGCGCGTCCTGCGCTTTGCCGCAATCATGACCGAACAGTCTATCCGGCTGGGTTACTGGATGGATTGGAACGATCCTGAACACCTGCGCTGGCTGGCTGACCGGTTGATGGAAGATCCGTTCCAGGTCATCACGGTGCAGGGTCCGGATGGACCGGTCACTGATACCGTTGAGCAGATCGTCGGACGGCTGGGACTGGCAGAGCTGGGCGGCAGCTACTTCACCTTCTCCAACGAAAACAACTACATGATCTGGACCTTCCTGAAGAAATGCTGGCAGAACGGCTGGCTGTACCGCGGCGCAGACGTGATGCCCTGGTGTCCCCGCTGCGCTACAGCCATCAGCCAGCATGAGATCGTCACCGATGGCTACGCCGAGCTCACCCACCGCGCCGTAACCTTGCGCTTTCCCTTGCGGGATGCATCCCGCAGTCAGGATGCATCCGGTGGTCGCCGGCTCGATCCCGAGACGGGCCTGCCCGAAGCCCTGCTGGTGTGGACCACCACGCCCTGGACGCTGACCAGCAACGTGGCTGCCACCGTCGGGCCGGACCTTACCTACCTCAAGGTACGGCAGGGGGACGAAGTGTTCTACCTCTCTAAGGGCACCCTGCACATGCTGCGCGGCGATACCCAGGTACTCGGTGAGCTGCAAGGCAGCCAGATGGTCGGCTGGACATACGACGGTCCGTTCGATGACTTGCCCGCTGCCCGGCAGCCCGGTGGCAATACCAGTCTGGATAAGCGCCTGCTCGGTATGGCTGACCGCCCAGCTGTCAGCGCCGTCACAGCCCACCAGGTCATCCCCTGGGACGAGGTCGGCGAGAGCGAAGGCACCGGCATCGTCCATATCGCTCCCGCCTGCGGTGCAGAAGACTTTCAATTAGGTCGCCAATATGGGCTGCCTCTGATTGCCCCCCTGGAAGAGGAAGGCCACTTCATCGAAGACTTCGGCTGGTTGAGCGGCATGCAGGTCAGTGAGGTTGCCAACCCGATCTTCGACGACCTGGAGCGCAAAGGCCTGCTCTATCACGTCGAGCCCTATACCCACCGCTATCCGACCTGCTGGCGCTGCAAGACCGAGCTGATCTTCCGCCTGGTGGACGAATGGTTCATCAGTATGGGCGAGGTCTACGACAAACCGCGCGAAACCTTGACTGCTGAGGAAAAAGCTCGCAGCCTGCGTTACCAGATCATGGACGTGGTTGACCAGATCAAGTGGATCCCCGAGTTTGGCTATTCACGCGAGATGGACTGGCTGCATAACATGCACGACTGGATGATCAGCAAGAAGCGCTATTGGGGGCTGGCGCTGCCCATTTGGAAGTGTGAGAGCTGCGGGCACTACGAAGTAATTGGGGATGAGGTTGAGTTGAAGCAGCGCGCCGTGGCTGGTTGGGACGAGTTCGAAGGTCACACCCCACATCGTCCCATGATCGATGCAGTCCAACTGGAGTGCCCCAAGTGCCATGCCAGAATGAGCCGCATCCTGGACGTAGGCAATCCCTGGCTGGATGCGGGCATTGTGCCTTTCAGCACCCTGCGCTACCGCTCTGACCCGGATTACTGGCGCGCCTGGTACCCGGCTCAATGGATCAGCGAGTCCTTCCCCGGGCAGTTCCGCAACTGGTTTTACAGCCTGCTAGCGATGGCGACCGTAGTGGACAGCAGTCCCCCATTCCTGGAGAATTTTGGCTACGCCACCCTGCTGGCGGAGGATGGGCGTCCGATGCACAAGTCCTGGGGCAACTCGATCGAGTTTAACGAGGCCGCCGACAGGATAGGCGTGGACGTCATGCGCTGGCTGTTCTGTGCTCACAAGCCGGAGAACGACCTGCTCTTCGGCTACAACCGCGGCGATGAAGCCCGCCGGCGCTTCCTCATCCCACTCTGGAACGTATATTCTTTTCTGGCGACTTACGCTCGCCTGGACGGGTGGGAACCCTCCATCACTCCCTACCCCCCATCCCCCTCCTCCATCTCCCGTGAAGCGGGAGAGGGGGGCAGGGGGGGTGAGGGTGGTGAGAGTTTCGACCCCACCTGCCCTGAAGGTCCAACCCCGCACAGCGACAACCTGCTCGACCGCTGGATCCTGGCCTGCCTCAACCAGGCAGTCGGTCGCGTCACCGAGGCCCTGGAAAACTCTGACAGCCTGACTGCCACCCAGAGCCTGGAGGCCTTGCTTGACGATCTGAGCAACTGGTATGTGCGTCGCAGCCGACGCCGCTTCTGGAAGAGCGAGCACGACGCAGACAAGAACACGGCCTATGAGACCCTCTATCACGTCTCGGTCAAGCTCATCCGTCTGCTGGCGCCTTTCATCCCGTTCTTGACTGAGGCCATGTACCAGAACCTGGTGCGCTCGGTGCGTCCGACAGCCTATGAGAGCGTCCACCACACTGCCTGGCCCCAGGGCGACCTGGCAGTGATTGACGAGGATCTGCTCGAGCAGATGGAGCTGGCGCGCCAGGTCGCCAGCCTGGGCCTGAGCGCCCGCAACGCTGCCGGGCTGAAAGTGCGCCAGCCGCTGGGGCGGGTCCTGGCCTATGCAGGGGGCAGGCGCAGCCTGAACCCCGAGCTGGTAGAGGTCGTCATGGACGAGCTCAACGTCAAGGCTTTCGAGTTCGTCGAGGAGGCCGGCAGGCTGGTCACATATCATGTCCTGCCGGACAATAAGCTGCTCGGCCCGCGCTTCGGGGCCAGGTTCCCCAGGGTCCGTGCCGCCCTGGCGGCCCTTGATCCCTCCGGAGTAGCTGCCAGCGTAGCCGCTGGCCTGCCAGTCACGCTGGAAGTGGATGGAGAGATCGTCGAGCTGGCGCCGCAGGAAGTGTTGGTAGAGACCCGGCCTGCAGAGGGGCTGGCGGTCGCCGCCGATAAGCTGGCTACCGTGGCGGTGGATGCCAATATCACCCCCGAGCTGAAAGCCGAAGGACTGGCACGCGAGGTAGTGCGCCGCGTACAATCCATGCGCAAAGAGGCTGGCTTCGATATCTCTGACCGTATCAGCACCTTCTACCGGGCGCAGGTCGAGCTGGAGGCTGTATTCCGCGCCTGGAGCGAATACATCCAGGCCGAGACCCTGACCACCGAGCTGGTGGCAGGCGATCCACCCGAGGGGGCTTATACAGAAGAACACAAGATCGACGGCGCGAGCCTGTTCTTAGGTGTCAGGCGTAACTGATACTATAAACCGCCCGTTCTGGTGGTGATCCACTCTCAGGGAGCTTTGCGGATCTTCGTTCCGCAAAGCTCCCAGCTTAACATCAGGACGATATAACGGAAAAGAAGTAACCCCTCCTCACGATTCTCAGGTATTAACCACCATTTTTATTATTTCTTTATGCCTTTGGGTAATATTTTTATGTCTGCATAACTTTGGGCTGGTAAATTTTTAAGGTTAGAAAAGGATATACCGGTTCATGTCTGCAAAATTACTAAACACAAATCCCGCCGTGGCGCCTGATCTGGTGATCAGCGAAGTCGACTACAAACCCGAGTCTTCATGGCGCACCTGGTTGATCGGGAAGCCCCTCAGCACCGCGGATGCCCCCCATCAGGCGATAGGAAAAGCCGTGGGACTGGCGGTTTTTTCTTCCGATGCCCTATCGTCAGTGGCCTATGCACCCCAAGAGATGCTGGTCGTTCTGGCAGCTGCAGGTATGGGGGCTTTTGGCATTTCCATACCCCTCTCGCTGGCTATTGTCGGGCTGCTCTTTATCCTTACGTTCTCTTACGAACAGACCATTCACGCCTATCCTGGCGGTGGAGGAGCCTACATCGTCGCCCGCGACAACCTGGGCGAGCTGCCTGCCCAGACCGCTGGCGCAGCTCTGCTCACCGACTATATCCTCACCGTGGCAGTGTCCATTTCATCCGGTGTGGCTCAGCTTGTCTCAGCCTATCCCGCTCTGCTCCCCTATCGTGTGTGGATCGCTGTCGGACTGGTGCTCTTCGTTATGCTGGTCAACCTGCGTGGAGTAAAAGAATCGGGGACTGCTTTTGCCCTCCCGACTTATTTCTTCCTGATAATGATATGTATAACGGTAGGTGTGGGCCTGATAAGATACGTCACGGGTTCGCTAGGAACGGTGGTGGCCCCGCCCCCGATGGAGATGCTGTACACCACACAGGCAGTGACGCTCTTCTTAATCCTGCGGGCTTTTGCCAGCGGTACGACCGCCCTCACTGGAGTCGAAGCTATCTCTAACGGCATCCCGGCTTTCAAAGAGCCGCGGAGCCGCAATGCCGGCACCACCTTGATCTGGATGGCAATTATCCTGGGATCCCTGCTACTGAGCATCACCTTCCTGGCTCACCAGATTGGAGCCATTCCCTCCGAGCATGAGACTTTGATCTCACAGCTGACGCGCACCGCCTTCGGCGGGCGTGGCATCCTCTACCTGGCAGCGATCAGCGCCACCACGGTCATCCTGATCATGGCAGCCAATACATCCTTTGCCGATTTTCCCCGCTTGAGCGCCTTGATGGCTGCCGACGGGTTTTTACCCCGCCAGCTGACCTACCGCGGCAGCCGTCTGGTATTTTCTCGCGGTATAGTCACCCTGGCAGCTTTTGCCTCCCTGCTGATCATCCTGTTCCAGGCCAGTGTGACGGCACTCATCCCGCTGTACGCTATCGGTGTGTTCATGTCCTTTACCCTTTCACAGTCTGGGATGTCCCGGCGCTGGTGGAAATCCGGACGGATCAAGCCGGGTGAAGAAATCCGAGAGCCGGGGTCAGTCTTGCGCTATGACAGGAAATGGTTGAGCAAGATGGTAATCAACGGTTTCGGTGCATGCTGCACTGCCGTGGTCATGATGGTATTTGCCATCACGAAATTCCAATATGGTGCCTGGATCGTGCTCATCATAACCCCGCTGATGGTCCTGGCCTTCATAGCGATCCGCCATCATTATGAGAACCTGGCACGGCAGTTGAGCCTGGAGACGTACGCACCCAGTCTGCCGCCTACGCGGCACCGCGTGATCCTGCCGATCGCCAGCGTACATCGCGGCAGCCTGAACGCCCTCAATTTTGCCCAGTCGCTTTCCAACGATGTCACCGCCATCCACGTTTCGCTCGACCCCGCGGATGCCGAGAAGGTGAAGGAGAAGTGGTTCATGTGGGGCAATGGCGTACGGCTGGTTGTGCTTGACTCACCTTACCGGCTGATGCTCGAGCCGCTGTTGATGTATATCGAGCAGATCATCGCCCTGCGTCGCCCTGGTGAGATGATCACGATCGTCGTGCCGCAGTTCTTGCCCAAGAAATGGTGGCAGAACCTGCTCCACACCCAAACAGCTTTCCTGCTGCGCATGGCTCTGCTCTTCAAACCCGGCATTGTGATCGTTGAAGTGCCCTATCAGGTGCAGTAATCAGTGATAGGGGGCGAGGAAAAGCTGAAGGCTAATCCCCACTTGTGAGGCTGGTGTTTGGGATGAGAGGGCCCGAATCCCCGGCTTTCTCTTTGTAAGAGAGTCTGCCTTTGGTAGATACCAGCAGCAGTATTGCCAGGGTTCCAGTCGTGATGGCTGGTATCCAGCCGCTGTATACAAAGGCTTGCAGTGCTGCAGGCAGGTTTGCAGGAAGTACTCTGGCTCCGACCGATATCGCCGCATTGCTGGACGAATGCAGCAGGATCAACAGCAGGATGCTCCCCTTTGTGTTGTTATAGATCCAGGCAGCCAGAAAAGAGAATCCGATACACATGACCAGCAAGGCGGGGAATCCCGATACCATCCATCCACCCAAATAGCCAGGGGCGTGCCAGATAGCCCATAGCGCGCCGAGTATGATCGAGCCAAGAACGGGTCCGTAGCGCGCCTGCAAGCGTGGGAATGCAAAACCGCGCCAACCAGGCTCTTCCCACAAGGGGCCGAGAATCATGCCAACGACCAATGTGACCATGTAAGTAGGGAGTATCAGCCCCATATTTCTGATGAATTCAGTCAAGACAGAAGGGCCGATTATGATTGCTGCCGCTATGGTCAGAGCGATGAGAATGCCGAACAGCACGATCAGCCACCAGACGATATGCGCTCTCCATTGAATGTAGCGTTTAAAGAAAGCTGCAACTCCCCCTCGCCCTTCGGTTAACGCGATGACAATTACAGCCGATAGCGTCGGCCCGGCAAGCGCTCCAAGGATCATGAAAGGTTCGGTGGGCAGCGAACGATTAACGATCAGCGGCATGACAGCAATCCACGAAAATAGAAAAGCCATCACAAAGAACGAGATCAAGGGATGCCTCGAAATCCAGGTTTTCATCAGTTTACCGGCCTCCATCTCATACAGAATACCCCTAGGACACAAGATCGACCTGACTGCTGTTCCCTGAGCACATTTCGGTTTTAATTGTTCCTTCAGACGACGGGCAGCCGTCCCTTTAAATCTCGGGCCTCGAACGGTCCGGGCTCGGCGATCAGCTTGCGCCCCGCCTCGACCTGATCCCACACATTCCACAGCAGCACTCCGCGCACTCGCCCTGCCTCCAGGTAATAGATCACCCCCTTGCGATAAGGTTCTTGCCAATCGACGAAGGTCTCCAGCCGGGCATCCAGCTCACCTACCGCCTCGTAGCCTAAGTCGAACAGGTCCGAGTAGAAGTAAGGCAGGTGATGGTAAGGCTCGGGCTCCTCGGAAGCCATGTTCATGCCTGCCAGCTTGCCCATGCTGAGGGCGTTGTCCTCGTGCTCGACGCGCATGCGCTTGCCCAGCAGTGGGTTGTAGAAGTTAGCCACGTCCCCGGCGGCGTAGATTTCCGGCCGGCTGGTGCGCAGGTATTCATCCACCAGGATGCCGTTATCCATCTTCAGGCCGGCGGCCTCGGCCAGCTCCGTGTTCAAGCGCAGGCCGATCCCGGCGATGACCTCGTCGGCCACGATCTCCAGCCCACTGTTGGTCTTAATTGCCAGCCGCCCATCTCGCTCTTCCACTCCCGCTGGCATGTCGCCTGAGAGCACTTCCACGCCCTTCTCCCGAAAATAATCGTTGATGAATGTGGATAGATCGCTCGGAAAAACCCGCCCGCCGATGCCCTGCTCGGGGAAGACCATCGCCACTTCACGGTCGTTCATTTTTAGTGAAGCCGCCACTTCTGAGCCGATGAACCCGCCGCCGATGATGGCAAAGCGCTGTTTGTGCTCGGTTGCCTCCCGCAGGCGCAGATAGTCGTCCAACGTGCGGTAGTAGCTGATCAATCCCTCCCCGTATGGCAGCCGGCGCGGCGTGCCGCCGGTGGCGATCAGCAGCTTGTCGTACGTGTAAATGTCGCCCTGGTCATCACGCACTTGTTTGGCCTGGGTGTCGATCGCCGTGACGCTCCGGCCCAGGTGCAGGCTGACATTCTGTCCATCCAGCTTGCGCCAGATCTTATCCAGTGGCTTGCCCTTCCAAAGCCCCTTGCTCAGCAGCGGGCGGTTGTAGGGTGGGTGCGACTCGGCGCTGACCAGACCAACCGTCCCGCTGTTATCTATCTGGCGAATGCCGTTAACCGCTGCTGCAGCAGTCATCCCACCGCCGATGATTAGATACTGGTAATAGTGCATCAGATCCTCCTGCTCCCTCATCCCTGGAATAATGAGACAATTACACTCTTAGTTACGGTGTTTGTCAAGATATTGCCTGATCTTCGCCGGGTTCACCTCAC
>Ga0105094_10000031_pt1 | contig 49284 bp, 34 predicted proteins | sample PPLLak1March2015_2_FD_87023 | JGI IMG/M metagenome (GOLD analysis project Ga0105094, IMG submission 87023) | Freshwater sediment microbial communities from Prairie Pothole Lake near Jamestown, North Dakota, USA - PPLs Lake P8 Core (3) Depth... | ecosystem: Environmental > Aquatic > Freshwater >...
CCATCACTATTCCTGTAATCTGCAGTAGCTTGCTCTTTGACAACCAGAAATGATAGTCAGTCCACTTTGGATTGACTACTTTTTTATAACTCGTCTCAAAAATAGTGAGTTGGGGTGTTTTGCGGCGGCTCCGCCGCCGCAAAACACCCTCTTTACCTACTTTTTGAGACAGCTTCTAGATATCGGGCAATTAGGGATCACCGTTCGTGAACTTCCTTTCCTGATCATACTCAAGGAGAAAACCATGGAATCAAAGGCAGAAGCTGCCCCCGTGGTAGAAATGCGCAACATCAAAAAGAGCTTTGCAGCTGTCCAGGCACTGCGGGGGATAGATCTAGTTTTACATCACAATGAAGTCATGGGATTGATGGGAGACAACGCTGCCGGCAAATCGACCCTGATGAAGGTCCTCAGTGGGGCTTACGTTCCGGATGAAGGTGAAATCCTGCTCGACGGTGAGAAGGTTCATTTTTCCGATCCATTTCACGCCCGCCAGATGGGGATCGAGATGGTGTATCAGGATCTGGCTCTGGCTAACAACCTGGATGTGACCGCCAATGTTTTCCTCGGACGCGAGGAGGTTGGCACTAATCTCGGCCCCGTGGGTGTATTGGACAGCCATCACATGGAGCAGGAGACAAAACGGTTGCTGGACCGGCTCAGGATTGACATCCCCTCCGTGCGCTTGTTGGTAGAGCGGCTGTCCGGTGGTCAACGCCAGGCTGTGGCAATTGCCCGCGCCACGGCTTTCAATTCCCGGGTCACCATCATGGATGAGCCCACTGCAGCCTTGAGCGTGGCAGCCATTACCAAGGTGCTCGATTTGGTTAGGGAACTGAAAGCCCAAGGCGCCTCGATCATCATCATCAGCCACCGCCTGGAAGATGTATACCAGGTCAGCGACCGGATTATGGTGCTCCGTCAAGGACGCAAGGTCTGCGACCGTCCCGTCGAAGGCGATATTCACGAGTTTCGCGAGCAGGTGGTAGCCTATATGATCGGCGCTCGCGACGACTTTGCCAAAAAAACCGCTGAGTGATTCGTGAGAAGAGGCCCAAAATGACCCTCACCAAGGATGTACAGAGAATATTTCGAGAGAATATCCGTGATTACGGAATGTATATCGCCTTCCTCGCGATCATTGTGTTCTTCACCATCACGACGAAAGGTCTCTTTCTTACTCCCAGAAATATCGGCAATCTGATCAATGCCACCAGTTACATTGCGGTATTGGCAGTCGGCATGACCCTGGTCATCGTCATCCGCCATATCGATCTATCCGTTGGTTTTCTCGCTGGCTTCCTCGGGGCAATCGCTGCCATCGCGCTGAAATATTGGGAATTACCTGTTTATCTGACCATACCGCTCGTCCTGGTGCTCGGTATTATCGCCGGGCTGATCACAGGTTTTCTGGTTGCCCATCTGAAAATCCCCGCCTTTGTGGCAACACTGGCTGGCGCTCTGATTTACCGGGGAGCCTTACAAACTGTGACCGCGGGTACAGGCACAATCATCATTTCCGATGAATTCTTTAACGCCATCGGCAATGGTTTTATACCCAAACTCCCCGATATTGGGTTTTTGACTGACTTCAACAAATCGACGCTTCTGCTTGGATTAATCGCCATCATCCTATTCATCAGGGGCGAGATTGTAAACCGCAGAAAGACGCAGGCCTACCACTTTGAAGTACTACCGATGAGCTTGTTCGTTCTGAAGTTGGTTTTACTGGCGTTATTAATTGGCGCGATCACCTGGCTGCTTGCCAGCTACCAGGGACTTACCTGGGCGGCGGTTGTCCTGCTGGTTGTGGTTATGATCTATTCTTTTATCACGTCGAAGACCGTCCTCGGGCGACACATATATGCTGTCGGTGGAAATCCGGAGGCCGCTGAGCTGAGCGGTATCAGTGTCGAGCGCATTACCTATGTGGTTTTTGGTTCGATGGGTCTGCTCACCGCTGTCTCGGGCATCCTGTATGCATCCTGGTTGCGATCCGCCACAACCGTTGCTGGAACCCTGTTTGAATTGGATGCTATCGCCGCAGCCTTTGTCGGTGGTGTGGCGGTAGCCGGCGGTGTCGGTAAGGTGACCGGCTCGATCATCGGTGCCCTGGTGATGGCGTCATTAACGAACGGAATGAACCTGATGGGCATCGATATCTCCCTGCAGTACATCGTCAGAGGGTTAGTGCTGGCGGCTGCCGTGATATTTGATGTGACCACCCGTCAGGGCGGAAAAAGCAGCCGGTAAAATATCCCGCATGTATATATCGATAAACAGGACTGGCAGTCGTCGGACGACTGCCAGTCCTGTTTTTGTGCCATGTGCGGTCGCCCCTACCGGATGCCGTACCGACGTACGGGCGACCCACTGACGCCAACTATGGCCTCGATTGGCACGCCGTCTGTGCCGGTCAGGAGGGTAAATGCTGACAGACGGGTCGCCCCTACGACGTCTCCGCCGGAGGTTTTTCCGGATTCTCGTCGTCAGTCAACCAATTCTGGGGATTAGATTCGATGTAGGGATGAATGCAGAGAAGCTCTTCTTCAGTGTGTATAATGTGTTCATAATAACCGCGCTGCCAGATGGGCATACCATATCTACCGGGTAAAGCCCATATTCGTTTCGTAATCCGCGATTTATATTGTCCAATGTAGGCGCCTAATAACCCTGGTGGGGGCCCGTGAGGACGCAGCGCGGTATTTTCTTCTCGTAGGGGTGACCCACCAGGGTTGATTGTTGCCTTGGTAGGCAAATCATGTGTGCCAGACAGATCACCTGATTAGGCTGCGTGGGTCACCCCGAATTCTGCAGATCGTATAGCAATAATGCCGTGGATATGGTTGGGCATGACAACGAATGCACCCAAATCAACACAACCGAATCTCTGACCCAGCCGCTCCCATTCCATTTGCGCTATCTCCCCGCCATGATTTAGCTGGACATCTCCACCGGTTATCTCCCCAAACAGCCCGGCGCGTTGATATGCAACCAGGGTGACGAAATACATTCCTGCCTGCGAATAATCGTAATTCGCCAGGCGAATGGAGCGGCGGTGATGTTGGCGCGGATTGATCATCTTCGTCAATGTTTGTAAAACCCCCAGTCGCTGTACGGGCGATCCACCACGGCCAAGGAAGAACTCGGCTCACAATCGAGCGACGGAAGACAGGCTACCAGTCTGACAAATTCGGGTTGACCTTGCCTGACCATCGCTGCCCATGCTATGGAGGATTGAGAACGATAATTACCTGCTCACCATAGGAAGAAAGATAACTGAATACGGATTGGCAAAGGGACTGGAGAACTCGGAGGTGCCATCTCCACCGCTGGTGGTGGCGGTCAGGTACGGGTAGGCGATGGGATTAGCCTCCAGGACGAATGCGCCGCTGTCATCGCTGTAGACGAAATCGATATAGACCTCCCCCTCCCCATCCTCGTCCGAGTTGCCGAAGATCTCCACCCAATCGTCGGGCGTGGTCTGCCCGGATATGTACATATAGCCATCACTCATCGAGACCCCGGTGATCACCGGCGCGGCGATGTTGTTGTGGGCGCCGCCCTCCAGCTTGATGCCCACGCCGTTAGACGAAATGCTGTTGCGGTTGATCCAATTGCCTGTGGTAGCCGCATCGGTGACATAGACGCCGAAAGCAAAATTGTCGCGAATGACGTTGTTATCACCGATATCGTTATTGGAAGCCCCGGCGGCGATTAATACGCCGTGGAAGTCCGAGTGCAGGATATGTGTGTCGGATATCACATTATGGTTTGTGTGCTCGCCGAAGAGCGTCACGCCGCTGGCGTTGTACAGCACCAGGTTGCCGTAATCAACATCGATATGATGAGATTCTCCGGAAATGGAGATACCACTACCGGCATTGCCCAGGTCGATATCCAGGTCCGTGCCAGCGCCGATGCGGTTGCCCCATACGCGGTTATCATGCGCAGCATTGTCGATGCTGATACCGCTTGCCTGGTTGCCTGCAATCAGGTTGGCTTCGAGATCAGACTGGCCGCCGATAAATACTCCTGAGCAGTAATCGACCAGTATCCCGTTTGCGCCATTCCCCAGCTGGGCAGAGGCGCTGGCATCCAGGCCGATGATGTTTCCCGAAATCGTGCTGCTGGTGTCGTCCGACCAGGAGCGGGAGAGCAGGATGCCATTGCCATCGTTGCACGAGATCAAGTTGCCCTCGCCGGGTAGGCTGCCGCCGACGGTGTTTGAGATGGCTCTGTGGATCTCAATGCCATCTCCGCCATTGCCGAGATCAGTGGAGCCAGTGACATCCGTACCGATGTAGTTGCCGGAGATCAGGTTGTCAATTGTCTCGGCATCTTCGAAATAGATCCCGTCATCTGTGTTGCCCGAGATCAGGTTGCGCTCACCGGCTGTGCTGCCGCCGATGGTGGTCTGCTGTACACCTTCGTACATGCTGATGCCGCCCTGGTTCGGGAGCGGCAGCGTACCGTTTACATCCGTGCCGATATAGTTCCCGGAGATGACGCTTTCAGACGTGCCTTCCCTAAACAGATAAACACCAAATGATCCATTCCCTGAGATCAGGTTGCACTCGCCGCTGCAGGCTCCGCCAGGGCTGGCATTCAGCCCGCCAATGCGCGTATGGTGGGCGCCCTCTTCGATCTTAATCCCCTCGTATAGGTTTCCAAGGGAGGCGATCCCGCTGGCGTCTGCGCCGATGTAGTTGCCAGAGACGACGTTGTAGCCGGTGGCTGCATCTTCAATGCGGATACCTTCCAGACTGCTCGTGATGATGTTGCGCTCACTGGCCGAATCGCCCCCGATGGTGTTGTGGCTGGCGCCCCCATAGATGAGCACCCCAAAGGTTTCATTGCCCAGCGGATTGACTCCGTTGGCGTCGGTGCCGATCAGGTTGTAGGAAACGGTGTTGCTCATCGTGTTCGTACCGGTGATCACCACACCGCAGTACTCGTTTCCGGAGATCAGGTTGCTCTCACCGGGGGCATCCCCGCCAACTGTGTTGTTCTGTGCGCCTCCGGCGATAAAAACGCCGTCACCGTTTCCATGTGCTGAGGAGCCGGTCAGGTTGGTACCGATATAGTTGCCGGAGATGGTGTTGTGGTCGCTGCCGGTACCGACGATGCGTACCCCCTCCATCTCATTCCCGGAGATCAGGTTGCGCTCACCGGCTGCGTCCCCGCCGACCAGGTTATCCTGCGCCCCGCCGTGAATACGCACGCCGAAATTGTCATTCGGCAGGCTCTCCAAACCAGTGGCGCCCATGCCGATGTAATTGCCGGAGACGACATTGCCATCGCTGCCCGCTCCAAGGATATCCACGCCGTTCCAGCCGTTGCCGGAGAGCACGTTGCGCTCGGCAGCATCATCCCCGCCAATGGTGTTGCCAGACGCGCCGGCAGCGATAAAGACGCCGCTGTAGCCGTTGCCCCAATCGAGGGTCCCGCCCGGGCTGGTGCCGATATGGTTGCCCTGGATCATATTGGCGTCATTTCCCGTTCCACCAATGTAGATGCCGTTGACGGCGAAGCGGTTGATCGCCAGTCCGGTGATGGTGTTCTGGGCGGACAGGATCGTAAAACCATTCGCCACGCCTGCTGCGGTGCCGTCAATCTGAATGTAGAGCACTGCCGGCGTCGTGCCGTGTGCTGGCGCAGCTCCAGGCTGGGTGTAGCCATTGATGGTGGTGCCGTCAGTGAGCAAGGCGGGCAGTGCGCTGGTGGGCGAGATGGTGCACAATCCCACACAATTCGGGTCGGCAGGCGGGATGGCAAAGATGATCAGATCCGGCCCTTCATGAGCGTTGGCATCCAGGAGGGCTTGCCGAAGGGAGCCGGGGCCGCTGTTGTTGGTATTGGTGACCGTATAGGTGTTTACCGGTGCAATCCAGGCGCCGATTTTAATAGGGAATGCCAGCGCCAAAACTACCAGCAGGCTGACGAAGAGGGATGGAGATTGGTTCTTTTTCATGTGAATCCCTTCTGAAGTGAAAACTCAACCAGGAAAGCAGGGTGACGATTTTGTCCACATCCGGCGAGCAGCTGCATACTATCCACAGGGGGAGCGTGTGGAGCAACCTCCCCTGTTGTTGCCCCCCGGCAATAATTCTATTAACAATATACAACAGGATCGTCAGGAAATCAATGTGCTATTGCTAAGGGGTGCATTGCTACTGGGGGGGAATTGTAGACCAAACGCTACGTATTTTGGCAGGAAGGCGCCATGATTATCCCCCTGTGCTGTGTAAGACCATCGAAAATTCGCTCTGTTATAATTTTGGAAATAATCTATGAAATGGCTGACGAGTGGTCCTTTACCCTGTCCGGTCTCCGAGCGGCGCTTTGATCTGCGGGACTGGCTGGTGATTCTTGTATTCCTTCTTTTCGCTGCCTTTTATTTCATGGCGCGGCTGCAGCGGTCGCTTCCAGCCCCTTTGGTCTGGGGCGATTCGGCAAATATTGCCTCCTTTGCCGCGGCGCTGGATTATCCGCAGAACTTCCAGGGGGATGCACTCCTGCATGATCTGGACAATATCCGCATCTACAGCACCATCCAGATTCCATTGATCCGCCTCTTCTACCGCTGGGTAGACGATTATGGCTTAAGTTTTTTGCTCTTGCTCGGACCGACCGTCTTTCTCCAACTGACAGGTTTCTATTTACTGGGGCGAGCGATCTTCACCAGCCGGTATTGGGCTTTGCTGTTTTCCCTGGCAAGTGCCATCCCCACTACAGTTGTGCTACAGGAGTTCTGGGGCATTGTAGATAACCCACTGCCGCGCTTCACTTTCCAGGCGCTGCTCCCTTTTGTCATGGCTCTATTTTGGGTATGGCGAGAAAGACCACTGCGTTGGCCTCTGGTTATGATGCTGGCAGGACTGTTGGTTTATATTCACCCCGTCAGCACACCTGCCTGGATCGCCGCCTTCTGGCTAGGATGCGTGTTGTATCTGCCGGGTCATTGGCGAGGCTGGCAAAAAGCCGCCTGGTTGGTCAGCCTGGGCGCTGCCGCACTGTTAGTGATGCTACCTTTCATCTACAACTACCTTACTTACCATGAATCTGGGCAAACCGCAAATAACGCTCTGCTGCTGCAGGTTCTGTATGAGCAATTCCCTGAAAATCTTCTCAATCCGCCTGCTGCTATCGCTGAACTGCTGCGGGATTCCATGGATTCGGGATTGATGCTATTCGGGCTCACTGGCTTCTTGGTCTTGTGGTGGTTGAAAGCCGGTGAAAGACAGGAGCTCATCCTTACCCTGGTCTGGTTAGGTGGTGTTTTGATGGTGTCTGTGGCAGTACCGATGCTGGAGCGCATTGTGGAGCGCATTTTTAATCTATCCCCTTTTGAGACCGAGCTGCTGCGCGGCATCCGCTACTTCCACTTTTTTATGATCCTATACGCCATGTGGGGGCTGAGCGAGCTCTGGCGCAAAGCGCGCCACCGCTACCTGGCTTACGGCATAGCCGTCCTGGGTCTGCTGCCGCTGGTTGTCTTTGCTTTACCCAACCTGGACCGCTTATACCGCTATATAGACTGGAAGCCATTAATCGCCTGTTGGACAACTGGCAAGCCGATCTGTCCCGCCGAGAATGACTTTTATTCATTGATCCAGGCGATCCGGCAGCAAACACCAGAAGACGGGCGGTTTTATTATTCTCCAAGCGCATATGATACAGCTTCGCTTCCCCTGCGATACCTGACCCTGCGTTCGCTGGTCTATAGCTATAAGGACCGGGGCTTGCTGGCTTATTCAAACACCGCCGATCTCGAGCAGTGGTACCAGACCATGACAGAAGCCTCTTCTTATAAAAGCGATAAGATCTGGTTGAGGAGAGATCCGGTTGGTTTGCGGCGTTTTCTGGATCGATTGGGGACGGATTACCTGATTGTGAACTTTCCCGTAATTCCGGAGAGAGCAAAGGATTTCGGGGCAAATATTGTATACCAGAACGAGTCTTTCACACTGCTGCATTTAATCCGCTAGACAGATCTTCCTCTCAGACTGGTCTAAATTTACTGCTTGGATGAATTCGAATCTACGCCTGTCTTGTTCAGCTCGCCGGTGAGTTTGGCTTGATCTATTGCAACTGTGCGTACAATCGAAGTGATTGCCGCATCCAGCTCACGCAGCTTGGAGTAGATTAATAATAAAATGAAGAATATTCCAACCAAACTAAAATATGTGATTAAATCGGCACCGCGTCCCACCCCGAGGATCTGGGCGAGGGTAGTAGTTAAATCCGGCATCATAACCATCAAGATGCCCGTTAATGCCAGGATGAAGATCAAGATCCGGTTGCGCGAACTTGAGCGCAGTCTGCTGAGAAACACAAAGCTTATCAGAAGGAGCAATAATACCAGGACGATTTGTATTGGTTTCATTTGAACACCTTCCTCAACAGAATATCAATGAGAATATTGAATGCATTCCAAAGCGATTGGCCTTTTGCCCTCGAATATTCAGAATATTCGATCGTCGTAGGCCTTTCCACATACCTTAACCCCAAATGATGAATTTGGTTGAGTATTTCTGAGGCATGAGCAAAACGATTTTCATACAGGTGGATTTGTCCGGCCGCTTCCCTGCTTAGTGCCCGAAAACCATTATGTGCATCGGTTAACCATAGACCGGTGAAAATTCCATTTACAAGAACCGCTACTCTCAACGTAACCCTGCGAGAAAAAGGGATTTCAAATGCATCTTCTTTTCTTAAGAACCGTGAACCCAGCACAACGTCTGCCTCCCCTCTGAGGATAGGTTCGATCATCGTTTCGATATCTTTTGCTCTATGCTGACCATCCGCATCGAAATGGACGATGATCTGGGCTCCTTTCACGAGTGCAAATGTCATTCCAGTCTGCAAAGCTGCTCCTTGCCCCAGGTTGATTACATGGCGCAAAGCGTATACAGGCAAGTTTTGCAGTATAGACCATGTCTCATCTTTCGAATTGTCGTCCACAACAACAATCTTCATGTTTACGTCTATTAAAGATTGAATAGTTGACCGGAGCACCGTGGCTTCGTTATAAGCGGGGATAATTACAAAAACATCGTCAATCAAGGTTTTCTCTCCGCTTTGCTGACATTACTGGCATCCTGGCAAAGAGGGGTTTGGAAAACTCTAACCCTTTCAGTACTCTGCCATTGCAAATTTGATGGATGGTCATTCTGAGCCGGAGCGGAGCGTAGGCGAAGAATCTCAAAAGGCGGGGCATTAACTTAAAAGTTACGCACCTCTCGGGAGGATTCTTTGTATTATACGCTTGAATTGAATTAGACATATTTCCTACTACAGCCACCATAGTTCACAAATTGGTGCGCCAGATGTATTTTAACCAATGGATGACCGTCAGAGGCATAAGAGGCACGAAGCACCAGAAACATCAGCGCACCCTGACCTCTTGACAATCCTTGATTGTCATGTATAATACAAATAACTTTGTATAACAAAGTTATTTACACGAAGGAGTATTGTAATGGCAACTCAGCTCAACCTCAAAGAAATTGAGCGCAAGGCGTTCCGCTCCACCTACCAGGACGGCCTTTGGGACCTCTACCTTGGGGTGATAGTGATGCTCATGGCCATCTATATCCACCGCCCGGCAGACGGTTACAGCCCGATGAATCTCATTCTGCTCCTCCTGAGCTTTGTCGTGGCATTCAGCCTGTTCTGGGCCGGCAAGAAGTTCATCACCCTGCCGCGCATGGGGCAGGTACGCTTTGGAGCGATGCGTAAACAGAAAAAGACCACCCTGGCGATCATCCTGGGGTTGGTCATCGCTGTCCAGATAGGAATCGTCGGGCTGACCGCGCTGGGACGGGCAATTCCAACACTCAGTGCATGGGTAAGCGACCTCTTCAACACCCAAAACCTGGAGCTCCTGGCAGTGGCGGCTCTTGGCTCACTCTTCGTCGGGCCGAGCATGATCCTGGTCGCCCATTTCACTGACTTCCCGCGCGGCTATTACATCGCCATCCTGATGTCGCTGGCCGTATTTATGATGATCTACCTCAACCAGCCGGTGTACGCTATCCTGATCGGCGCATTGATCGCCCTGCCTGGGATCGTGCTCTTCGTACGCTTTTTACGTAAGTACCCGCTGCCGCCGCCAACGGTGACCCATGGGTGAGATCTCCGAGAGCGCAGACATCTCCGGGCTGGCCGGTCTGGACCGGCTGGTGCACGAGCCGGCGCGCCTGTCGGTCATGGCCTTGCTGTATGTGGTCGAAAGCGCCGACTTCACCTTCCTGATGAACCAGACCGGCCTTACCTGGGGCAATCTTTCGACGCACCTGAGCAAGCTGGAAGGAGCCGGCTATATCCGGGTTGAGAAGAGCTTCAAAGGCCGCCGCCCGAACACCACGCTGCGCCTGTCCAATGAGGGAAGAGAGGCTTTTCGCACCTACGCCGTTAAAATGAGGCAGATTTTTAAGGATATCCCCAGCGATCGCTGATGCTTGGGGGCATTTGCCCGGTGATCAATTCTACACAGTTGTAATATGAGATAGACGGCTCAGCTGCCAGGTCAATATAACAGCTGAGCCGTCTCTTGCATCAACGCACGATCATCGGCAGATACAGGGTTCTCTCATCGACCACCACCGGCACCCTCACGGTGGCTGGATTGGTGTTGAAATCACCGTACTCATCACTGATGGCTGCCAGGTTGGTGATATCGCCGCTGGCACCTTCACCGATCTGGACCGGCCAAGAGATCACAACCAGCGTATCGGTCAGGACTGTCCCCGACCAGCTTACCGTGCCACCGGCATAGCTGCCCGCGCCGTAGTTGTAGCTCAGCGGTCCGATATACGTGACTTCCTCGGGCAGATCATCCGCCAGGCTTACCACCATCTCTGCGCGGGTGGCATTGCTTAGCGTGAGCGTGTAGGTCACCACGTCCCCTGCTTGAGCGCTGTCGGCTGATACATATTTTTGCGCTACCAGAGGCCACCATTCATCCGCCCCCATGTCGTATCCGTCGTAATGCGGGCGGGCCTCGCCGTCAACATCCCCGGCGACCCCACCATCCGTGCGGCCGACATCGATAGCAGCTGAAGCTGGCGCAATGTGATAATCCAGCCCGTCCGGATCTACGAAGGCTGGATCGCCGGTAACCTCGTCGAAGGCGAATGCGGACCCGGCGGTATTGCTGGTGTTGCCCCACCACAAGACCCCGTACAAGGTGGCAAGGTTCTGAGGTGAAGCGTTATTCACTTCGACGCCGATCGCCTGCTCGGCTATGATGGTGTTATACAGCACCGGCAAACCCGGTTCACCGGAGTAGGTCGCATACAGACCGCTGCCTGATCCGCCGGTATTCCGGGCGATGGTGTTATGGTAGAGCGTCGGCGCTGCGCCTGCCACTGTGATCCCGGCCCCGCGCCCATTGGGACCTCCCACCCCATTATCGGTCACGATGTTGTTCGTCAAGGTCACATCGCCGTCCACATAGAGGCCTCCGCCGGAACCGGAGTAATCCGAAATCCCTGCGTTGGCGCTGTTGCCCTGGATGATGTTCCTATCCAGGGTGACATTTACTCCTTCCACGTAAATTCCACCCCCGCGGCCCCCGCTGGCAATTCCGGTGGTATTGCCCCTCACCCGGTTTCCCTGGAAAAGGATAGGACTGTCCTCACTGCCGTATAAATATACACCTCCCCCCTTGAAGGAGCCGTTCCCCGAGGTCCTGTTGTCCAGGATTGAATTTCCAATAAGTGTCGCCCGCGTGTTAATGGAGATTCCCGCCCCAAATCCATCGGTGTGGTTGCCCTGCACCAGGTTGTCCGTCATGGTGATGGCGTTTGTACCGCCAAAACTGCTTGCCGATACCCCACTGCCTGCATTGTTTTGGATCACGTTCCCGCTCAGAATTGCTTTTGCACCTTGCGAGCCAGGTTGATAGCTGACAACCCGTACGGCGGTACCTTCATTCTCTTCGATCCGGCTGTTATCAATCACCAGGCGACCATCCTGGAACAAGATGCCCGCTCCGTTGGTGGTAATCAGCTTCCTGTTGCCGCGGATGGTGCTGTCGAAGATCTCCACCTGGCTGTCGTAGACGATATTTATACCCCCGCCGCCATGCTGGCAGCCTCCCTAGGGTCCGCCGGCATGATTATCCAGGACCGCAGCCTGCTCCAGGCTGGCATGGGTATGGTTGAGGTATAGCCCGCCCCCGGCTCCACCGTAGTTGGCCTGGATCGCCGTCCCATTGGTCATGGAGATATCGGCGCCCACCGCGTAAATCCCACCGCCGAAGCCATTGTCGGGGGTGGTATTGGTCATGATCCAGGTCTGGTCGATGGTCACCGTGGCATTACGGATATACACGCCCCCACCAGCATCGTGTTCAGAGTAGCAGACCGGGTACCCGCCTAACCCCTCGGCGCTGCCGTAGACCAGGTGCAGCCCATACAGCGAAACATCCAGCGTGCCGGAGATGACCATCACGCGTCCCTGGCTGAGGCCGTTCAAGATGGTGGGATTAGCCTCCGGATCGGGTGCATTCCAGTCGCTGGTCGTATAACCGCCCATTATGGCCACGCTTTTCTCGATCAAGGCGATCTGAGCCTCCCCCACCTGGATGGGGTACATACCGGCGGCGATGCGGATCTCATCGTTCTCCTGGGCGGCATCCAGCGCAGCCTGGAGCGTGGCGTAGCACGGGCTGGCGCTGCCGCAGCTGCCTCCTGGAGCTACATAGAGCACATCGGGCGCGGCGCGCGAAGGGGCGCTGGCAAGAAAGAGAAAGGCTGAAATGAAAAGCATGGCTAACCCGAGCGTGGCGCTCAAGCGCAGTACGGACTTGATCGACATCGTTCACCTCCTGTCGCTCAATTGGTAGATTCTCGCAGATACTCTTTGGAGGACGCCGGTGATCACGTGCAGTGCATTATCCCCGCCAGGAAATACAGAAACGCCTTTTCGAGCAAAGAATTGTGCTGTTTATTCCATGACCCTCCTGCATGGATATCGAAGACAAATAACCATTTTTGAGATGACTTCTAATCATTTTAGCAATTTAGAAAGGCGGGTGCAAGTAAAAATTGTCACGAATACTATTCAAAGTTGAAAGGAGCCAGGTGCAGACGCTCTATCGCGACCCGGACATCCTCCCAGATGAAAACCCAAAGCAAATTGTTGATTTGGACTCCCTGTTGACATCTGATATATAATGAAAATGAATCATGCCCTCCCCACTGCTTGCGACCAAGGTCAGCCTACCGCCCCGGCAGAGCCGCTGGGTAAACCGGCCGCGCCTGCTCGACCGGCTGAATGAAGGCCTGTGCGAGCAGGGGAGCTTCACCCGTAGGCTGAGCCTGGTGTGCGCCCCGGCAGGTTACGGTAAAACGACCCTGGTATGCGAGTGGCTGCACACAGCTGGCCTTAACGCTGGCTGGCTGTCGCTGGAAGAGGGCGACAACGATCCGGCGCGCTTCATGGCTTACCTTGTGGCTGCCGTGCAGCAGGCATTATCCGAAAAACCACTCTCCCTGGTCCAGATTCCCCCGGGCGCTCCCCCAACCGCGTACCTGACCCTCCTGATCAATGCCCTGGCGGGGCTCAATACGCCTGTCATCCTGGCCTTGGACGACTATCACAGCATCCATTCACCGGCAATTCACAACCTGCTGGCGTTCCTGCTGGAGCATCAACCGCCCAGCCTGCACCTGGCCCTGATCACGCGGGAAGATCCGCTGCTGCCCATCGCCCGGCTGCGCGCCCGGGGGCATGTGATGGAGATCCGGCAGAGCGACCTGTGCTTCACCGCCGACGAAGTTGAGCAATACCTTGGGTCGGCTTTGAAAACCCGGCTCTCCAGCGTGGCTTTGCAGGCCCTGGAACGCCGCACCGAAGGCTGGATCGCCGGGCTGCAGCTGGCAGCCCTATCGCTGGGCGGGCGCAGCGATAGTGAAGAGTATATCCAGGAGTTCACCGGCAGCAGCCGCTTCGTCCTGGACTACCTGGTCGAGGAGGTGCTCAACCACCAGAGCCCACAGGTGCAGGAATTCCTGCTCAAGACCTCCATTTTGGAGCGGCTGTGCAGGCCGCTGTGCGATGCCGTGGCAGGCTTTGAGGGCAGCCAGGCTTTGCTGCTAGCGTTGGAACAGGCCAACCTGTTCATCGTGCCGCTAGACCAGCAACGGGAGTGGTTCCGCTACCACCGCCTGTTTAGCGAGCTGCTGCGCTACCGGCTGCACAGTCGGGATGATCTACCCGAAGCCGGGCTGCACGAGCTCGCCAGCGCCTGGTTCGAATCGCAGGGCTATTACCACGAAGCGATCCACCACGCCCTGAGCGGGCAGCATTGGAAGCGGGCAGGCAGGCTGATTGTCCAGGCAAGCGGCCCGGCTTTAAGGAACGGTGAAATCGCCACCCTTATGAGCTGGTTTCGAGCACTGCCCACCGAGATCGTATATGCAGACCCGTGGCTGTGCCTGACAAATGCCTGGGCGCTGCTGCTGACGAGCCAGTTCGAAGCCGCTGAAGCGGTCCTGGCGATCGTGGAGAAATCCGCGCTGATCGAAGGATCCACCCGGGAGGACAGGCTCCTGGCTGGTAAAACTGCGTCTGCCAGGGCCTATCTGGCACGCGCCCGCGGCGATAGCGCAGCTGTGATCAAATTGTCCGAGCGCGCGCTCGAGCTGCTGCCTGAGACAGAACAGGTGGATCGCGGCAACCTGGCGATGAACCTTGGCATTGCCTATTGGCATGCTGGACACTTGGAAGCCACCGAAGGGGTGCTGCTTCCTGCGGTACAAGCCGGGCGCGCCTCTGGCAACCTCTTCGCCGAGCTGACAGCACAGTTGTTCCTGGCGCGCGTGCCTGCTGTACGCGGCCAGCTACAGCGCTGCGAGCCGTTGTTCGCACAGCTTATCGAGCGCAGCGGAGGGATGCCCATCGCAGCCCTGGCTCATTACGACCTGTCCATCCTGTACTATGAATGGAACCGCCTGGACGAAGGCCGGGAACACATACTCAAAGGGCTGGAGATCAGCCAGCACAACGGGAATATCGAGTTTCAAAGCTCCGGCTACCTGCTGCAAGCTCTATTCGAACTGGCAGGAGGAGATATCGCGGCTGCGGTCCACAGCGCTGAGCACGCCTACGCCCTTGTACGCGAAGATCCACCGCCGGTACGCGCTCGCAGCCAGGCGCTACTGTCCCAGCTTGCGCTGGCAGCAGGAGATAGCGCTCAAGCGGAGTACTGGCTGGAGCAGATGCAGGTGGAAGTAGACGCCCACCCCTTCTACCGCTTCTTGAGCCTGGGCAGGCCGCGCCTGCTGCTCGCCCGGGGAGATAAGGCGTCTGCCCGCCAGCTCCTGGAGGCCTCCAAACAGAAAGCCTTCCGGGCCGGCTGGGGCTACGGGCATATCGCTACCCTGGTTCTGCTCAGCCTGGCAGCGCCCAACCCGCAGGCTGCACGAGACTATCTGGGCCAGGCGCTGCGCGTGGGGTTTCCGGAAGGCTACATCCGCACCTTTGCCGACGCCGGTGAAGCGTTGATGCCCGTCCTGGCAGGCGCAGCGGAGCAGGCTGGCCTTACCGAATATGCTGCCAGTATAATTGAAGCTATTCCATCGAAAAAACCTGGAGGAATACTTCTAGCGGCGGGACTGGTCGAAGGATTGAGCCAGCGCGAGCTGGAAGTTCTACGCCTGGCGGCCTCAGGCTGTACCAACCAGGATATCGCCGACCGCCTGTCCATCAGCCTGGGGACTGCCAAAACGCACATCCACCACATCATCGGCAAGCTGGAGGTGGGCAACCGGGCAGGAGCCATCGCCAGGGCACGAGAGCTGAAGCTGATCTAAAGGAAAATCTACCCTTCAATCAATCCTTGGATAGATGACAGCGCCTCTTCGGGGTGTTACAAATAAGCTGCAGGCAAAACCATTCCTACCGACCTGCAAGGAGAGGCAACATGACCACGATCGCTGAGATCAAACCGAGCCCGGCAGTCCAGGCACAAGCAGTAAATCTGCGATATGCCCTTGGAATTGCTTTATCCGTTATTAGCGGCCTGATGATCCTGTTTGCGTTCCCGCCGTATGGCGCCTGGCCGCTGATCTGGTTCGCATTCATCCCTTACCGCTTTGCCCAGCACCGGCTCTTACCGCGCAAATGGTCCGGCCTGGCGGCAGGGCTGGCAATGCTTTTCTTTCTGGGACCCTACCTGGCGCGCCTGTTCGGACCGGATTACGGACCCTTTTTCCAGTACCTGGGGGTGTGGATCGCTATACTGGTCTTTTTGGTAGGAAAAGATCGCCTCTTCCACGAGCGCACCAAATATCGCTGGTTCGTCTTGCAGGGCACGGTCGATTGGGTGGGCTGGGAGATGATCCGCGCCACCTTCATCCCGCTGGTGGCGACGAATGGCTTCATTGCCTACACCCAGGCGACCCAGCCGTGGCTGATCCAGCCTGTTTCAATATTCAGCGTCTACGGTCTGGGACTGGTGATCTGCTTGTTCAACTACGCGCTGACCTACGCGCTGATGGCCTGGTACGACAGGAAATACCAGCCAGCGGATGCGGTTCGGGTTGACCAAGGCTCCACGCGACGCTGGCTGGCAGGGGGAGGGATCGTCACCGCCGCTTGGGTGGTTTTGAGCCTGATCTTGCTCGCCGCTGTACCGGACGACTCTCCAAAGCTGCGGGCAGCTGCCCTGATGCCGGATTACTCGCTGCCAGCCTTCCAGGATACAGAGAATCTGGCTGAACAGCGACTGGAGACCTTTACCCAGCAAATTCGGGAAGCAACCCGGCAAGGCGCGCAAGTGATCTTCACCCCGGAGATGGGCTTCGACTTTGACCCGCGTCTCGAGCATACCGCCGAGGTAACCGCCCTGGCGAAAGAGAGCGGCGCTTACATCTTCTTCGACTACGCGGTTGCCCGGGAAGGCGAGCCGTTCCGCAATGAGAGTGTGCTGATCAGCCCGCAGGGCGAGTTCCTGGGCACATACGCCAAGAACCATGCAGCACCTGGCGAGCCGCTCTCGCCTGGCGCGGGCGCCTACCCCGTCTTCGATACCCCGCTTGGTAAGCTGGCTACCCTGATCTGCCATGACGCCAACTACACCGACGTTGCCAGGAGGCTGAAGCGTAACGGCGCAGAGCTGGTCAGCGCCGGATTTCGGGAGTTCGGCGGCTATGGCGGGCAGCTGTGGACCAATGCGGTCTTTCGGGCGGTCGAGAACCGTACAGGCATGGTGGTAACCGGCGTAGCGACCGTGGCAGCCATCATCAATTCGGATGGCAGCCTGGCAGTGCTCAAGGTCAATCCGGATGGCGAGCGCATTACCCTGGTGGGAGATGTGTCGCTCGGATTTGGCAAGCCAGCTTACCAGTTCTTGGGCGACTGGCTCGGTTGGGCTGCCCTGGTAGTCATGGTCTTCTTTATGGGCTTCGATATCTATACCGGTAGGCGCGCCAGGCAGGCAGCCTAGTGGCTCGTCCTGGGTAGCGATGGGAAGACTGGCAAAGCTAAGAGCGATGGCACGGGAGAGCTGCAATGCAGGTAGTGGAAGTTCGCCTCAAAGGACATCTCGACGAAAGTTGGGCTGATTGGCTGGAGGGCATCACCATAACCCATGCACAGGAGGACGAGACGATCCTATCCGGCGCGGTGGTGGACCAGGCTGCCTTGTTCGGGCTGATCGCCAAGCTGCGTGACCTGGGTGTCGAGCTGGCGTCGATCAGCTACCGAGATGTGGAGATGGGAGCATCAACCGATGAGAATGGTGCGGATAGGGAAGCTGACAGTCTGGATATCACACCTGGACCATAAGGCGCGTCCTGTCGCTTAACGAAAATAAGCAATATCCAGAAAAATAAAAGCCGCCGCCTGCCCTGGCGACGTCTTGTTTTGAAGGAATCCGGTAGATGTTTTTCTCCCTGGATGCCGGGGAGCTTAACGACTACTCCGAAGCGCTATCACACCCGTCTCAGGTAAGGATGTCAAATGCAACTACAGGCTGAAGCGTCGGTATTTCGCCTGCACCTTGAGTGTGGAGCGGCGCAAGGACTGCATGCGCTCGATCTGCTCATACTTGTTTTCCTTGAAGTAAGGGATGAGCAGAATAATCAATATCCCCAATCCTATCAGACCGATCATCGTTGGCCTCCCTGCTATATATAACGCGATCCGTCGGGTATTGTTACATCCATGCAAGATTTGTGCCAATTATGGTAGGAGGCTGTCCTCTAGCCATGTGGAGTCCTATCCGGTTGGGGACACGGCAGATCGTAACCACCCTCACCGCTAATCGATCCGCCGTGCCCTGTCCCGAAATAACAGTCCCCCATACACCGATAATTCCAATTTACCCCCCTTCGTCCCCCATCCGCCTGCTGTTCAGCAGACGGATGGAGGGATTGAGGGAGGTTAATTCTTACGCGTCAGCCAGCGCAGCGGCGCCGCCAGCTTATACAAAGTGGTGCGCACACCGGCGTTCTGCCAGACATTTCCGGCGTAACGCCATTGCATCTTCGGGTCCAGGCATTCCTTACTGGAGGTCACCTGGCCCTTGACCCCGAAGTGGGCTGCCAGCTCGGTGAGCACATGGATCCAGATATACTCCTGGCGCTTCGAGCCGCCCATGATGATAAAGCCGAACTCGTAGATAGGATCGGAAGCCCTTTCGTAGGACTGCACCTGCGCCACCAATCCGCCGTCTTCCTCTTCAACGCTGAAGTTGTTCCAGCCGGCAACCGGGAAACCCTCGGGGGTCATTACACTGAACAGGGTTTCGTCAGAATATAAGATCATCACCCCGCTGGTCATCGGCACCACCCCGGGCCGGTTATACCAGGGCGGCACCACCGGCAAGGGGCTGTCGATAAACATCACTTTGCCAGGCACGATCCCCTCGGCCGGTGGGTAGAAGCGGTTGCCCTCGGGCTGGAACTCGGGGAAGCGCGCTTTCCAGACCTGCATCACTTCCTGCGGAGTTTTCGATACCCCGCTCAAGCGCACGCGGTAGGTCTTTTTCCACAGCTGGCCGAAACCCTGCAGCGCGCCGTTGGGCTGGCGTCCCTGCACGTTGATCGCCGTCAGTCCCTGCGGTACGTTGTCCACTGCCAGCTTGTTCACCGGCCGAGCCCACTGCCCTTCCGCAGGTTGTTGGCGGGCACCTATCCCTGGTACGGCTGTCTGGCCTGTTATTGGAGGCGTCTCATCCATCTTCGTCATCTCCTTTTACCCATTACACCATAACCATTTCCCGATCTATTAATGCAAGTATAAACGCCCGCCGTCACGGATTCGTTACGGTGGGCGTTACGGTTGGAGGGATTAACCGCAGAGACGCAGAGATGCAAAGGAAGGGATGCACCCCTAAGGCACGAAGACACCAAGTTAAATCGTTTACTCTGGCAATCCAGAAACCGCACAGTTCTTTCGTTCCATCTTTTCTGATTTCTTTGCGCTCTTTGCGTCTTTGCGGTAAACATTGAATCTTTGCGGCTTTGCGTTCTTCTCTACAACAGCAGGCTTTCCAGTCGGTCGATTAGCGTCGCAAGATAGGCAAACGCCCTCTCGACCGGCTCCGGTGTGGACAGGTCGACGCCCGCCAGGCGCAGTGCGTCCAGCTGAAAGAGCGAGTCGCCGGTGCGCAGGAAGGCCAGGTAGCGTTCTGCCACGTCCGCTTCCCCCGCCAGGATTGGCTTTGACAGAGCGTGCGCAGCAGAAATGCCGCCCGCATACTGAAAGGTGTAGTAAGCCATGTACAGGTGGGCAAACTGCGCCCAGGTGATGCCGATGCGCTGCCTGTCGATCGCCAGCTCACCCCCATAGCCTTCCGCAAACAGGTCAGCCATCAAGTCGATCAGCACATCGGCGCTTACCGGTTCGTCGTTCTCCAGTCGGGTATAGACTTCCAGTTCGAAGCGCGCCAGGGTGGGCATGAGGAAAAAATAACGGTGGAAGTTTGACATGGCTTCTTCCATCAAGGCGATCTGGAAGCTGCGCTCGGGGTAGGTGCGGAACAAATACTCACGCAACATTGCCTGGTGGAAATTGGAGGCCACCTCAGCAATCAGGGAACGGTAATCGCAGTTGATGTAGGCCTGGTGGGTCTGGGTATAGTACGTGTGCATCGAATGACCGAGCTCGTGCGCCAGGGTGCTCAGGCTGGTCATATCATCTGCGTAAGACATGAGAATATACGGATCGGTGCCGTATAAGCCGCTGGAATAAGCTCCATCCATCTTGCCTTTGTTGCGCGCCCAATCTACCCAGCGTTCTTCCAGGCAGCCCCGGCGCAGGATGCCGACATACTCATCTCCGAGGGGCGCCAGGCCGTTGCAGATCCAATCCACCGCCTGGCGATACGGCACAACCGGTTTGCTCCCTGCCAGGGGTGATTCGATATCGTAGACGTGCAGGTCGCTATAGCACAGGGCGCGGCGGCGCAGGCGCCAGTAACGGTGCCAGGTGGGCAGGTTGGCTTTGAAGGTGGCGATAATGTTGTGGAACACGCTCTCCGGAATGTGGTCAGCGTGCAGAGCCGCCTGCAGGCAGGTCCGGTAGCCGCGGGTGCGCATGTTGAAGACGCACTGCTTCATATAAGCGATGAAGAGACCTGCATAGGTATTTTTGTGTCTCAGGTAGGCATCCGCATAATTCTCCCAGGCAGTGCGGCGCACCTCCCGGTCCGGGTGAGCGATCAGGCTGTCGATGGTGGCTTGAGCCAGCTCGTGCTGCTCCCCATCGGAACCGGTCGCTGGCTTGAAAGCCAGGTCAGCGCCGTTGAGCAGCGTATAGGCCGTCTCGACCGCCCGAAACGGGTCCGTAGCCAGCGCCAGTACCTGCTCGATTTCGTCCGAGCGGGTGTGAGCCTGCAGCGCCTCCAGCCGGTTCAGGGTTTGCCCCAGGAGCGACAGCTCAGGCGTGGCCTCGATCCAGGTGCGTACCAGCGGCAAGCCGATGGCGATCAGTTCCGGATTGAAGAACGCTGCCGCAGACTTGAACTGGGCGCGCAGGCTCCTCATCTGCCCCTCCCGGGCAGCCGCCTCCTGGTCGGTCGTATCGGCGTTGCTGGCATTCTCGGCATACACCTTGATCTTCTCCATCAGTGCACCCGCCCGCTGGTATCGGTCGAGGAACTCGGTCAGTACACGCGGTCCTTGTGATAGCTGGCCTTGGAAAGCCGCCAGCCCCGGCAGCATCTCGACCAGCTCACTGTAGGCCGCAGTCCAGGCCGCTGGCGAGGGGAACAATCTGTCCAGTGCCCAGGTCTGCTCAAGGGGCACCTGATCTCGGGTGGGAAGTACACTGTTTTGGCTCATAGTATGCGATTCCTTTCCGGAGCTATTATAGCTCGTCTGCGTATGTCCTATCGATATGAGCTTGTGAATATAATTGTGTGTCATCCCTTCACGACCTTCAGGGCAAGCTCAAAACCAGGCGAATGCTGTAGACATTTGCTCATTTGACCAAATAGACTCTTCGCTTTTAAATACTTTGCGCTCTCTGCGCTTGCTCCGCTGCTCTTAGGCGGAGTCTTTGCGGTGCTCACTCTTCCGAAACCCTCCGTCACTGCGAGCCGGTTTTTTGCGATGCGAGCCGTCCTTTGGCGAAGCAGTCCCGTCCTGGGCAGGTTGTCAAAGAGAGATGGCTTCGTCGCTGCCCTCCTCGCCACGACGTGTTCTTTACGATAGAAATGCGCTGGCGCTGTGAGATTACTCCCAATGACCAAGGTGCCACAGATTGTGGATTAGTAACACCAGAAATATCCCAAATAACCTGAGAATATGGTTAAATTGGATCATGGCTGAAGACCTTATCGAACGCGAAGGTCAGCTTTCAATGTTAGAAGCCGCGCTGGTGGATGCTTGCGGCGGTTCCGGGCGAGTTGCGCTTGTCAGCGGGGAAGCAGGTATTGGCAAGACCTCGCTGGTCGAGCGCCTGGCAGAGACCCACAAAACAAAGGTGCGCGTGCTGTGGGGAGCGTGCGACTCACTCTTCACGCCGCGCCCGCTGGGTCCATTGCATGATATGGCAGCCCAGATCCAGGGTGAGATCCAGGACCTGCTGCAAACCGATTCGAACCGCACTCGCCTGTTCTCGACCGTCCTGGTGGAATTGAAGCGCCAGCCTTGCCTAGTAGTTTTCGAGGACGTGCATTGGGCAGATGAAGCTACCCTCGATCTGCTGCGCTACCTGGGACGCCGCATCACCCAGACTTCCGCGCTGCTGGTGCTGACCTACCGGGACGATGAGCTTGACATCCATCACCCGCTGCTGAGCGTGCTGGGAGATCTCGCCAGCTCGAACGCCACGCGGCGCATCCCGCTCGCCCCGCTCTCCGAGAAAGCAGTCGCCAGGCTGTTCAGAGACCGCAGCCTGGATGCGGCTGCACTCTACCGCCAGACCGGGGGTAATCCCTTCTACATCAATGAAGTACTCGCCAGCCAGAGCAAGGGGATTCCAGCTTCGATCCGCGATACCGTCCTGGCCCGCGCCGCGCGGCTCTCCTTGTCGGGCAGGGCAGTGCTGGAGACGGCTGCCATCATCGGCATGCAGGTCGAGCCCTGGCTGCTTGAAGCGGCTGCCGGATCAGAAGCGGACGCAGTGGATGAGAGCATCGCGGCTGGCATCCTGCTGCCCCAGGGAGACGGGCTGGAGTTCCGCCACGACCTGACCCGCCAGACGATCCTGGAACTGATCTCCCCGCAACGAAGGCCGGTCCTGCACCGCCTGGTGCTGGATGGGCTGAGGTCATACCCCCAGACACGCAAAGATCTGGCACGTCTGGCGCACCATGCCGAGGCCAGCGGCGACCACCAGGCTGTGCTGGAATACGCTCCTGCCGCCGCCAGAGAAGCTTCGGCCGCCGGAGCCCATCGCGAAGCAGCCGCGTTATACAACCTGGCGCTGCGCTACAGCGACGATCTGCAACCTGGAGTCCACGCCTCCCTGCTGGAAGCGTATTCTCGGGAGTGCAACCTGACGGAGGGGCAGGCTGAGGCGATTGCCGCCCTGCGTAAAGCCGCGGAAATTTGGATTGAGCTGGGAAATTCACTGCGCCAGGCTGAGGATCTGGCGGTCCTGGCAGTAGCGCTGCGTAACAATGGACAAAATGCCGATGCTGAGCAAGCCAACCGGGCCGCGATTGAGATGCTGAGCGCACTCCCTCCCGGGCGAGAGCTGGGATTGGCTTACCGCGTGCAGGCGACGATGTGCCTCTCGAAACGCGATTACCAGGAGGCGATCAGCTGGGGGGAGAGAGCTATCGACCTTTTATCCAATTTTCCAGATGAATATATCACCGCCATGGCGCATGTGGCAGTTGGCTCGGCATGGATGTTCCTCGATTATCCATACGGCTGTGCCTATCTGGATAGACAGCTGGAGCAGGGGCTGAGAATGGGCAACGACCGGCTGATCGCCAACCTGTACGCTTACGCCGGTTCCTGTTCAGCTGAGCTATACCAGTTCGACCAGGCTGAGCGCTACCTGGCGGATGGGCTGGCTTACACCAGCGAGCGGGACCTGGATATCTTCAGCCGCTACATTCTTGCCTGGCAGGCAGCGACGCACATCCAGCGCGGCCGCTGGGAAGAGGCCAGCCAGTTATGCAGCCAATTGATGCAGGCCTCCACGTATCCTGCCATCAGCCGCATCACCGCCCTGGCGGCGACTGGTCGCCTGCGCAGCCTGCGAGGCGATCCTGGTGTAGGATCCGTGTTGGACGAAGCCCTCGAGATTGCGATCCAAACCGGCAGCCTGCAGTACCTCGGACTGGTAAGCTGTGTGCGCGCCGAAGCCGCCTGGCTGGTTAGAGATCCTGAACGCACACGGGCAGAGGCTGATGCATTTTTTGACCTGGCTGTAAACAAGCGGCATCCCTGGTATACCGGCGAGCTGGCTTACTGGCGCTGGAAAGCGGGCGCGTCAGTGACCCTCGAGGATTGGGTCGCCCGGCCCTACGCGCTGCAGATCGCTGGCGAGTGGCGCCGGGCAGCCGCCCTGTGGGAGCAGATGGGTTGCCCCTACGCGCAGGCGCGTGCCCTGGCAGAAGGCGACAATGAAGCCCAGATCACTGCGTTGAACATGTTCGAGCGCCTGGGCGCGCTGCCCGCCGTGGAGCAGATCCGGTCGGCGTTGCAGGCCAGGGGCGTGACGAAGGTGCCCCGTCAGCCCAAGCGCGCTACCCTGCAAAATCCCTTCGGCCTGACGGGGCGGCAGGTGGACATCCTGGCCCTGCTCATCCAGGGATTGAGCAATGCCCAGATCGCCTCCCGCCTGCACATATCTCCCAAGACTGCTGACCACCACGTCTCAGCCATCCTCTCCCGGCTGGATGTACACTCGCGTGAAGATGCCGCCGAGCTGGCGCGCCAACACCCCCACTTTCTGGATCAATAAAATAGGGAATCCCAGGGGGAAAATAGGGTGTCTGTCCGGTTGTAGATTAATCGGACATGAGCTATCATTTTTATCGTAATACCCGACAAACCGATGCGAGGGAGAATTTAATATGCCGCGCTACCTTATCGAGCGTACTTTTCAGGATAATATCGACCTACCCGGCGCCGACCATGGGGATATAGACCGCCAGGCTTTCATCGAGAACAATACGATCGACGGCGTCACCTGGGTGTACTCCTATATCGATCCAAATCGAAAGAAATCCTACTGCATCTATGATGCTGCCTCACCCGAAGCACTGCGCAGCGCTGCCAAACGCAACCGGCTGCCCATCGACCGTATTACCGAGATAAATGTCCTCGTACCCTATGCTTATTTACCCAAAGAACAGGAGCGCAAATGACCCCCAGGCGTGTTTTCCAACTGCTGCACCGGCTGGCTGCCGTGCTGATTATCCTATCCATTCTGCTCAGCTACTTCCCGGTTGAGGCATCTGCTCCCAGGTTCGAATCGCCTCAGAGTGCTGCCTCGCCCCTCCAAACTGTAGATCCAGCGCAGACGACAGCCGCCTCTATTGCCTCCGCGCCGCTGTCACTGGCGCGCGTGCAGTCTGCCTATGTGGCGGGTACGACCACCATCACCTTTATAGCCACCAACAACCTGCCTCCCACAATCCTGCCCGAGCTGCCCGATACAGCCACGTTCACGGAGACGATCGATACACTCTCGGCCTTCGAGGCCAGCGACGATGCCAACATCCTGAAGAACGTGACCCTGGAAGACACGCTGGCGGCGGGTACGACCCTGGTCGCCGCTTCGGGGGATCCCATTCAGAGCGGAAGCGATCTGACCTGGCAGCTCGGCGATATCCCCCCGTTAGGGTCGGCGACGGTCACCATGACGGTGCAGACGCCCGCGGCAGGAGGGAATTTCCTGGATCTCGACAGCGGAGCCCAGGTCAGCGCCGAGATGTGGGGGGAGGCCGTTTCTGCCGGCGCCCCCCCGGCGGTGATCGTCCCTAACAGCATCCCAGCCGCCTACACCCAGGCCACCCCAGACGCGGATATTTTCGATGCCGACATGCTGTGGAAATCGGCCCAGCTTGGGCAGGATCCGATAGCAATGTTCGAGCTGGCGCGTGGCTTCAGCAACGATGCTTACCCGGGCTCGCTGCGCGGTACGCGCGGCATGCTGTGGGGCGAGGCGGGCAGCTCGGCGGATAAATCTTCCTTGCTGATCGCCATGCTGCGCGCCGCCGGCCTGCCAGCCCGCTACCGGCATGGGACTCTATCCGACGCCCAGGCGCGTTCCTTGCTGGGGAGCATGTTCCCACCCCAATCGGGCGTCGCCGGCTACCTACCCGCCGGGACGCAAACCGCCGACCCGATAAACGACGCGGCGTTGATTGCCATGGTCTCCGACCACTGGTGGGTGCAGGCGAACCTACCCGGGCAGGGTTGGACGGACTTCGACCCCTCCTTCCAGGATGCCGGACCCGGAGATACCTTCGCCACGCCCCTCAGCGACGGCACCGACCAGATCGCCGACCTGCCGGCCTCGATGGATTACAACCTGCACCTGGAATTGGAGGTGGAGCAGTACAACCAGTTCCCCATCGGCGGGGTGAACCTGACCAAGTTCGTTCCCCTGGCGGTGGACTACACCCTGGCGCAGCTGGCTGCTAAAGCGCTGACCGTCGGTCACATTGCTGTCACCGAAGGCGGGGGTGGGGTGTTCACCACCATCACCCACACCTATACGCCGTTCTTCGCTCCGGCAGGCGAAGAATCCCTCACCGCGGGAGACGAATTCCAGGATATCCTGACCAACTTCCCCCTGGGCTCCAAATTCACCACTGCCGAGTGGCTGCATGTCACGCTGACCAGCCCGGACGGCAGGGAGGAGAGCTTCACACGCGGGCTGAAAGACCTGATCGGTCTGGATGCACGCCTGTTTGGTGGCAACCCGGTAATCGCCCTGCCAGCCGATAACCGCGCCTTCACCTCCTTCGATGACGCTTTCGCAACCTGGTTCCTGCCCAACCAGGTGCGAGATACCCACTATGCCACCCGCCAGCAGGCAGAGAACGGCCGCGCCGTGATCGCTGCCGCCCTGGCGGCAAACGACCTGCCCGATCCCCTGGTCACGCCAACCGACCGGCAGCTCTTCCGTGAAGGCATCCTGAAATACTACCTGGCGCGCAACCAGCAGTACGCCATCGCCGGGCTGGAGTTCGCCAAAATGGCCGATCCGGCAATGCGGGATATCGAGGCGAACCTGCGCGTCAAGCTGTACTACGACCAGCCCCGCATCATCATCACCAGTAGCGCCGAGCAGGAAGACGGCGGCATCGAAACCAGCATCGACCTGCGCTCGACCCGGGCGGCTGCCATCGTCTATCCCGGACAGGCGACCGATGCCCTGTTCAGCGCCCAATGGACTAAGGGGATAGTGGAATCGTATTACGAAACCGAGGTCGCCGCACGCCTGGCGGGAGCGATACCGGCTTCGACGGCGCGGCTTTTCGATGAGATGCATGCCCTGGGAATCCAGCCGCTGCTGGTCACCCCTGAGACCATGGACCTATTGGACCTGTTCTATACCGACCGCCAGTCGGTGGCATACGCCCGCCAGGCCCTCCTGGAGGGCAAGCACATCCTGATCCCGCCCGCGCCGGTGACCCTAGACGGCGAGCCGCTGGTGGGCTGGTGGGAGATCGATCCCCAGACCGGCGAGACGATCAGCGTGCTCGAGAACGGGCAGCATACCGCCGCCCTGGAGACTATCATCTTCTTGCTGGAGTTCTGGGATACGCTCGACGACGCTGGCGATCTGCAGAAAGTGGTTGCGGACATGTGGACGTGTATTGCCGAGTCCGTGGTGCCGGCTCTGCAGGGCAACCCGGTGGCACCGCGCGACTGCCTGGAAGGTTTTGAAATCCCCAACACCGCCTGGCCGCCGTGGTATCCCGATCCCCTGGACTACTTCAAAGCGGCACAGAACCAGGCTGCCGCAGCAGGCGAGCCTTTATCCCCGGGCAGCCCACAGGCGGCCTCCTCCTGGCGCTATCTGCCCGCCCACCTGTGCACGGTGGATAACTGCGGCATCGAGCAGTTCGTCCTGCCTTACTCGGACCGCTCGCCCATCCCGCTGCCCGAGATGCTGTTCGGCTACAACGACCGCTTCGGTGGCGAGGACCAGGAGGGGGTGCAGTTCAGCGTGGTAGATAACGGCGACCCCGGGCCAGACGCCATCAGCTTGGCGACCACCCCTGCCAGCAGCAGCGTCCTGCCGGGCGAGATCCACACCTTCGAGCTGAGGGCCGAGGCCAATTTCGCCGGTGAGCTGCGCGCCTGGGTCTACGCCCCGGACGGCTGGCAGGTACGCTTCAATGACACCGGCGTGGTAGAAACGGCCCCGTTGATGGGCACACCACCGGGCGATTACAGCCTGCAGATCATCGCCCAGTCAGTGGACGACCCGGATGTAATCGCCACCGCCGAACACCCGGTGACCATACCGGACAGTAACCAGCTGCTCCTGGCAGCCGGTCCCGAGCCAAACATCAGCTTGCCCTCCGGCGACCCCGCTTTCGGTGCAGTCTCCAACCAGACCAACGACGGCGAGAGCGAATATCCCGACTCGGCTTTCCGCCTGGTGATCGCCAACTACTCCGGGATCGCCAAGAACCTGACTTTGACAGCCAGCGGCGCACCTGCCGGGTGGCTCATCCTGGATGGAGCGCGCCAGACCTCCAGCACCTTCGAGCTGGGCGCCAACCAGCGCACCCAGGTAGGTTTGTACGTGCTGCCCGAATCGACCCCTGCGCCGGGCACTTCCTTCGTCATCAACATACAGCTCAGCGACGGGCAGGGGCTGGTGGAGAATGCCGCCATCCCGTGGAGCATGCCCGGGCAGGCGCACAGCTACCTGCAGGTTTCGCCTGGCAACCTGTACGTTGGCACGGATAGCAGCACCGCTTTCGACATCACGCTGGAAAACGTGGGCAATGCTTCGGGCAGCTTCCCCCTCGCAGCTGTACTGCCGGTGGCAAATGCCAGCGTCGGAAACCTGCCTGCGCCGGTCTCCCTGGCAGCGGGCGAAGTGCAGAGCTTTACAGCCAATCTGAGCACCTCCGGCGTCCCACTGGGCATGCGCTTCCCGCTCACCCTGTCCAGCCCGTCTCCGGAAAGCTACACGCAGTATGCCGTTTCTATGGTGCAGATCGTCAGCCCGCTCACCGAGCCGGTCTTCCAGGCGGCTGACCAGATGGCGGGCGTTTGCACCACTGACGTCCCTGGCCTCGCCCCAGCAGTGCAGGCGCTGGCTGTAGCGATGGCCCGCCTGGAGGATTCCTGCCTTTCGGGAAGCTGCAGCCTAGATCTGCGCGATCAGGTGGTCAGCGCCGCGAATACCGCCGCCTTCCATGCTGGCAACGTCTCCCCGGTCGTCACCCAGGACGAGAACCTGGAGGGGATCGCGGTTGCCCTCGCCAGCCACACCAGTAACGACGATATCCTGGCGGATCTGGCGGACCTGAGCGCTGCGGTGGCCTCCACCACTCCACCCTCCCTGCTGGATGAGATCTGCGTCCTCACCCAGCACATGCCCGCGCTGAGCTGGACGCCGGCCTACAGCGCCACTCTGACCGGTCAGCCCGTCCTGTACAGCCTGGAGCTGACCAATCAGGGCTCGCTGCCCACTTCCTACGCCCTGACGGTCACGCTGCCCGGCGGGGTGCAGAGCTTCAGCCCGGCACTGGATGCCGGTGAGAGCACCTCCCTGCCCTTCCCCGTAGACCTGGGCACCCTCGGGCTTTACGAACTGGATACCGAGGTAAGCGTGGTGGGAGAATCGTGGATACAGGTAGGCGCCACCGCCCGCCTGAATGTGGTCGACCGCTTCGTGCAGGTCAATTCAGTAACGCCCGACCCGCCCTTCGTGGAGACTGGCGTCAGCTCGACGGATATCTCGGTGAATGTCAGCAATGTCGCCAACATCGCCCTGCCAGCCAATGTCCACACGGAGATCCTCTCACCGCAAGGAGATATTGCCTTCAGCGGCGACCTGCCCCTGACCGTGCTGGCGGGCGCGCCGCGCAGCTACCCCCTGCACACGGTGGATACCTCCGGATGGACGGCAGGCGTGTACACCGTGACGGTGGACCTGCTCAATGCCAGCGGCACGGCATTGCTTCCAGACGGCTCGGGATATGGCTACCTGGGAGTCGGGCAGGCGCTGGGCATCAGCCATGCGCTCTCCCCGCTGGTGGTGAACCCAGGCACAGTGGAAGTGACCACCCTGATCACGGCTGAGGTGCTGGCGCCGGTCATCATCCCCGAGACTGCGGGGCAGCCTTTGGAGTATGGGCAATTGCGGATTGGCTCGGAGGCGGCTGCTCCTGCTCCTCTTGCTCTGCCGCCTGCCGCTCCGCTGACCACCGATGCCATCACACGCACAGATGACTTAGACGCTGCGATCGTTTACACCGGCGCATGGACGCATGTAACGACCCCAGCATGGACGCGCCACGTCAGCCAGGGCAGCTACTCTGTCTCGGATGCTGCCGGCGATACAGCCACCTTCGCTTTCGACGGCACCTGGGTGCACATCGGTTTTGGCACCGACCGTTTCGGCGGTCAGGCGGAGATCCTGGTGGATGGCGTCAGCCAGGGGACCGTTGATACATACTCCCATGAGATCGATGTTGCCAGCATCGTCTTCAACGGCCTGGCAGATACCGCCCACACCCTCACCATCAGCGTGCTCGGCACTGCCCATCCGAATGCCGTTGGCCAAGAGGTCAAGCTCGACTATATCGACACCTGGGATGGCACGCCCTTCCCGGATGGATTGGTAGAGCAGGACAGCAGTCGTGTCTGGCGCAGCCCGGACTGGACGGATGTTGCTGACGTGGACGCCAGCGGCGGCTCGTACATGCAAAACAATATCAGCGGTAGCGCCTGGTTCCCCTTCACCGGGGACTCGCTGACCCTGCTGGCTTTCGCAAATTCCAGCGGCAATCGCATCAGCATCGCCATCGACGGCGTGTGGCAGACGAACTACAACATCTACAACAGCACCGACATCACTCGCACGGTGTCCTTCGACGACCTGGGGACTGGTCCCCATGTAATGCAGGTGCGCCGCTACTACAACAGCGCCCAGGTGGATGCCTTCATCACCCCGGCGATCGAGCCCGGCTATGTCCCGCCGGCCTACAGCGGCATCGTGCGCTACGAGGCCGACGATCCTGCCATCCTGTATAACGGATATCCCTGGCGGGTGATGCCGCAGAGCTGGAGCACGGATATACTACCCAACGCCAGCGACAGCACGGTGGTCCAATCGACGACGCTCAGCGATACCATCAGCCTGACTTTCGATGGGCGCTGGGTGAGCATCGGCGTGCGAGCGCGCCCCAATTCCGGCGGCTACGGTGAAGTGTTCATCGATGGCGCCAGCTATGGTCTGATCGACTCCCTGAGCACGGTCGAGGAGCTGCGCTCCTTCGAGTTCGGGGGTCTGATCACCGGGACGCACACCCTGGATATCGTTGTCCTGGACCAGCCCAATCCACTGAATAACATCGTGTACCTGGACTATATCGACGTCTGGGACGGCACGCCCATGCCCGACGACCTCGCCAACGCCCACAAGGCGCAGGATTCCGGGCGCCTGCACTACAGCGTGTCCGGGGTCGACGCAGCCCATCCCAACGCCTTCCAAGGTGATTTCGTAGCCTCCGGGCTGCCCAACACCAACTCCAACGTCTGGTACTCCTTCACCGGCGACTCGTTTACTTTCTATGGGCTATCGGTGGACAACGACGCCAACCAGGAAATATACCTGGACGGTGACCTGATCGACACGGTCAACCTGGACTATCCATTCTCCGAGCAGGTGCTGGCATTCCACTACACCGGATTCGATGATGGACCGCACGTGGTGCGCGTGCACAATATCTGGCGAATGCGCGTGGATGGTTTTACTTCCAACCCCGGCAGCTTAACCCCCTTCCAACCCATTGTTGAATGGCATGAGAGCGACCAGACCCGCGGCGGCTCGATCTGGGGCGGCATCCACGTGCCGATCGCTGTGGGTGATGTCACCCCCGATCCCGGCCCCGAGCTGGTGGTGGCCTCCAGCAACATCCAGAGCAACGGTGAGCTGTTCGTGCTGCGCGGCGATGGCGGCGACACCGGCGACGGGGACCCGATCATCTGGAGCGTGCCGTACAACATCTTCAACGGTTTTGAAGATGTAGCCTCACCCGCAATCGCCGAGCTGGATAGCCAGCCAGGCGCTGAGATCATCCACCCGACGATCGAAGGTTTGTTTGTATATCATAGCGACGGCAGCACTTACTGGATGACCGACACGGTCCATTCGCACGCCTTCTTCGCCGCTGCAGCGGTCGGCAATCTGGACTTCGATGCGGAGCCGGAGATCGTGGTCAATATGAACCATGACCTGGTGGTCTTCGAGCCGGATGGCGAGATCGCCTGGCTGCAGACCTTCCCGGCGGCGCTGAGTATGCCCGTCCTGGCAGACTTGAACGGGGATGGGCTGCTGGACATCTTGGTGCACGAATCGGGTACAACCAACATCTACGCCTACGAGTACAACTTCGGCACGCCAACGCTGCTCTGGAACCAGACCGCAGCCTCACAGCTGCATATCTACGGCGGCCCGGCGGTGGTGGACGTGGACGGCATGCAGCCCGGCGGCGATGCCCTGCCGGAAGTAGCGATCGCATCGCAGGGCTGGCTGAACGTGTTCAACGGCGAGGACGGCAGCTTGCTCTGGGCACTCCAGTTGGACGATGGCAGGTCGGGCGGCATATCGGCTGCCGACCTGGACGGCGATGGCGAGATCGAGCTTGTCACCAGCATGGAGTTCGACGGCGGGCGGATCTACGCCATCAACCCCGACCAGACCATCCTGTGGTCGGTAACTGCCCTGGATAACTCGCCGCTCAACACGTCTGTGATGGACCTGAACGATGACGGCCTCTATGAAGTGGCCTGGAATGGCGCACCCGGAGGCTTTACCCTGTTCAACGGGCCGGATGGCGCCGTGCTGTTCAACGAGCCGCACCTCGAAATCGTCTCCCAAACCGGCTCGGACTTCCCGATGTTCGCCGATGTGGACCAGGATGGCTACGGTGAAGTGGTGGTGGCCTCCCAGACCGGCGTGCGCGTTTTCGGCTTCGATGGCGTATGGGGACCTGCTCGCTCGACCTGGAACCAGCACAGCTACCACATCACCAATATCAACGATGATTTGAGCGTCCCGTTCAGCGAGCCCGACAGCTGGAGCGTGCACAACACCTACCGCACGCAGACCACCCTGACCAATCCGCTGCCGGTGTACTCGATCGAGCTCACTCACACGGTCGGATCGGATGGGGTCACCGTGCTGCCCGGCACGTTTAATATCCCGCCGGATTCACAATCCGGGCTGGACTACCGCTGGGACTTTGCCATCGACTGGGAGACCACCCAGGTCATCCACAGCTTCAACAGCCAGCTCGACGATATGCAGCCCGGTGAATCGCGGCTGGTAGCCCAAGGCACGCAGGCCTCGTACACCCTTGCCAGCGGTCAGAATCACCTGGCGCTGCCTCCATTGTACGCCAGTGCGGGGCATCTAATCACCATCGACCCGCCGCTGCGCGTCGCTGGACCGGGAGGGGTTGTTGAGTACACGCTGACCATCACCAACCCCACGGACCAGGCAGTCACCTTCCAGCTCAACGCAGCCGGGCTGCCAGGAGATTGGATCAGCCTGCCCACACCGGTGGACGTGCCGGCCCAATCCAACGCCAGCGTACAGCTCGTCGTCAGCATACCTCAAGGTGTTCAGCCGAGCAGCCTGCCCTTCAACGTGACTGCCGAGAGCGCCGGTCTGAACGATCAGGCCAGCGCCACCCTGGTGGTCACCGATCCGCTGGTGGCAGCGCACATCGTCCCGCCTGAACGCAGCGCCCCTACCGGAGACCCGGTTGCCTATACCTTAACGATCACGAACCTGGAAAGCATCGCCCGCACATACGACCTGTCCGTCAGCGGGCTGGCAGCCCACGATCTGCCCGCCCAGGTGAGCCTGGATAGCGGGCAATCGACGGACCTGGATTTCAATGCCCAGGCAGCCAACGAAGGCGCCAATCCGTTCACGGTCCAGGTAGCCGAGACGCACGGCTTTGGCGGCGCCCAGGCGACTGCCGTCCTGAATGGCATGGGCTACCCACAGGTGGAGGTCGCTATCTCGCCTGCCTCAGCCAGCAGCGGACCGGGCGTGCCCAGCCTCTTCGATGTGACAGTCACCAACCTGGGCGTCCGTCCCGAGCTCTTCGACCTGACGACCGGCGTGCCGCAGGGCTGGGACAGCCTGCTGACATTGCTTGGCAGCCCGGCTGGCTCGGTGCTGGTCGGTCCTGGGGTGGGTGCAGCGGTTACCCTGCAGCTGCTGGTTACCCCCGACGCTGGTTCAGCCCCAGGCGACTATGCCATCACGGCAGCCGCCCAATCCACCACGAGCAGCGCTTCCGACTCCGCCGCTGCCATCCTGAACGTGGGCAGGCGCGGCGTGGTGGTGGAGTTCATCTCCGGACCGGCTGAGCTGGCACCGGATGCCAGCGGGACCTGGCAGGTGCAGGTGACCAACACCGGCGCGGCTGCAGATAGCTTTGACCTGAGCGCCTTTGGCGTGTGGGCTTCCAGCGCACAGATCACGCCTGGCTCAGTCAGTCTGGGTGCCGGGCAGTCTCAGACAGTGCAGCTCAGCGCTGGACCCCTGTCCTACGCACTGACACAAGGACACGTCCTGGGTATCCTGGCTGAATCCGTATCGGATGCGGATATCCGCAGCCAGGCTACCACCCTGGTGGGCATCCTGGCGCAGGAAGGTGTGGAGGTCGAGCTGGCCCCCGCCGCGCAGACCGTCAGCGGCTCGCTGACCGGCTCGTTCACCCTGGCTATCACCAACACCGGCAACCTGGCTACCGACTTCACCATCACGGGCAGCGTCACAGCTGGCGGCGTGGTGAGCTTCCCTGCCAGCAGCCTGGTAATACCCGCTCGCAGCGCAGCGGTCATGCTGGCAGATGTGACCGTCCCGTGCGGCGGCGAGTACGAGATAAGCGTCACCGTCCAGGGCGGGCAGGCTGAAGACAACGCCAGCGCCGCGCTGAATGTGATCTACCCCTGCGAGCCGCCGAAGATGTTCCTGCCGCTGGTCATGACCGGCGCCCCGGGTAGATAGGGGTATGCCTGCCGCTGACACGCATTCCGATCGTGGTTAAAAAGTGGGTGTTTTGGTCGGTCTATCTGACCAAAACACCCACGAATAGGATCAAACAATCAAACTCCGAGACATGACGAAGCGGAGGCGAATGCCCCAGGCATCTCGCCTCCCCAGCCAACAGTGACATCCGTCGAAATTCGACGGACGCAGTTTAAACAGGCTCTCAGGTTATTTAGGTGTGCTGGAAGAAATACCTGCCTGTTTCTTTTTATCTTTCTTGTTGACCTGCTTCTTCTTTTGCTTCTCTTTGTTCCTCGGACTCTTGTCGCCCATGATAGTTCTCCTTTGTCGGTGGTGTATTCTTTCTGCTCTTCGATCGTGAATCAGAAACGGTCATCACACCTGTTTTAACCAGAAAGATCACTGATTCCTGGTTGGCTCTTTATTGTTGTGCGAGGACCATTGACGATAAGTATACTCCAATTGAGTGCACATTGTTGATCATACCCGATTGCGGCCAGCCTGTCTTCACATCCGTTTAATAGTTACTGGATCAATTGAAAGCGCTGTAAGGGATCGTCAACGGATTCCCTCACCGGAACGAAGACTCCATCTGCATTCAGCGTGTACTCTGCTCCTATCGCGGGTGTTTCCCAGCCGCGGTTAATGCAGTATCCCTTTACCGTCTCTTGGGTGCTGACATTCCTGAAGGTAGCCACGTCGTAATGTTGACCATCTATTTCATGCCCCAACAGCTTGATTTTGGTCACCTCCCAGGTTTGCACGGTAACCTGGGCAGACTGGGGTGCTGATCCGGACCCGGATAAGATCACGGGTAAACGCGTCTGCGAAAAGTAGACTGGCGCTGATGTCGGTTGTGGTGCGGTGGGCACGACGAGCGGCACCTCCGGCTGTGCAGTTGGGCTGGATGCCTTGCGCTGGCTCAGAAATAAAATGCTTAAAATGCAGAGCATCACGAGAGCAGCCGCGATGAAGATCAAGCCGAGGATCAAGAAGGGCCGATTTTCATCTCTGATCCATTTCTGCTCATATGCGTCTAACATGGCGGTCTCCAGTTCACCGATCGGAACATGATCGACATCTATAGTGTACTATAATTCCCGGCATGAGCCTGACAATTTATCAATGGCACGCCCGGTTCGAGCAGCAGGCTGGCTGGACGAGCGCCTTACGCCAGCACCTGTTTGAGCGCCTCGGGTTGAAGGCCGCACAGCGGGTGATGGAGGTGGGCTGCGGCACCGGGGCGGTGCTGGCTGAGATCCGGAAGTCTTTCAACGGGCGGCTGTACGGTCTGGATATCAATCCTGGATACCTGGGGCAGGCAGGCATGCACAGCCCGCTCACCCACCTGGTCGTCGGCGATGCACACTGCCTGCCCTGCGCCGGTGGCAGCTTTGACCTGGTGTGCTGTCATTTTTTACTGTTGTGGGTGGAGGATCCGTCCTTGGCAGTTGCCGAGATGGCGCGCCTGGCGCGTTCTGGCGGAGCAGTGCTGTTGATGGCTGAGCCGGACTATGGAGGGCGTATCGACTATCCGCAAGAGCTGGGTTTGATTGGACGGTGGCAGGAGCAGTCCCTGCGCCTCCAGGGCGCCAATCCGCTGATCGGGCGGCGACTGGCCTCACTGCTTCTCCAGGCCGGCCTGGAGAAGATAGAGACTGGGGTACTGGGTGGGAGCTGGACCGTTCCCCCCTCCCGGCAAGAGTGGGAGCTGGAATGGCAGGTCCTCCATGATGACCTGAAGCGTTTGCCGCAGATCTGGGAAACCGCGCAAGGGGAGATCGCAGCCCTGCAGGTGCTCGATTGGGAGGCCTGGCAGCGCCGGGAGCGCATCCTGTTTGTCCCCACGTTCTACGCCTGGGGGCGTAAGGCGTAGGTCATATAATAATTTATCGCCGAGAGCGCAGAGCATATTGAAGGGAAGAATTCAAACCGCGGAGACACGGAGAAAACGGAGAAAGATTAACTCCGTTCACTCCGCGTCTCCGCGGTGTTCTCTATCTCTGCGGTTTGTTCTGTCTCAGTGTTCTCCGTGAGCTCTGTGGTGATTTCCTATTCAGCGCTCTCTGCGACTCTGCGGTGATATCCTTCTCAGCGATCTCCGCGCTTGCTCCGCTGCTCTTAGGCGGAGTCTCTGCGGTGCCATCTATTCCCGCGGTGTTTTCTGTCTCAGTGTTCTCTGTGAGCTCTGTGATGATACCTCTTCTACAAATATCCCTCGCCCAGCCATCCGGAGAAGGCGATCTCGACGCTGCCTACCTGCACTGCCTGGGATCCAGCGGCGAGCGACTGCCGCTGGACCTCCATGCGCAGGGTCATATCATTGATCGGGTCAACGATGTTCTTACCCAGGGTGTACACCTTGGGCTGGATGCGCAGAGTGAGGCGCTCTGCCTCGTCCTCGTAGATAAACTGCATGCCATCCTGGACCATCTCGGCGCTCTTCAAGACCATGCCCTGTAAAGGGCCGAGCAGAGCGTTGGCTTTGGGTGCGAGCATACTAAAGCTGCGGTACGACATATCCACCTGCTATTGATTGAGGATCAGCGCCAGGAACAACCTGAATTGTACCAACTGCACCAACAGGCTGCGCGCTGGAGCATATTCTGATTCGCCGCTGTCGTTGAACGCTTTCACGCTCCAGGTGTGTGGGCCGGAGTCGAGGCTGATGCTGGTGGCGGTTACTGGCGTGGTGAAGGTGATCGCCTGCGAGCCGTCGAGCAGGAAGACGAAACCGCTGGGCGGCCCGCCCGTCTCGCTGATACCCCAGGTGAAGGTGATGCTGCCGGGAGCGAACACCGCGTCATCCTCCGGTAAGAGCAGCACCGGCACGCCTGGCGCCGCCAGGGGCACTTCGACCTCCAGGCTGCGCACCTCCGATGCCGGGGAGCTGCCGGCGATATTGGTCGCGATCACGCTCCAGGTGTGCGTGCCTGCGGTCAGGCTGATGACGGTGCTGGTAACCGGGGTGGTGAAGGTGAGCACCGGTGTGCTGTCCAGGTTGAAGATAAAACCGGTCGCCGGGTCGCCTGTGCCGCTGTCCTGCCACTCAAACTCCACCGGGCTCTCCAGCACGGCTCCATCCGCTGGTGAGACCAGCAGCGGAGCACCGGGAGCAGCAGGTGGAGTATAGTCGCACGAGTACAGCTCGTACGATACGGCAACATCATCGATGTAGATGCCGTCTGCGACCACACCTCCATCCGATACCAGGCGCCAGCGAAGAGCGACGTTGGACTGGTCATCCAGCATGGAGGCATCTATGCTGCGGTTCTCCCACTCGGACTGGATGCCGTTGAAGTAAGCCAGTGGCGCGGCGGTGTTCCAGCTTGTACCGCCGTTCAGTGAATACTCCAGGTAGACGTAGTCGTAGCCGGATTCCAGCTCATATTGGTACCAGCCAGAGACCCTGACATTGCGCTTGCCGCTCAAGTCGAAAGCCGGAGTGCGCACGTACGAATTGGTGTTATTGGAGTAGTTGCTGGCGCTATCCGTCCAGGCATGCGTCGGGCTGTGGGCAGCGCCTACACGGATCGCCCAGGTATTAAACGAGCCGCCCGTAGTCCATCCGACCGCGCCGTTCTCCGCCGTGTTGGAGATTACATCTGCGCGCGGCAGGATGGCGGAGGCGTTCAGGCTGAAATCGGAGGTATATGTCGAAACACTATCTGTAATGACGGATTCGAAGTCCAGGTTGGTGCCGCACGGGACAGAGGCATCGATCGAGAACTCGTAGGGGCTGGAATTGCTGACCGCTGCCCCCACCGGGATGTCGGCGTAGGCGCTGGAGGCCTGCTGTAATGTTACCCCGCCGGTCAGGCTGGCTAATTCTGCCGTAACATTCGTGGAGGTAATGGCGCCGATATTTTCCAGGTCATGGAAGAGCAGCAAGCCGCTCTCGCCGGGCTCGGGGAATCCGTTGCCATTGCCAAAGGGGACATTATCATCCAGCACAGTGCCCGAGCCTTGCAGGTAGGGCACCGGATCCAGGTACAGGTCCTGGGTGGTGGTAACGCCTGTCGTCACGCTGACGCCCGGGACGTTGGTAGCATCCGGGTAGCCCGGCAGCAGCGGACCGCCGGTCACGTCGTAGGTGCCGCCCAGCAGCGACATCGAGTAGCGACCGTCCGGGCCGGTCAGCACGGTCAAGGTAGTATTGGAAGATGCCGCTTGAACCCTCACACCGGGCACCGGCTGGTTCGTGACGGCGTTGTAAACCGTGCCCTCCAGGGCGCCTTTCGGCTGCCCGCAGGAGGGGAACTTGAAAGAACCGATGCGGGTCTGCCAGTTGTTGCCATTAGATAGATAGTACTCGGTTGTGTACCAGAAGGTGCAGTCATCCAGCGGATCGACGCTCATGGCGCTGTAATCGCCCCAGCGGCTGATGCCGGTCTGTGAGCCGGTGCCGTTGATCAGCGTAGCCTCGTTCTGGGGCAGGAGTCCGGGGATTTCTCCCGCCAGCCTGCCGGCGTACTTTATCGAGGGATAAATGGAGGAGCTGCTCAAGCTGTAGCCGATCGCCATATTGCCGTCCTGGTCCACGCCCAGGGAGCCCATCCAGCGGTAGCTCGAATCCGGCTGGTAGGTGCCCTGCTGCACCAGCTGCGCTGCGCCGCCCGGGTCCTGCACCTCGTACCAGCGCAGGCCGACAACGCCGCCGCTGGCGACGGAATGTGTGGCCCACAGCGATTGGACGCCATCGATGTTACGGTACTGGAGCTGCATCATCAGGCGGAAGCTCAAGCTGTCCAGCAGCGCGACCGTCCCGGGCTGTGGAATAGAAGGGGCAATGGCGAAAGGTGCCACCGGCACGACCACCGGCCCGGTGAAGGTAGAGTTGAGCGGGTCCGTCCAATCCACATCGAACTCGAACAGCACCAGCGCATCCGGCGCTACGGCGCCCATGAAGTAGTTGGGTGAGCCGGCCGGTGGCAGCGCGCCGCGGTAGTTGGAGGGCAGCAGCGAGTCGCACACCCCACCCATACAAGTATCGAAATGCACCTCTTCCAGGGGATCGCCGTTGATCATCGCCTCCCGGTCCAGCGCCCAGACGCGCACGCCAAAACCAGGTCCGGGCGGGTTGATCTGGAACATATTGGCCGACATATACCAGCCGTCGCTCCACACACCCAGCTTGGGATAGTCGTTGAGATAGCCGGTAAAGCTGCCCGTATCAGCACGCAGGGCATAGAATGTCCAGCCGCCCGCCACCGGATCGCCGCTCTGTGAGACGGCGATGCACTGGTAGAACGGTCCGGTGTTGAAATTGAACCAGGCAAAGTCGGTCACCACCCATCGGTCCACCGAGGCATCGTAGAGCACAACCACATCCCCGGCATTGGCAGTGTCGCAAGGCGTCCCAGCCGGACCGGTGAAAAAGTCGTCAAAGGTCAGGCCCACCAGGTGGGCGCCGGTATCCTTGTCGTAGATGCCAACTGATGTGTTGACCGCCTGGATGTAGTGATCTGGTCCGACATCCCCAACGGTGTCGGGAGGCCAGCCGGCCCCATAGCCGGTGAAATCCAGGCCGGCGAAATTCTCGATAGGTACGGGCATCTGCCCATCGCCTAGGCCCGTCTGGGCCACGCTGTCGACCCAGTCAGCGATCTGGGGAGGGCTGCCCTTGGGTTCCTGCCCGGGGACATAGCGCAGCGGGATCGGGGCGGGAGCCTCCGGCGCGGTCTGGGGCAGATCGCGCAGATCGCCGTCGAAAACTGCCGGGTAGACCGGCTCACCAGTAAAAGGACCTTGAGTGAGCACATCACCCGGTTCATTCTCCACCGCCAGGTCCGTTTTCATCGGGGCAGCTGAGACGGGAAAGACCAGTACAAACAGGACGGCAAATACGACCACCGCCCGCCAGGTAAAGAATGGGGCGTTTTTCACAGTTTTCTCCTAGATTGATTGGAGATCATTCTGCGACCACGATGTGCCTGTACGGCTATTCGATCAGGTCGGGGCATACAAAGATGAAGTTTATCAGGCTTGCCCGATTATGGCAATGAGGAGAAACCGCTTATGGTGTTTGTACGCGGATTTTCGCAGATCGACACGGATTTTTCCAGGGTAATACACAATTGTTCCATTTGCTTTATCCGTTGTATCCGTGTGCCTGCGGCATCCGTGTCCAATGGTGGTTGCTGACGATACTGTCAGCTAGCCAGGGTTTGATCAGTAGTGAGATCCGGCCTCATGCCGATATCTCGAGCGAATCCCGATATGAAAGTCAGCGTCAGGATAATCGCTTCCAAACCAAGACATACCATCGTAACGGATAAAATCTTCTCGGGATCGCTCATCCCAGGCACGAACCCGGTGATGGCAATCTGGAGCGCGAATACAAACAGTAATGAGCCAAGCGCCAGGCACCAGGGCCATAATTTCCCAAGTGACTTGAGCATCCTGGCTGGCAGGACCTTCCGCCACCAATTCAATGGTCTATTGATGCGCGTTGAAACCCAACAGATGAATGGGAAAAAAATGACTTGTGCGACCCCTCCCCCTACCAGAAAGAGTAATATGAAAAGAAGAAAAAGTATTATAGAGCCACGCTCTTTGTGAGCGAAGCCAATCGACCAAACGATACTGGTTAAGCTGACCAGCATTGCTGCGATGCCGGTGACCAAGAAGTTAGGGATAAGACTGAAGGCATATTCATCTCCATAAGGCCACATCTTCTGGGCTTCACCGATAGCGGCGATGAACATACCTCCTGTTGGAGTATTTCCTTGAAGGACCTAGAAGAATCCATGGCTTAACCCGGATAATCCGAAGATACTTCCAAGCGTTGCCACGTTTATTCTGGTCGCTTTGTTCATACTTCTTATTCCTTTGGCTCCCCATGGCTGTTCGGACCGATGAGATCCCATAGATTCCCATACAGATCCTCGAACACCGCCACCGTTCCGTAGGAAGCGGTTTTCGGCGCCCGGACGAACCTGATGCCGGCTGAGACCATATCATTGTAATCCCGCCAGAAATCATCCGTGCTTAAGAACAGGAAGACTCGTCCGCCGGTCTGCGTGCCAATGCGAGCTGCCTGCTCCGGGGTGGTGGCTCGGGCTAGCAGGAGATGAACCCCAGTCGATCCAGGAGGCGCAACCAGCACCCAGCGTTTGTCCTGTTCGGGCTGGTAGATGTCTTCGACCAGGGTGAAATGGAGTTTGCGGCAGAAGAAGTCGATGGCTTCGTCGTAGTCGCGGACAACCAAAGCGATGTGGGTAATGGTCTGTTTCATCAGGTCTCCAAAAAAACCATCAACCATGGGATCAAATTAACCATGTAGTGGGCCCCGACGGCATGCTCCCAGTCACGCCTGGCAAAAATGGCCGCCAGGGGTGCGCCGAAGAGGAGTCCCGTTACCAGGAATCTTTCGAGCGTAAAGCCATGCCACATGCCAAATGTAATCCCGCTGAAGAGCACAGAAGCAATAACGGCCAGGGCTGGGCGTGTCCGAAAGGCTGGACGAAGAAAGAAGAAACACAAGCCGACCAGGCACAGCCTGAACCAGGTTTCTTCGGCTATCCCCGAATACCAGGGAAGCAAGAGAGGTTGCCACCACTTGGTGACCCAGGTGATGCCTGAGCCTGGCGAACCACCCGCGGCGTTGATCAAGCCGAATGGAACGAACAATAAGTTGCCCCAAAGCATACTTTTCACAGCCTTCCCATACTGTCCGGTTATGAGTTGTATCCCACCGAGCCGGGTCCGCTCGTACAGCAACCCGCCGATTACGTACATTGGAACCGAAAAAGCCGGTAGGAGAGAAAGCACGATTTTACTGATAAATCCATTGTTTGCCATTTGAAGCCCCGCCAGGTAAGCGAAGAGAGCGATGGCAAGGCCCTGGACAACCGAACGCAGGCGAATCTCTTTGCGCCAGGCCAGGAGAATCGCTCCGGTTGCCACCATCATCAACAGTGACAGAATGGAGGCGCCACCCGCGGAGACGAGGGTCAGCGCAATTAGCAGCGCAATGACCAGGGCAGGTATCCAGGCGCCGAATTTCCAGCCGGGCAGTACCTGCGGTCTAATCTCTGGTAGCTGATTGACGGAAGGTCCCGAACGACCGAGATACCAGAGTAAAGCCGCGACGTAGCCAACTTGGAGAATATAGCGAACTTCTTTGTACTGACCCGTCGATCGGACATTATCGAAGAGCATCAGGACGATTGCTGCAGTCGTCAGGACCCACATGACCACCAGGGCAATACGGTGTGGCGCGAGCAAGGATTTTTCTCGTGACTCTGACATCGGTGTTGAGTCGGCAGTTATGTTTGACATTAGGTCTGCCTTTCCGGGTAAAACCCTGACCGTCGCACGCCGCCCAACGGTCTGCGTTAGCCGCTAGCGGGCGAGACTTGGATTCGGCTTGGGAGCAGGATTCTGCTGAGGCGTTGAAAACTGCTAAAAAATGCGGCGAATCCCACTTGTCTCCTGCACGCTTTGTTGGGCAATTTTGGCGGTTTTAAATCGGGCCGGAGATCAGTCCTATGATGGTGACAATCGTGTTAACGACCATGTGCAGGGCAGCTGAACGTCTCCAACTGTTACGCTGCGCGACAACTCCACAAATAGCCCCAAAGGCGATCAAGGCCAGAAATCGTCCCAGGGATGCATCCACTAACGAATGTTTTAGCGAAAAAAGAATCGCTGTCAAACCAATGGCAAAAGATGCGGGAAGAACATGAATCAGGTGAACTTGAACTAGACCGCGCCACAGGTATTCCTCTGCGATTGGCACGAAAAGGCCATTCACCAAAATGAGTGACACCACCATCAAAGCAGGGGCTAGTTTGGCCAGCCATACAGTCGAGTTTCGATAAGAACTGACAAACATTGGCAGCTCGATATTTCCCCATAGTAGTCGATCCACCATGGATAGAGCCCAAAGGCTTAACACTAATGCCAATACCCAGAATGTGAAATTCCAGCTTGTCAAGCCCTCACGCAAAGACTGCACAATGCCTGCTAATTCCTGTTGCCAGTTGACGTTCATAAACCGGCCTAAGCTTACGGACAAGAGTAAATAGCCCAAAAACAGAGCAAGCATGTCGTTGACTAATAAAGTTCCAAAGATGGGCAGCCAAAAAAGAACATAGTGTCGGAAGAAATATTCCCCGCCGATAACCAGGCCAACGACAGCCAGAGCAACACTCAAGTTGCGTGATCTAGGGAGTTTAGAAATGGAGGAAGTCATTGCTACGAAGGTATCACTTTCAGATTGAGCGCCTAACGCTCCGGTTCAGCAGCGGGCCGCGCAGTGGACCGTCCGCTTCAACCGGTTGTTAGGCGCCGCAGATGATACGTTCATTACGTCTCTAATCTCCCTCACCGGCGTGGTGTGATGACTCCGAATCAAAGATCACGGTCTCCTGGCCCACCTCTACTTCGCCGTACTTGAGGCCGCCCGCGCGTTCGTAAACGTGCAGAATTGCACCAGTCGTGTTCAGCTGTGTGTCGACAAGGCGAAAACTGCGCGGGATCGTGCCTCCCCCGAACAGACGCTTACCGGTACCGAGAACGACAGGAAACTGCCAAATCCGTAGGGTATCGACGAGATCGTGCTGAAGTAGGGTTTGGATGAGGTTGCCGCTGCCGTGGACCTGAATCTCGCCGCCTTCCTGTGCCTTGAGCTTCGCAACCTCCTGGGCAACGTCGCCCTTGAGCAGGATAGAGTTGTTCCAGTTGACCTTATCGAGCATCCTGGATGCGACGAACTTCGGCCGGATGTTGAGCGCTTCCTCCGGATCGGTGGACTTGGGCCAGGAGTCTGCAAACATCTCATAGGTTTTACGGCCGAGAAGAAAGGCGTCGGCGCGCTTTGTCCAATCGGTCATGATATCGCCGAACTTCTCGTCGAGATAGGGGACTAGCCACCCGCCGTGTTGGAAGCCACCGTCGCAGTCCTCGTTGGGGCCGCCGGGGGCCTGCATGACGCCATCCAGGGTCACGAAAGTGCCCACAACTAATTTTCTCATGTTCCTCGTCTCCTTGTCTTCCGAGCGCCTAACGACCCCGAGCTAAGTTGCCCCACCGATGCGGGCAGACTCCCCTTGATTGTCGCGCACCCGGCGGGCCAGACGCCCCAACCTATCCCAGCCCGCCGGGTCAGCTTCAGCGAGTTATTAGGCCGCCGCATACCGGCTTCTTCGGATGAGCTCTATTGAGATAAGCAGGAGCCACACTGTCCAGAGGATGTAGCCGAGGGCGATGAAGACGGCGAGAAGCGTCGATGGGGGGAATGCGGCAGTGCCAAAGTCGCCCAAGAAGAGAAGCAGGGCACTGGCAAGGATCCCGGCAACGGCAGAAGCAGGGCCATAGAATTGGCTGCGGAGGGCCAGTATGGAGGAGATGAAGGCGGCAAGCAGTACTGCGCTGCGGCCGGCCGTCCCGGTTACGAAGAAGATGGGTATGCCCAGGAAGGGAAGAGCGACTGCAATGGCTGCCCATATCCTGCTTCTGAATCTTAGCGCTGGGTACATGGCGGCCATGACAATGCCGAACAGGAGCATGATGCCGACATCCAAGAGCGACACAACGCTAAGTGCGTTGGCTTGTGTCGAGGAGGGTCGGAAGTTGAGGTTGAAGAGGATGATAAGCCAGTTGTCGCTTGCTGAGCGGGTAGGTCGAAGCATGCCGATAGCGCCGATCAGGAACGCGGTAAACAGCATCGCGGCGGCGACTCCTCCTGCGAGAAGGAACCAGCGCGGGGGCTGCATAGTATGTGACGTGATGGGAGACGAAGCACTCATTGCAGAGCTCCAGACAGTGCGGCGGATTGTTGCGACGGCCTGACTATCAATTATCCGGACTTACCGATATTATATACCTACGTTAAAAAGTTATTACCCGATGCCCGGACCGTCCTCATCCAAGCCCGATGAACTTCTCGACCAACTACCTGTTATTTCTGTTTTGATATCATTCCGAGTAATCCCATAGCGCTAGCGCATTTCTATCGTAAAGAAACACGTCATGGCGCGGAGCGGAGCGCAGCGACGAAGCCATCTCTCTTTGACCATGTGCCCGGAGCGAGACTGCTTCGCCAAAGACCGGCTCGCAGTGACGGAGGGTTTCTTAAGAGACGGAGCGAAGCGCAGGCGAGTGCCAACTGCATCACGCCTCCCCGGTTGAGAGCTTGTGAATAAATTGGGTGTCATCCCTTCACGTTGTTCAGGGCAGGCTCTGAGAGTTTGTGAAAAAATCGGGTGTCATCCCTTCACGGCGTTCAGGGCAGGCTCTGAGCGAAGCGAATGCCGAAGGCATCTCTTCAAAAAAGTTGGACTCTTCGCTCCGCTCAGAGTGACAAAAGCAAGAAATTCACAACCCCTGAGCTTGACCTCCATCCAAATCAAGCTGGCGTAGTACCCGTAGATCCCCCACATTAAACACGCAGGCTGGTGCAGCTCTTATTGCGCCCGCCTGCGCACATATACATCCAGGCGGGAGGCTCACTGCTCAAGATTTTAGCGAGCGTACAACCACCAACAAACTCAGCCGCCAGGTTCTATCCCTATCTCAGCTGCACCAGCACCTCAAAGGTCAGGATGTGCCTTCCGCTCCCGTCGTAAAGCTTTAGCTGGTTGCCCAGTACCTCGGTCACCACCGCCTGGCGCAGCAGCTCAATGTAGCGCGCCTCCTGGGTCATGACGGCCGGCGGCTCGCAGGCCTGCTTGGTCAGGACCAGGTCGCCGACCTCCAACAATCTGCCTTCGAGCTTGTAGGGACCGTTGTATTCGTTGCAGCCGCCGTTGCCTTCCAGAATGCCGCTCTGGTTTAAGATCAGCCTGACCTGCGGTGTTGCCTGGACCGGCAGCATCGTCCCAACCGCATCGGCATAGCTCACCAGCTTCCAGTCCACACCGGTAACCGGGTTGGTGGGTGGGGCTACTACACTGACGGTCGCCTCCTGGGTGACCGAGACGCCCGCCGAGTTGCTGGCAACCAGTTTGTAGACCACCTGCCCGGCGGCGGTCGGGCAGTCCTGTCCGCTCCCGGTAAATGGTGCTCCGTCCAGGATCAGGTTGGCGCCGCGGTAGATCTCGATATGCTCCACGCCGCCGCTGGCGCGCCAGGACAGATTGACGCAGCTGCCCAGCTGGATCTCCATCGGATCGACGGCAAAGTACTCGATCTGCGGGGCGGGCGGGACAGGCGTATCGCTGGGAGATGGCTGCACCACCTGCATGGAAAGCTGCTGGCGAGAGACACCGCCCGGCCCGCTGGCCTCGATGCCATACACCACCTGCCCGGCCTGGGAGGGACAGTCCAGGTGCGAGCCGCTGAAGGGCGCCTGCCCCCATATCTCAGTGTTGTTCTTGAGCAGCCGGACTGTGGTAACCTGCCCGGTGACGCTCCACTGTAAAGTGACGCACTGACCGAGGGTGACCTGGGCTGCCGGGCTGGAATCGAAGCGGGTGATCACCGGGGCTTGCAGCGAAGGCGGTACCACCGTGATGCGGATCTGCCGGATTTCCACCGTCCCGTTAGAAAGCTGGGCACGCAGCTCATAGGTTGTTGACTGGGGCGGGTATTCGATCCGGTTGGCTTGAGCTCCCACGGGGAATTTCGTCCAATCCTGCCCCTGGGCATAGAAGTAGACGTTTACCCCGCCGGTGACATTCCAGCTGAAAGTGACGCCTTCACCGGTGTTGATGCTGGTGCGGTCGGCGGTGAAGGATACATTGGGTGAAGACGTTTGCGTCGGCTTGGGTGTGGGCGTGGGCGGCGGATTGACACGGATGCCCACCCAGATGCGCTCACCAAAGGGGTAGCGGATCGAGCTGAACATCTGCCAGAAGCCCTGGTAGGTACCCGCCTGAATAGGTGCTACCAGATCCACGTAGACATCGTACAGCTCTCCGGGCCGGACGGTGCCTTCGATCACGGTATCGAGACCGCCCATCTGGGCGGCAGGCGAATTGCCGCTGGCGTATCCGAGGTAATAGCCATCATACCAGGCACAGGTGCCGCTGTTGCGGATGCGCCAGCCTTTGGTGAACGCCTGCCCGGCTGCCAGGACCGGCGGGTTCTTCATGCTGTTATCTGCCAGGTTCAGGTCGGAGACAAAGCTCATGGCATGCACGCAAGGCGGCGGCGCCGGCGGTGTAGGTGTGGGCTGGGCAGGCGACAGGGTGGCGGTGGGCATAGGTGTGGGTGGGGTGACATTGGGGGATAAGTTCAAATACTGGTTGTACAGGCTTGCCAGCACGCCCTGCCCCTCGAGCTCGTTCAACGCCCGGTTGATCTCGATCAGCATGCTGGTATTACCCTTACAGGCTGCCACGGCATAGCTCTGGGGGTTCAATCCCTGGCTGATGATCTTCACACCCCCCGAGCGGGCAAACTGCCCGGCGGGCTGTTGGTCCAGCCAGACCAGGTCGATGCGCCCGGAAGCCAGGTCAGGGATGGAGGCATCGATGCGCGGATAAGTAAGCAAGTTGGCGGCGGGCATCAAGCCGGTATCGACCAGCCCGGTCTTCAGCATACCTGCGTAAACCGTACCGCTCTGCACACCCACGCGGTAGCCAGCGATCTGGTTGAAAGTAGAAATGGTGGTGATCGGCGAGTCCGTGCGCACCAGGACCGCGTCCAGGCCGTTATAATACGGGTCGGAAAAATCAACCATCACCTGCCGTTCTGGGGTGACCGACATGGCTGAGATAGCCGCGTCGATCTGCCCGACCAGCAGCGCCGCTGTCAGGCCCTCGAAGGCAAAATCGTTGTACTCGACCGCCAGGCCCAGCTTCTGCGCAATCTGGTTCATCAGGGCAACGTCGAATCCGACGATCTGGAATTGCTCATTGTAATATTCGAATGGCGGGTAGTCGGCCGAAGTACCCACTCGCAGCACCCCGCGGGCTTTGATTTGCGCCCACCGGTCCGCACAGGCAAGGGTGCTCTCCGCTGTCAGCGTAGACTGCGGAGGCTGGACGACAGAGCCGCCGTCGATCAATAATTCCGGGACGATGAATAGGCTGACTATCAGGCAGGCCCCCAAGACTAGAGCAATGCCCACCGCAATAAGAATCCAATCGTTGCGTTTCACCGAAGTCATCATAGCCCACTCCCTCTCGACTCTACAGTTCTCAATATTTTTTGATTTTACCATTAGAAGCTACGCAGTCCAGGAGTAAAGAGTGGGTGTTTGGGCGGGTGCAGCCCCTGCATCCCGCTCAACCCCTGGTTGGCTGGCTCTGGCAGGTTCGGAATTTAATTTATTCCTATCTTGACAAAATAGAACGTTCGTTCTACAATCTCGCAAAGGAGATTTACCTTGAAAAAGAAAATCACCATCACGCCAATCCAAGTTGCCGATCTGCTCGCCGAGGGCGAGCGGATACCGGTCTACGTGCACGTCATCGACCATCCCGATGCGCGTGTGCTGGTCGACACCGGCATGACGGAGCTGCACCCGGCGGCGGCCGATCTTGATCCCCGCCTCCGTCCACTGAGCAAGCAGGGTTTCGACCTCGCTGGCATTGACATCGTCGTCAACACACACCTGCACTTCGACCACTGTGGTGGCAATCACCTCTTCGCTGGCAGGCCGATCTACGTCCAGCGTCGGGAGCTCGACGACGCGCGCAGCAAGGACGACTACACTATTCGCGAGTGGGTCGATGC
>Ga0105094_10000032_pt1 | contig 49123 bp, 46 predicted proteins | sample PPLLak1March2015_2_FD_87023 | JGI IMG/M metagenome (GOLD analysis project Ga0105094, IMG submission 87023) | Freshwater sediment microbial communities from Prairie Pothole Lake near Jamestown, North Dakota, USA - PPLs Lake P8 Core (3) Depth... | ecosystem: Environmental > Aquatic > Freshwater >...
GCCGGTCTCAAGGCCAGGAGCGCGGCCACCGCGTAATTTTTTCACCGTCGCCGCAACACGCGGCGAGGCGTTGCCCTCCGAGGAGCGTTGCAACCCCCAAGCTCGATGCTGGGGCCAGGCTCGGAGGGAACGTCAGTCAAAACAACGGCGCTCGCTCAATCCGTACAGGAGCTAGCATCATGAACGCTGTCGTCAATCCGAAGTTCTCCGACTACAAAGTCGCCGACATCAACCTCGCCAGCTGGGGCCGCAAGGAAATCCAGATCGCCGAGACCGAGATGCCCGGCCTCATGGCGCTGCGCGAGGAGTACGCCGCCAAGCAGCCGCTCAAGGGCGCGCGCATCGCCGGTTCGCTGCACATGACCATCCAGACTGCGGTGCTGATCGAGACGCTCAAGGCGCTCGGCGCCGACATCCGCTGGGCCTCGTGCAACATCTACTCCACCCAGGACCACGCCGCCTCCGCGATCGCGGCCTCCGGCACGCCGGTGTTTGCCTTCAAGGGCGAGAACCTCGAGGAATACTGGGACTACACCCATCGCATTTTCGAGTGGGCCGACGGCGGTACGCCCAACATGATCCTCGATGACGGTGGCGACGCCACACTGCTCATCACCCTCGGTTCGCGCGCCGAAAAGGACGCCTCGCTCATCAGCAAACCGACTTGCGAGGAAGAGCGCGTGCTGTTCGCCTCGATCAAGAAGCGCCTCGAGACCAAGCCGGGCTGGTATTCCAACATCCTCAAGAACATCCGCGGCGTCACCGAAGAGACGACCACGGGCGTGCACCGCCTGTATCAGATGGAGAAAGAGGGACGGCTGCCGTTCCCGGCCTTCAACGTCAACGACTCCGTTACCAAGTCCAAGTTCGACAACCTTTACGGCTGCCGCGAGTCGCTCATTGACGGCATCAAGCGCGCCACCGACGTCATGATCGCCGGCAAGATCTGCCTGGTGCTCGGCTACGGCGACGTCGGCAAGGGCTGCGCCCAGGCCTTCCGCGGCATGGGCGCGACCGTGTGGGTCACCGAAATCGATCCGATCTGCGCGCTGCAGGCCTCGATGGAAGGCTACCGCGTGGTCACCATGGATGAGGCCGCGGCGCTGGCCGACATCTTCGTCACCGCCACCGGCAACGTGCATGTCATCAACCATGACCACATGAAAGCGATGAAGAACGAGGCCATCGTGTGCAACATCGGCCATTTCGATTCCGAGATCGACATCGCTTCGCTGGAGAAGAATTACAAGTGGGAAGAGATCAAGCCGCAGGTGGATCACGTGATCTTCCCCGACGGCAAGAAAATCATCGTGCTGGCCAAGGGGCGGCTGGTGAACCTCGGCTGCGCCACCGGCCATCCCTCGTTCGTGATGTCAGCGTCGTTCTCGAACCAGACCATCGCGCAGATGGAGCTGTTCCAGAACGCCGCCAAATACGAAAAGAAGGTGTACGTGCTGCCGAAGAAACTGGACGAGAAAGTGGCGCGCCTGCATTTGAAGAAAATCGGCGCACATCTTACGCCGCTGTCCAAGACCCAGGCCGATTACATCGGCGTACCGGTCGACGGCCCGTACAAGCCGGACCACTATCGTTATTAAGTCACCGGACGGAAGCTGACAAGGGGCGCTCGCGCCCCTTGTTGCCTGTCACCGACTTCTGCAGGATGGCGCCATGGACCCCCGGAAAAAAATCCCGCGCAATTTCAGCTTCGAGTTTTTCCCGCCGCGCAACGAGGACGGGCGCGCCAAGCTGCGCGAAACCGTGGAACAGCTGGCGCAGCTGAAGCCCAAGTTTTTCTCCGTGACCTTCGGTGCCGGCGGCAGCACGCGCGAGGGCACCTACGAAACCGTCAAAAACATCCAGGCCATGGGTCAGCAGGCCGCGCCGCACATCTCCTGCATCGGCACCACGCGCGCCGATATCCTGACCCTGCTCGATTCCTACCGCCGGCTCGGTATCCGCCATCTCGTGGCCCTGCGCGGCGACCTGCCCAAGGATGCGCCCAGGACCGGCGGTGATTTTCACTACGCCAACGAGCTGGTCAGCTTCATCCGGAGCGAGACCGGTGACGAGTTCTATCTCGAGGTGGCGGCCTATCCGGAGTTTCACCCCGAATCGCCCAGCCCCGAGTCCGACATCCGCCACTTCGCGAACAAGGTCCGGGCCGGCGCCAATTCGGCCATGACCCAGTATTTTTTCAACGTCGACGCCTACTGGCGCTTCGTTGACGAAGCGAAGGCGCTCGGGGTCGACGTGCCGATCGTGCCCGGCATCATGCCGATCACCAATTACAAACAGCTCGCGAGATTTTCCGACGCCTGCGGCGCCGAGATCCCGCGCTGGATCCGCCGACGGCTGGAAGGCTTTGGCGAGGATCTCGATTCCATCCGCAACTTCGGCCTCGACGTCACCACCGAGCTGTGCGACAGGCTGCTCGAGGGCGGGGCGCCCGGTCTGCATTTCTACACCCTCAACCGCGCCGGTCCGACCTGCACCGTGTGGGAGCGGCTCGGACTCTGACCCAATTAAAAAATACAGTTGCAGAAATTATTGCTTTATCTGCGCTCATCTTTCATATCAATCTGCGTTAGTCTGCGGTTTGAATTATTTTAGATAGATTTTTTAGCCATCGGCCAAGGACATGGTCCCCAAAACCAACGAACTGAGCTCGCGCCTGCCGGCCAACAAGCCGCTGCCGGTGCGTGCCTGTTTTCTGGGCGAACGCCTGAACCTGCGCGGGCTGCCGGAACCCGCGGTGACGCTCGGTCCGCTGACCTTGCCGGCCGGCGAGGCGGGGATGGCGGTATTGTTTCGTTACGGGGCCGTGGTGCTGTTCAACCTGAGCGAGGCGGAACAGAAAATTTTTCTCAAGGAGCTGCGGCCGCGCGTGGAGAGCCCGCTGCGGCGCATGGAAACCGAGGACGCCCAGCTGCACATCACCGGCAAGCAACCGGAGGGCGTCACCCCCGAGGGCATCGGCATCGCCGACCTGGCGCAGGCGCGGCTGCAGATCGTGGCCATCGCGCTGGCGCGCAGCGTGGCCCTGGCCTACTACGAAAACGCCATGGCCGGCGCCTTCGACCTGATCGAGCCGCTGGCGCGGCACCTGGAGAAGCCGCGCGGCGGTGGCCGGCGGATGCGCGAGCTGCTGCGCCACATCGGCGGCACGCTGCTGGTGCAGCAGCGCATGATCGGGCGCGTCGAGATCCAGGACAAACCCGATCTGCTGTGGGAGCACCCGGAGGTCGAGCGCCTGTACCTGCAACTGGAAAACGAGTACGAGCTGCACGAGCGCAACACCGTGCTCGAGCGCAAGCTGACGCTCATCAACCAGACCGCCGAGACCGTGGTGAACCTGATGCAGAACCGCAGCATGCTGCGTGTGGAGTGGTACATCGTGATCCTGATCGTGGTGTCGGTGCTGCTGTCGCTCTATACCATGGTGCCGCACTAAACTTCGCGGAGTCGCCGCCGTGCACAAACTTTTTCCCGCCATCCAACCCTACGCGACGCACCGGCTGCAGGTCGACGCGACGCACGCGCTGCATGTCGAGGAGTGCGGCAAGGTCGACGGCCTGCCGGTACTGTTCGTGCACGGCGGGCCGGGCGCCGGTTGCGAGGAGGCGCATCGTTGCTTTTTCGATCCCAACATCTACCGCATCATCCTGTTCGACCAGCGCGGGGCAGGGCGCTCGACGCCACACGCGAGCCTCGATAACAACACCACCCAGGACCTGGTCGCCGACATGGAAAAGATCCGCGAACACCTCGGCGTGGAGCGCTGGGTCCTGTTCGGCGGCTCCTGGGGCTCGACGCTGTCGCTGGTTTACGCCGAGACCCACCCGGCGCGCGTGCTCGGGCTCATCCTGCGCGGCATCTTCCTGTGCCGCCCGTGGGAGATCCGCTGGTTCTACCAGGAAGGCGCCAACCGCGTGTTTCCCGACCACTGGCAGGAATTCATCGCGCCGATCCCGGAGCCCGAGCGCCACGACCTGTTGCACGCCCATCACCGGCGCCTGATCGGCACGGACGAAGTGGCGCGCATGGCCAGCGCCAAGGCTTGGTCGCTGTGGGAAGGCCGCGCCGCGACGCTGTTGCCGAACAAACACGTGGTGGAATTTTTCGGCACGCCGCGCACGGCGCTGTCGCTGGCGCGCATCGAGGCGCATTATTTCGTGCACGATACCTTCCTCGAGCCCGACCAGATTTTGCGCAATGCCCCCATGCTGGCCGGCATTCCCGGCACCATCGTGCATGGCCGTTACGACATGGTCTGTCCGCTCGCCAACGCCTGGGAGCTGGTGCAGGCCTGGCCCAATGCCCGGCTCGACATCATCCCGAATGCCGGGCACTCGGCGCTGGAACCGGGCATCGTGCATGCCCTGGTCAAGGCCACTATCGACATGGCTGCGCAACTGGGACGGCCGCCGCGGGCATCCTGATGGCGATCTACGCCATCGGCGACGTGCAGGGCTGTTACGCGCCCTTGCAGCAACTGCTGGCACGGCTGAACTTCGACGCGGCGCGTGACCGCCTGTGGTTCACCGGCGACCTGGTTAATCGCGGGCCGCAATCGCTCGAAGTGCTGCGTTTCGTCAAAGGCCTCGGGGACCGCGCCGTGTGCGTGCTCGGCAATCACGATCTGCACCTGCTCGCGGTCGCCGCCGGCACGGCCAAGACAAAAAAACGCGACACCCTGGATGAAATTCTGCGCGCGCCCGACCGGGATGAATTGCTGTACTGGCTGCGCTCACGTCCCTTGCTGCATCATGACGCTGATCTGGGATATACGCTGATTCACGCCGGTCTGTTGCCGCCGTGGGATCTGGCACAGGCACAGGGGCTGGCGCGGGAGACCGAAACCGTGTTGCGCAGCGACCGGCACCCGGAATTTTTCCGGCACATGTACGGCGACCTGCCCGATCACTGGAATGAAAACCTGCATGGCTTCGACCGGCTGCGCGTGATCGTCAACGCGTTCACGCGCCTGCGCTACTGCGATCTCGACGGCAACCTGGACCTGCGCCCGAAAGGCCCGCCCGGCAGCCAGCCGCCGGACCTGGTACCCTGGTTCCAGGTTCCGGGGCGCCGCAGCCACGGGCTCAAAATCATTTTCGGACACTGGTCGGCACTCGGCCTGTGGCAAGGTGATGGCGTCATCGGCCTCGACAGTGGCTGCCTCTGGGGCCGGGCGCTTTCCGCGGCGCGGCTCGATGCCGGGCCGGTGGAGTTATTCAGTGTCGACTGCGAGCCGTATCAGTCACCGCATACTGCCTGAGACATATATGCCTGCCTGCTACGCAACGCTTCGTTCGTCCGGTGATCATTCATGACCTGGCTGGCCGATCTGGTTCTGACGATACACGTGGCGTTTATTCTGTTTGTCGTCGGCGGACAGATTCTGATCCTGGCCGGCTGGGCGCTGGGCTGGTCGTGGCCGCGACATCGGTGGTTTCGCCTGCTGCACCTGCTGGCTATCGGTATCGTGCTGCTGCAGGCCTGGATCGGCGTGATCTGCCCGCTCACGACGCTGGAAAACTTTTTTCGTGATGCGGCAGGTATTGCGACATATGAAAACGGCTTCATCCGTCACTGGTTGCGCGAGCTGGTTTTCTACACCGCGCCCGCCTGGGTGTTCACGCTGATTTATACGGTCTTTGCCGGGCTCGTGGCGCTGACCTGGTTTGTCTATCCTCCCCGCCGGAAACTTTAGTGATACCCTAGCGCACTAACGGTGAGACAAAATAATCCTCGCCAAGATTCAGGTGCCACCCACATGACCGCCAGCGACAAACACCAGATCCAGATCGACGTCCGCACTTCCTATCTCCCCGGACAGTCCGAGCCGGGCCAGAACCGTTATGTTTTCGCTTATACCATCACGATCACCAACGCCGGTTCGGTGCCGGCGCGCCTGGTGACACGGCACTGGATCATTACCGACGCCAACGAGCAGAAGCGCGAGGTGCATGGCGAGGGTGTCGTGGGCGAACAACCCTATCTGCTGCCCGGCACGAGTTTTCAGTACACGAGCGGCACGATTCTGGAAACACCGGTTGGCACGATGCAGGGTAGTTACCAGATGATAGCGGACGATGGCACCGCGTTCGACGCAGAAATACCCTCTTTCACGCTGAGCATTCCACGCACGCTGCACTGAGGCCTGGCGGCGTAATCCACTGCGGTTAGGGGCGAATCAAATATCCAGGTTGGATACGTCGAGGGCGTTCTTTTCGATGAACTCGCGCCTGGGCTCCACCTGCTCGCCCATGAGGGTGGTGAAGACGTCGTCGGCGGCCACGCCGTCCTCGATATTGACCTTGAGCAGGCGCCGCATCTGCGGATCCATGGTGGTCTCCCACAGCTGCTCCGGGTTCATCTCGCCCAGACCCTTGTAGCGCTGGATCGTCTGCCCGCGCTTGGCCTCGGCCATCAGCCATTCCAGCATGGCGCCGATATCGGCGACCTTCTGGCTTTTGTCGGCGCGCTGGATGGTGGTCTCCGCGGCAAAATATTTTTCCAGCTGTTCGCCCAGCTCGCGCATGGCACCGTATTCGCCGGAGCCGATGAACTCGGCGTCGATCTTGGTGCGGGTGGTGCTGCCGTGCTCGTGCCGCGCCAGGATGAACTCATGCAGGTTGTTACGCGTGTCGGTGCCGAGCGTGACGTCGTAGCGGCTGCCGTGGTTCACGGCGTGCGTCAGGCGGTCCTGGAGTTCCTGCGCGATCTTGCTGGCCTGTTTCTCGTCCTTCAACAGCGCCGGTATCAGGCGCGGCATGGTAATCAGGTGACGCAGGGCATCGGGGTCGTAACGGCGCGCCAGACGCTTGATCGTCTGCTCCACCGCGAGATGGCTGCGACACAGCGCGGCAAGTTCCTTGCCTTTCAATTCCTGGCCGTTGGTGATGAGCACGGCGTCCGTCAGCGCGGCCTCGAGCAGGAACTCCTGCAGCTCACTCTCGTCCTTCAGGTAGCGCTCCTGCTTGCCATGCTTGATCTTGAACAGCGGCGGCTGCGCGATGTACACGTGACCGCGACTGATCATCTCCGGCATCTGGCGGAAGAAAAACGTCAGCAGCAGGGTGCGGATATGCGAGCCGTCGACGTCGGCGTCTGTCATCAGAATGATTCGATGATAACGTAACTTGTTGATATCAAAATCATTATTTCCGATTCCGGTGCCGAGCGCGGTAATTAGCGTGGCCACCTCGGCGGACGAAAGCATCTTGTCGAAACGCGCCCGCTCGACGTTCAGAATCTTGCCCTTGAGCGGGAGCACCGCCTGGAATTTGCGATCGCGCGCCTGTTTGGCAGAACCTCCGGCAGAGTCGCCCTCCACCAGGTACAGCTCGCATTTGGACGGATCGCGCTCCTGGCAGTCGGCCAGCTTGCCGGGAAGCCCGGCGAGGTCCAGCACCCCTTTGCGACGCGTCATGTCGCGCGCCTTGCGCGCGGCCTCGCGTGCCCGGGCAGCGTCCACGATCTTACCGGCGATGGCCTTGGCGTCCGCCGGGTTCTCCTCAAGAAACTCGGACAGCTTCTCGTTGACGATGGACTCGACCACCCCTTTCACTTCGGATGAAACCAGCTTGTCCTTGGTCTGCGAGGAAAACTTGGGGTCAGGAACCTTCACCGACAGCACCGCGATCAGTCCCTCACGGGCGTCATCGCCGCTGATCTCGACCTTTTCCTTTTTGGCCAGACCGGTCTTTTCAATGAACTGGTTCAGCGTACGCGTCATGGCCGCACGCAGGCCGGCCAAGTGGGTGCCGCCGTCGCGCTGGGGGATATTGTTGGTGAAACAGAAAATATTTTCCTGGTAGGTGTCGTTCCACTGCAGACAGAGCTCGACGGTGATCTTGTCGCGCTCGGCGGAGATATAGACCGGCTTCTGGTGCAGTGGGGTCTTGTTGCGGTTGAGGTGCCCGACGAAGGCCGCGATTCCACCCTTGTATTCGAAAACGTCTTCCTTGCCGGTGCGTTCATCCAGGAGGGAGATACGCACGCCGGAATTCAAAAACGACAGCTCGCGCAGGCGCTTGGCCAGGGTGTCGTAGTTATAAACTGTATCCGTGAAGATCTCGCTGCTGGGTTTGAACCGCACGTCCGTGCCGGTTTCGCTGCTTTCTCCGATCACCTTGAGCGGGGTCTTTGGTTCGCCCAGATGATATTTCTGTTGATGTACTTTGCCATCGCGGCGGATGGTCAGCTCAAGCTGGTCGGACAGGGCGTTAACCACAGAAATACCCACACCGTGGAGACCCCCCGAGACCTTGTAGGAGTTCTGGTCAAACTTGCCGCCGGCATGTAACACCGTCATCACCACTTCCGCCGCAGACCGCCCTTCTTCCGGGATTATTTCGGTCGGAATGCCCCGCCCGTTATCCGAAACGGTGATGGAATTGTCGGTGTGAATCGTAACGGAGATCCGGTTGCAATGGCCCGCCAAGGCCTCGTCAATCGAGTTATCCACAGCCTCGAAAACCATATGATGCAAACCGGTGCCATCATCTGTGTCGCCGATATACATCCCTGGACGCTTGCGTACGGCATCGAGCCCCTTAAGGACCTGAATGCTGTGCGAGTCATATGTAGGGGTAGTCCCCTTCTTTGCTTGCGTCATTGAATTCCAGTTATGGCTGTTCCACGTGGAACCGCCCAGAAAGATGACGTTTCACGTGAAACTCTTGAGGCGGCGCTATAGCCGCATCGGCATTATAACGTACTGGGGATAGGCTGTGTCCGGAGCAGCCAAGGTGCAACTGCTATTGGGATCGTTTAACCCAAACTCCACCTGGTCTGTGTGCAACGCTGAAATAGCCTCGATCATGTAATTAACATTAAAGCCGATTTCCATGCCTTCGCCTGAATAATCCGTACTTATTTCTTCCTGAGCCTCTTCCTGTTCCGGGTTATGGGCAGTGAGCCGCAGGGTTTTGCTGATCAGGCTAAGTCTGACACCGCGGTATTTTTCACTCGACAAGATTGCAACACGCCCCAAGGTTTCGCGGAACAGATCCCGGTCCAGCATGAGTTTTTTCGACTGCTTTCCGGGAATGACTTTGTTGTAGTCGGGGTAGCGCCCGTCAATTAACTTGGAGGTAAAAATGAAGTCACCAGTCCGCGCTCGCAGATGGTTGGTCCCGAACTCCAACTCAACCGGATCGTCCGTATCTCCAAGGAGCCGCAACATTTCCTGTACCCCTTTGCGCGGGACAATGACCTGCTTGTCGCCTTTTACGTCTTTATCGAGGCTGATTTCAGTAACCGCCATGCGGTGGCCGTCAGTGGCAACGGCACGGATTTTTTTATCGGATATCTCAAGCAGCAGACCATTCAGGTAGTAGCGCACATCCTGTTGCGCCATGCAGAAATGTGTTTGCTCCAACAGCTTGCGCAATGATTTCTGACTGAGAGTAAGCGCTTGCTCCCATTGTAATGCTTGCACAGATGGGAAATCTGCCACCGGCACTGTCGTCAAAGCGAAGCGGCTCTTGCCAGATTTAACGATGGATTTCTCGGCTTCCTTTTTGATAACGATTTCAGCATCGGCAGGCAGGGCTCGACAGATATCGAACAACTTGCGCGCAGGCAGTGTCATTTCCACGCTGCTTCCACCGGCCTTGCTTACCTTGGCGATAATTTCGATCTCAAGATCGGTTCCGGTGAGAGTCATGTCGCCGTCCTGCTGTCGCAGCAGGACATACGAAAGAACCGGCAGGGTCTGGCGTCGCTCCACGACACCCGTGACATAACCCAAAGGCTTTAACAAATCCTCGCGTGTTATGGTGATCTGCATGCTTTCTAGTTAATTCCTTTTTTTAAAAGATAGTTACTTGTAATTAAGCGGGACTGATTTTGTGGATAAGTTACTGACCACTGATGAGCAAGGCTCACATCGTTTCGATAGCATGTTAGCAACCTTGACTATGTTTGTGCATATCGTGAGCGAAGATTGAATGATAACGGCTCGCGCCTGTTCTACAAATAAAATTCACAGACTTATCCCACAGCATCAGGTTGTCAGGATGCGCATGAGATTGTTGTAGTCTTCGTTCATCCTGGAATCCTTGGATTTCAACTCGGAAATCTTGCGGCAAGCATGGAGCACCGTGGTGTGATCCCGGCCGCCAAAGGCGTCACCGATTTCGGGCAAGCTGTGTTCGGTCAATTCCTTGGCCAGCGCCATGGCTACCTGACGCGGGCGTGCCACCTGCCGTGAACGGCTCTTGGAGTGCAGGTCAGAAACCCGGATTTTATAATACTCAGCCACCATCTTCTGGATGTTGTTGATTGTAACCAGGCGGTCCTGAAATGAGATCAGATCTTTCAGGCTCTCGCTAACGAGTGAGGTGTCGATAGGCCGGCCGGTGAAGAAGGCGCTTGCCAGGATTCGGCGCAAGGCGCCCTCCAGTTCACGCACGTTCGACCTGGCCCGCTTGGCCACAAAGAAAGCCATGTCCTCAGGCAGGTCGACACCCTCCTGTTTGGCCTTTTTGATCAAAATGGCAACCCGCGTCTCAAGCTCCGGAGGCTCGATCGAAACGATCAAGCCGGAACCAAAACGCGAGATCAGACGTTCCTCGACACCGGTCAGTTCCTTGGGAAAACGGTCGGCGGTAATGATGACTTGGCGCTTGGACTCTTGTAAGGCATTGAATGTATGGAATAATTCTTCCTGTGAGCGTTCCTTTCCGACAAAAAACTGGATATCGTCAATCAGCAGGGCATCGAGGTTGCGGTAAAGTTTTTTGAAGTCGTTGATGGCGTTATGTTGAAACGCCTTGACCATGTCGGCGACAAAACGCTCGGAGTGGACATAAGCGATATTGGCATCCGGCCGGTGCTTGAGCATCAGGTTGCCGGCGGCGTGCATGAGATGGGTTTTTCCCAGACCGACGCCACCGTAGATGAACAGCGGGTTGTAGGCACCACCGGGGTTTTCGCCCACCTGCCGGGCCGCCGCACGCGCCAGTTGATTGGATTTGCCCTCCACGTGGGTCTCGAAGGTGAACTCCGGATTCAGACGACCGATGATGGAGGGCGTCTTGGGCGGGGCGACCGCCTCCACGCGGGTGGCGGCCTTGGCGGCGCCGACCACGGGGCGCGACTGGCTGCCGACCTCGACTTGAACGCTGAGCGCGCCACCGCTGTACTCGCTGCTCAGTTCCGCGATGCGTTCCAGAAACCGTTCACGCACCCAGTCCACCACGAAGCGGTTGGGCGCCAGCAGCCGCAGTATCTGGTTGTCCTGCACCGCGTGCAGCGGGCGCAGCCAGGTGTTGAATTGTTGCGCAGACAATTCCTCTTCAAGCCGTTCCAGGCATTTTTTCCAAACCGGCGACTGCATATTTTTTCACGCGACGACGAGGGGAACGGAAGTCTAGCCAGTAAAGCAACAGTTATCCACAGGCGATATGCGTCGCCAGCATTTACAGGCAGTTAGCAGAATAATGTGTTGACAAACCTCGATCAGAGGCAGTAAGTTTGCCGCCCTTTTCGCAGCCAAGGTGGCTGCGAGAACCACCGACAGCCAAGAACCGACCCGATGAAACGCACATATCAACCCAGCGTGATCAAACGCAAGCGCACCCACGGCTTCCGTGCCCGCATGAAGACCACCGGCGGACGCCGCATACTTGCCGCGCGCCGTGCCAAGGGCCGCAAGCGCCTGAGCGCCTGACCTTGCCGCCTGCCCGTCGCGGGCTCCCCCGATCGCACCGGTTGCGGCGGCCGGCGGAGTTCAAGACGGTGCTGAAAGGCAGCCTGCGCTGGCGCGACGGCTTTTTCGGCGTCTACGCGGTTCCCAATCCACATCCACACGGGCGGTTAGGCATCGTCGTGTCACGCAAGACATCGCCCCGGGCGGTGGTACGCAACCGGGTCAAGCGCCAGATACGTGAATCGTTCCGTGGTTGTCAGGAAAAACTGGCAGGCCTGGACTTTGTGGTGGTGGCAAGTCCCGGGGCGGGCCGGGCGCAAACCGCCGCGCTGCGCGCCTCACTGCAGCAATTATGGGAAAAGGTAGAGCAACGGTGCAAAAAATCCTGATTGCCGTCATTCGCGCTTATCGTTATTTGCTGAGCCCCTGGCTGGGACAATCCTGCCGCTTTTACCCGAGCTGCTCGCATTACGCGCTGGAGTCGATAGAAACCCACGGCAGCGCGCGCGGGTCGTGGCTGGCACTGCGCCGGCTGCTGCGTTGTCATCCGTGGCACACCGGCGGCTACGACCCGGTTCCTCCCGCCACCCATTCGCATTCCCACTCCAGCCACGCCCATCGCCATGGATAACCAACGCCTGTTCCTGTTCTTCGCGCTGGCCATGGTGCTGATGCTGATCTGGCAGGCTTGGGAAGAACACAATGCGCCGCCGCCGAGCCCGGTGACTGCCACGGCCCCCGGGGCAGCAACACCCGAAGCCACCCCCGGCGTGCCCCAGGCCCCGGTGCCGCGCACCGCCGAAGCCACGGCGGCGACTCCCAAACCCACCGAGGCGCTGGCGCGCGCGACACGCATCCAGGTGCGCACTGATGTGATCGATGCCGTGATCGACAGCCAGGGCGGCGATATGCGCGAGCTGAACCTGCGCCAGTACCCGGTGACTCTGGAGAAGCCGGAGGAGGCCTTCCCGCTGTTGCGCGATGCCGGACCGGAACTGTTCATCGCCCAGTCGGGGCTGATCGGCCTGGAGGGGCAGTATCCCAACCACCGCACGCTGTTCACGGCCGAGGCCACCCGCTACACCCTGGCCGACGGCCAGAACGAACTGCGCGTGCCGCTGAGCTGGCGCGCCCCCGACGGCGTGCGCTACACCAAGACCTACATTTTCCGTCGCGGCAGTTACGTGGTGGACGTCGAGTTCGCCGTGAAGAACGACACGCGCCGCGAATGGAGCGGCTACCTGTACGCCCAGTTCCAGCGCATGCACACGCCCACGAGCGGCATTTTCAACGTGGTGCCGAGCTATACCGGCGGCGCGATTTACACACCCGAAAACAAATACGAAAAGATTCCGCTCGACGACATGGCCGAGAAGCCGCTCAAGCGCGAAGTCACCGGCGGCTGGGTGGCGATGTTGCAGCACTATTTTGTAGGTTCATGGCTGCTGGCGAAAGACGAGCGCAACGAGTTCTATACCGACGTGCTGGAAGGCACCCGCCATGTGCTCGGCTTCAAGAACCTGACCCCGACCCAGGTGGCGCCGGGCGCGAGCGGCGTGATCCGCGCCTCGATGTATGCCGGCCCCAAGGAGCAAAAGATTCTCGAGACCTTGCCGGCCGAGGGCATGCCGCTCACGGTGGATTACGGCTTCCTCACCGTCATTTCCGCGCCGCTGTTCTGGCTGCTGTCCTGGCTGCATCGCCTGCTGGGCAACTGGGGCTGGGCCATCATCCTGCTCACGGTGCTGATCAAGGCCGCGTTCTATCCGCTGTCGGCGAAGAGCTACAAGTCGATGGCGCACATGCGCAAGATGCAACCCAAGATGCAGGCGCTCAAGGAACGCTACGGCGACGACCGCCAGAAGCTCAACCAGGCGATGATGGAGCTGTACAAGACCGAGAAGATCAATCCGCTCGGCGGCTGTCTGCCTATTCTTATACAGATCCCCGTGTTCCTCGCGCTCTACTGGGTGCTGCTCGAAAGCGTCGAGATGCGCCAGGCGCCGTGGATCCTGTGGATCAAGGACCTGTCGGCGCAGGACCCGTATTACGTCCTGCCGATCATCATGGGCGCCTCCATGTTCATCCAGCAGAAGCTGAATCCGCAGCCGCTGGATCCGATCCAGCAGAAGGTGTTCATGGTCATGCCGTTCATGTTCACCGCCATGTTCCTGTTCTTCCCCGCGGGCCTGGTGCTGTACTGGACGGTGAACAACATCCTGTCCATCGCGCAGCAGTGGCGCATCACGCGCGTCGTCGAGGGCAAGAAGTAACGCCGTATCACGCTGGCCGTGACCTCCACCGCCACTATCGCCGCTGTCGCCACGCCGCCCGGGCGCGGCGGCATCGGCATCGTGCGTATCTCCGGTGCTGCCGTGCGCCACATCGCCGCGGGCCTGCTCGGCAAACTCCCCAAGCCGCGCCACGCGAGCTTTGCGAATTTCCTGGATGCGGCAAGCCAGCCCATCGACCAGGGTCTCGCGATATTTTTTCCCGCGCCGCATTCTTTTACCGGTGAAGACGTGCTCGAACTGCACGGCCACGGCGGACCGGTAGTGCTCGACATGCTGCTGAATCGTGCGCTCGAACTCGGCGCGCAACTCGCACGCCCCGGCGAATTTTCCGAACGCGCGTTTCTGAACGGCAAGCTCGACCTGGCACAGGCCGAGGCGGTGGCCGATCTCATCGAGGCCGGCTCGGAGACGGCGGCGCGCTCGGCGCTGCGCTCGCTCGAAGGCGGGTTTTCGCAGCGCGTGCACGCGCTGGTCGAAGGCCTCACGCGCCTGCGCCTGTACGTCGAGGCTGCGATCGATTTTCCGGAGGAGGAAATCGATTTCCTGGCGGACGAACGCGTGACGCAGGAGCTCGATGTGCTGGCGCGGGACGTCGAAAAACTTCTGGCCTCCACGCAGCAGGGGGTGTTGTTGCACGACGGCATGACGGTGGTGCTGGCCGGCCCGCCGAACGCCGGCAAGTCGAGCCTGTTGAACGCGCTGGCCGCGCGCGACACCGCCATCGTCAGCGCCATTCCCGGTACCACGCGCGACGTGCTGCGCGAACGCATTCACATCGATGGCATGCCGCTGCACATCGTCGACACCGCCGGCCTGCGCGAGTCGCGCGATGAAATCGAATCCGAAGGCATCCGCCGCGCGCGCGAGCAGATGCAACGCGCCGACCGCGTGCTGCTGGTGCTGGATGACGCCGCCCACGGCGCTTTGCCTGCTGAAGTCTTGCAACACGTTCCGGCGAAACTCCCACGCAGCGTGATCCGCAACAAGATCGATCTCACTGGTCGAGCCGCTGGTGTGACAAAAAAAGCAGATGAAACGGAGATCGCGCTGTCGGCCAAAACCGGTGATGGGCTGGATGACCTACGCCAACATCTGAAGGAGTGCATGGGGTTCCAGACCGCGGGCGAGGGCGCGTTTATGGCGCGCCGGCGCCATCTCGACGCCATCCGCCGCGCCCAGGCCTGCCTGGTTCAGGGCCAGGCGCGGCTTCGGGAATCGCGCGCCGGTGAGCTGCTGGCGGAGGAACTGCGCCTGGCGCAACAGGCGCTGTCGGAGATCACCGGCGAGTTCACGCCGGAGGATTTGCTGGGGAAAATTTTTTCCAGTTTTTGTATCGGAAAATAGCAGTCCGTTGCGGTTCATCCTGCCCGGCGCCAGAATGGGCCGCGGCATGGATTTTCAGCGCCGCCCCACCAAAACATGTAAACATGGAGAGTGACATGGCAGACATCAGGAAGTCGGATGTGCAGGAAGGACGGGACCGCGCGGAAGCGATGAAACAGCTGCGCACCGCGATGCGCGAGCAGAACGAATGCCTCCAGGAAAACGCGCATTGCGACAACGCGCGTCGCGCCATTATTGACAGCATGCGCCCCCTCATGAAGCTCGACCGCGAATATTTCCAGAGCTTCTTCAAGAGCCATCAGGAATTTGCCGCGCGCTTCAACGATTACAAATACGTTGAAGAGCTGTGCACGGTGGTATGCGCGGTGGACGGGTGGGTCAGTGGTCCGGGAGATGCGTTACCGGTTGGCGACGATCCTTACGCCCAGATTGCCTGGATCGGCGGCCTCAATTTGCACACCCACGCGAGCCTTTACTTCGGTTTTTCCAAAAAGGAAATGCTGCGTTGCTTCCAGCTGGTACAGGAGATGAAGACGCTTGAAATCGAGTCGGTGACACGGCCCTATTTTGAATTTCCGGAGATCCGTCTCAGGGACTCGGAAGACTGGATGCTGTATTACACGGCCGCGGTAACGCTCAAGTTCCGCGAAGCAGTGTACGCGCTGGATCAGCGCCGCGGCGAGTTTGGCATTTCAGAAGCGCTGCGTGACGATATTCTTGGCGCCATCAAGTCCACTTACTGGTGGCGGTACATGATGATGGCGCGCGTGATTGAGCAGGCCGCCGCCGGGCTTCCACCCGACATACGCGCGCGCGTCGAGGCCGAAACCGAACAGGAAGAGACGGCAGACGTCTGATCCGTGGAGATCTGAAAGCAATCAGACGCGAAATGCCGCGACGCGTTTTTTCAGCGCTGTGAATTTTTTGCGATCAGACGCCACGCGCCCATAGCGCAGGTCTTCGTAGAGCCTGGTAATTTCAGAAATCGAAGTCGCCAGGTCCGTGCGCTGGCGCGTCACGCGTTCGGCAAAGGCACGCGAACCTTCATAGGGGGCGCGCGTCAGGCCCGCGTGCGCAAGCTTGCGGCAGAAGCGCAGATAGGCCGCCTGCGCCGGGTCGGTGGACTTTCCCGGTCGCCACAGCCACAGCGCATACAGCAGCGTGATCAGCAGCACACCGGCGGTCAGCAAACCGGTCAATCGGCCCCAGGAAATATCCTCGAGACCCAGCGACGCCAGAAACCGCTCCTGGCGCTCCTTGCCGTAGTCCACCACCCAGCGGTACCACGCCAGGTTGGTGTAATCCCAGTACCAGCGTGCCTGTCGCGCCACGTGTTCGAACCAGCCCAGCTCCAGGGCGCGCAACATGGCCTCGTTGGACAAGCTGCCGAGCGCCAATCCTTGCTGTTCCAGGCGGCGCACGGCATCGAGGCCGAGTTCGATGCGCTCGGGCGCGATCGCGCCGGTCGGGTCCACGCGCACCCAGCCGCGTTCCGGCAGCCAGATCTCGGCCCAGGCATGGGCGTCGGACTGGCGCACGATCAGATAGTCGCCGGCGGTATTGAGTTCGCCGCCGAGATAGCCGACCACGACGCGGCTGGGGATGCCGGCGGCGCGCATCAGCGCCACGAAGGCCGCGGCATAGTGCTCGCAGAAGCCGCGGCGCGCGCCGAACAGGAATTCATCCACCGGATCCTCGCCCAGCAGCGGTGGGCTCAGGGTGTAAACGAAATTTTCGCGCCGGAAATAATCGAGCGCGGCCTGCGCCACCTGTTGCGGGCCGCCTCTTTCGCGTTGCCACTGCGCGGCCAGGGCGCGGGCGCGCGGACTGGCGTCCGGCGGCAGCTGCAATGCGCGCGCGCGTTCCGCGAGCTCGAGCGCGCCGGTGTTGTAGCGGGTATATGAGGTGAGCGTGTAGCTCAGACGATCGCGGATCGGCTCGCGATATTCCAGCGTGAAGTCAGACTGGTAGCGCGCGCCGCGCGGGCGGATCGCCGGCAGATCGAGCGCCGGCATCCATGGCTTGTTGCTGGGCTCGAGCGTGACGTGATAGCGCTGTGCCTCGTTCTGCGGAACGAAGGACGCCGCTTCCACCCGGCGTACCGGCCCCCGTTGCCAGCCACGCCCGTCGAATTCCGTGAACACCAGCCCGCGCCAGTAGAGCTCACGCGCCGGCGGCGGAGCGCCGTCAAAGTCGACGCGGAAGGCGACCTCGGAGGATTCGCTCAGGCTGCGGATGCTGCCCGGCTGCATCGTGTCCGGCATGCCGGTGAGGCCGCTGTGAGCGTCCGCCGGCAGCCCCCAGAGCGTGCCGCTGATACGCGGGAACAGCAGGTAGACGACGAGCATGAGCGGCACCGCCTTCGCCAGCATCATGCCCGACAGGCGCAGCCGCTGGGACAAATCCAGCCCCGTCGGCTGCGTGAGATGCACCAGCGCCGTCGTGCTTGCAGCAGCCGCGAGCAGCGCCCAGACGCCGAGCCAGAGTGATTGCCCGTAGAGAAAACTGCCGAGGATGATGAGATAGAACACGAACAGGCTGACGACGAAATCGCGCGTAGTTTTCAGTTCCAGGAATTTCAGACCGATCAGCGTGATGAGCAGCGCCATGCCGGGATCGCGCCCGAGCAGCGTGTGGAATTGCCGGAACACCGCCACGAGAATCAGCAGCATCAGGCTGAAACGCACCAGCCGTCCCGGGCGATACCACTGGAAGATCTCGATGCCGTAGCGCCACGTGGCGCCGGCGGCAAACACGGCGATGATCCAGGCCGGCAGTTCCAGCGCATGCGGCGCCACCGCGAAACCGCCGGCGGCCATCAGGCTCAGCAGCACGCGCCGGTCGACGGAAACGGCGCTCATGGGTTCAGCCCGAACAGCGCCAGTCGCTTCAGGCACTCGTGCTGATGCGCTTCGCCATTCGCGGGATTGAGCGCCTGTTGCGGCAGACGCAGGCCGTAAAGCATGCCGTCATGCTCGGCATCGAGCACCCAGCGGGCCAGCACGGAAAGGCGGGTTTCCGTGTCGAGGCCGGCGAGCGTGTCCCAGTCGAACCACACCGTGGCCTGATAACCACCACCGAACTGCTTGACGCGCCAGGCTTCGCCCCGCGCCACTGCCTTCCAGTCCACGTGGCGCGGTGAATCACCGGGCCGGAATTCGCGCGCACCGATGTAATCGTCACCGCCGGCCCGGATTCCCGTCGCCGGTTCGAGCGAGACCTCCGTGCGTGCGCGCAGGGGCGTAGGCTCCGCGGGCCGCGGGTACACGAGACAGGACTGGTCAAGCGTCACGCGCCGTGACCAGGAATACAGCAGGCCGAGCGGAAAGCGCGTGATCAGCGTCACCGCCGGCATGGCGAGCGGACCGCGCTTGACGGCCGGCACGTCCAGATTGACATCGGCCGAGCCGCGTGCCGGGATGTCCGCGCGCGCGATTTCCTTTTTGTCGTGCATGACGGCCACGCCGAAGCGCGGCGTGTCGCTGTCGTTCGTCAGATGAATCCGGAATGACGCGGTCTCGCCGGCGAACACCGGCGCGCAGGTTCCCGCCGCGAGTCGCAACCGGAAAAGATTGCGATGGGTATAGAGCATGGACACCACCGCGAGCGAGCCGAGCAGGAAGGTGAGCGCGTAGGCGAGGCCGTTGCCGTAATTGATCGCCGCCAGCAGCTGTACCACCAGCAGGGCCGCAAACAACAACCCGAAACGGGTCGGCAGCATGAACAGCTGGCGGCGCCCCAGGATGACGGTATCACTCATGTCTGGCACCGAGGATCTCGGAAACAATTAATGGACAGGATTTACAGGATTAAAAACACGATTAACAGGAATAAAGCTTTTAGAATTTAGATCAATCCTGTAAATCCTGAGAAATCCTGTTAATCCTGTCTATTCCGTTTTTATGGTATGGGCACGGACTCGAGCAGGCGCGTGATGTTGACCGTGCGACCGCCGCCCGCGGGACGCAGGCGATGGCCGATCACGGAAGGCGCGACCGCCTGCACGTCCTCCGGCAGCACCATGTCGCGACCGCTAAGCAGCGCCCAGGCGCGCGCCGCCGCCACCAGCGAAAGCCCGGCGCGCGGCGACAGTCCCTCGGCGAATTCACCGGCGCGGCGCGTGGCGTCGAGCAGGTTCTGCACGTAATCCAGCAACGGGTCGGCGACGTGCACGCGCCCCGCGAGCTGTTGCAGGCTGGCGAGCTTGTCGGCGCCGATGACGGGCTGGAGCGATTCCACCAGCTCGCGGCGGTCGCGGCCCTTGAGCAGGGCGCGCTCGGCGGCACGGTCCGGGTAACCCATTTCGATGCGCATGAGGAAACGGTCGAGCTGCGACTCCGGCAGCGGAAAGGTGCCGATCAGGTGATGCGGGTTCTGCGTGGCGATGACGAAGAACGGTTGCGGCAGCTTGTGGGTCACGCCGTCGGCCGTGACCTGGCGCTCTTCCATGGCCTCGAGCAGCGCGCTCTGGGTCTTGGGCGTGGCGCGGTTGATCTCGTCGGCCAGCACCAGCTGCGAGAACACCGGACCCGGGTGAAACACGAAATTCTTGGTATCGGCCTGGTAGATCGAGACCCCGAGGATGTCGGCCGGCAGCAGGTCGGCGGTGAACTGGATGCGCTGGAACTGCAGGCCCAGCACCCTGGCCAGCACATGCGCCAGCGTGGTCTTGCCCACCCCTGGCAGGTCCTCGATCAGCAGGTGACCGCGCGCCAGCAGGCAGGCGAGCGACAAGCGCGCCTGGCGTTCCTTGCCGAGCACGATCTGGCCGATACGGCTGATGACCGTATCCAGAATATGGGCGGGCTGGTTGTGTTTTTCCGGGGCGAGTGCCATGGGGTTGCCGGGGTTTTCAGGTAAGACCGGATGATCCTCTCAAAGTTATAGCCGAAACTGCCACAAGGTGAAATTCGCGCGCGCGTGGCTTATGATCCTTGCCCCTTCAATTTACCTTGTCCGTCCAGAGAGTTAGATGCTGCACCCGGAACATTACGATGTCATCGTCATTGGCGGTGGTCATGCCGGCACCGAGGCCGCCGCGGCCGCCGCGCGCCTGGGCGCCAAGACCCTGCTGCTGACCCAGAACATCGAGACCCTCGGCCAGATGTCCTGCAACCCCGCCATCGGCGGCATCGGCAAGGGGCACCTGGTGAAGGAGATCGACGCGCTCGGCGGCGTGATGGCGCGCGCCACCGACCGCGCCGGCATCCAGTTCCGCGTGCTCAATGCACGCAAGGGCCCGGCGGTGCGCGCCACCCGCGCCCAGGCCGACCGCCAGCTGTACAAGGCCGCGGTGCGCGTGGCGCTGGAGAACCAGGAAAACCTCACGCTGTTCCAGCAGGCGGTCGAGGACCTGATCGTCGAGAGCGGGCGCGTCACCGGCGTGGTGACGGCCATGGGCGTGAAATTCCGCGCCCGCGCCGTGGTGCTCACGACCGGTACCTTTCTTGGCGGCAAAATTCACATCGGACTTTCGAATTACCAGGGCGGGCGCGCCGGCGATCCGCCCTCGAACGCGCTGGCCGCGCGCCTGCGCGAACTGCCGTTTCGCGTTGGCCGCCTCAAGACCGGCACGCCGCCGCGCCTCGACGGCCGCACGATCGATTACTCGGCGCTGCAGGCGCAGCCGGGCGATGAACCGACGCCGGTGTTTTCCTTCATGGGTTCGCGCGCCGAACATCCGCGCCAGGTGAGCTGCCACATCACTTATACCAATGAGCGCACGCACGCGGTCATTCGTGCCGGGCTTGATCGTTCGCCGATGTACACCGGCGTGATCGAAGGCGTGGGCCCGCGCTACTGTCCCTCGGTCGAGGACAAGATTCACCGTTTCGCCGACAAGGACCGGCACCAGATTTTCGTCGAGCCCGAGGGGCTCAATACCCACGAGGTCTATCCCAACGGCATTTCCACCAGCCTGCCGTTCGACGTGCAGTACGATCTGGTGCGCACGATTGAGGGTTTTGAAAACGCCGTGATCACACGCCCGGGTTATGCCATCGAGTACGATTATTTCGATCCGCGCGATCTGCAGCCGACGCTCGAAACGAAGAACGTGCCGGGATTGTTCTTCGCCGGACAGATCAACGGCACCACCGGCTACGAAGAAGCGGCGGCGCAGGGACTCATCGCCGGCATCAATGCCGCGCGCCAGGTGCAGGAAAAAACAGCTTGGTGGCCGCGGCGCGATCAGGCTTACCTCGGTGTCATGCTCGACGACCTCATCACCCGCGGCGTCACCGAGCCCTATCGCATGTTCACCTCGCGTGCCGAGTATCGCCTGCAGCTGCGCGAAGACAACGCCGACCTGCGCCTGACCGAAATCGGTCGCGAACTCGGCCTGATTGATGAGGCACGCTGGCGGCGCTTCAGTGACAAGCGTGAAATGATTACACGCGAGCAGGAACGCTTGAACCAAACCTGGCTGCGTCCGGAAACCTTGCCCGCGGCCGATGCGATGCGCGTGATCGGCCAGCCGCTGGCGCGTGAGGCCAGCCTCCTGGAACTGTTGCGCCGTCCGGAGGTTTCTTATGAGGCGCTGCTGTCACTGCCCGGCGCGGGTGAGGCAGTCACCGATGCCGAGGTCGCGCAGCAGCTGGAAATCCAGGCCAAGTACGCCGGTTACATCGAGCGCCAGGCGCAGGAAATCGAACTGCACCGCCGGCACGAGGAAACCGCGCTGCCGCCGGATCTGGATTATCACATCGTCCACGGGCTGTCGGTCGAGGTGCGCCAGAAGCTGGCGGCGCACCGGCCCGCCACGCTCGGCCAGGCCGGGCGCCTCTCCGGCATGACCCCGGCCGCCATCTCGCTGCTGCTGATTCATCTGCGCCGTCGCGCCTGACGGCGCCCCGATTTTCAGCGTCTACAATGGGGACGTTGACCCCAGGGATCGACCCGCGCACAAGGAGGCGACACGATGCAGATCACCCCGGACAGCATGATGTATTACCTGGTTGTACTGCTGATCATCGGCAATGTCTTCGCGTTTGGCATCGGCGTGCTGATGCTGGCGGCGCCGCAAGAACTGAAGGCCGTTTTCAAATTTTCCAATCGCTGGATTTCCACGCGCAAGATGACCAAGCCGCTGGAAAAGCCGCGCCCGACCGACCGCGCCATGCTGCGCTATCCGCGCGTGCTGGGCGCGATCCTGCTGGCCAGCGCGGTGCTGATCCTGGTAAAGGGCGCGATCTTCGTCACCGGCATGAGCGCCGCCGACGGCGGCCGGCTGCTGGCGCAGCTCTATGGCAACACTGACATTTCTGCCAGCGCGTGGGAGAGCCTGTGGATCAGCCTGATCGCCTTCATCATGCTGGGGGCGTTAACGGCGGTGGTGGTGGGGCTCATGTCGTTGTTCAGGCCTGGCTGGCTCAAGCACCGGAGCAAATCCGCCAATCGCTGGGTATCCACGCGCAAGCTGACCAAGCCACTCGATACCCCGCATTATCATCTGGACAAGCTGGTGCTGGCCCGGCCGCGCCTGTGGGGCGGCGTGATCACCGTATTGGCGCTGTTTTCCGCCGTGGTGCTGTGGTGGTTCGTGCTCGGCGCCTGAGCTGAGCCGCCGACGTCGCGCGGCTCCCGTCAGGGCAGCGGGTTGGTCGCCACGGAGGTGGGTGTTTCGGGTTGTTTCAGGTAGCTGAAGGTGTTGACGCTCAGGGTGCCGCCGGCGGCATCCACCACCGAGACCTTCCATTCACCGGTCCAGGCCGGGTCCAGGGTTTTGGTCGAGTAGGCGCGCCAGCGCGACGTTCCCACCTTGATCGGCACTTCCAGGATGATCTTGCCGTTGTATTCCCACCGGTGCATGACCGTCTGCCCGGCCATGTCGTGAATTTCCGTGAAGTAAACAATGCGGGTCAGGTCGTTCGTGAGCGTTGATACGGTATCGACCGGTTCGAGATCTTTCATGTCGCGGGTAAACTGCGAACGCGTGACCACGCCGGGAATCAGCACCGCGGCTTTGGCCGACGCATCGGATGGTGTCACTTCATCGGTGGCCCGCGCCGGCAGGGACAGGCCGAGCAGGCCGGCGGCGAGAATCAGAAAAAATGCCTTCATATCCAAATCCATTTGAAACCGGTATTTAAAGCTTAGGACAGGGTCTGGCGGGTGGATAGCGCAAAAGGGATGAAGGGCTTATTGAGGCGGCCAAGTGGCTTATTTAAGGCAGAACATGGGTCTTCATGGAGAGTGATTTTCAGGACAGTTCATGCCACCTCAATAAAACCGTTTATCATAATGACCTTCATTTATTGATCCGGCATGTTGGGGCTTGTCACAAGGCAAAAATTTTCGGCCTTTTCCCTCCCCGAGGATTCATGCCGGATCAATAAATGGGCTGGACATGATGCGCGCCAAAATAATCCGCGGCGAAATGGGAGGACCATGAAGCTCGAAAAACGCTTGCAACAGGGCCTGCACGAAATGGGTCTCGAACTGCCGCCGCCGGTGCTGGAAAAGTTGCTGAATTTCCTGCGACTCCTGGAAAAGTGGAACCAGGCCTACAATCTCACCGCCGTGCGCGATCCCGAGCAGATGGTGCCGCGGCACCTGCTCGACAGCCTGTCGGTGTTGCCGTATCTGCAGGGGCCGCGCGTGCTCGATATTGGCACCGGCGCCGGGCTGCCCGGCATTCCGCTGGCGCTGGCGCGACCGGATCTTGAATTCACCCTGCTCGACAGCAACGCCAAGAAAACCCGCTTCGCCACCCAGGCGTTGCACGAGCTGGGCCTGAAAAATGTAGCCGTCGTGCAGGAGCGCGTGGAGAAATTCCATCCGGCGGAAAAATTCGATACGCTGATTGCTCGCGCGTTCGCGTCCATTCCTGATATGCTGGCCGCGAGCCGGCACCTGTGCGCACCGCACGGCCGGTTCCTGGTCATGAAGGGTGTATTCCCCCAGGAAGAGCTGGCGGCGGTCACTGACGGATACCGCGCCGAAGTGAAGGCGCTGACGATACCGGGCCTGGATGCCGCGCGGCACATGGTTATCCTGGCGCCGGCGAATTGACGCGGAAGGAGCAGCTGTCCGATGGGCAAGGTCATAGCCATCACCAATCAAAAAGGCGGGGTCGGCAAGACCACGACCAGCATCAACCTGGCCGCCTCGCTGGCCAAGACGCGCCGGCGCGTGATGCTGATCGACAACGACCCGCAGGGCAACGCCACCATGGGCAGCGGCGTCAACAAGCAGGCCAATCGCGTCACGACGTATGAGGTTCTGATCGGACTGGAGCCGATCGAGGCGGCGCGTGTGTCGGTCGAGGGCGGTTACGATCTGGTGCCGGCCAACAGCCAGCTGTCCGGCGCGGAGGTCGAACTGATCGAGATCGAGCGGCGCGAGCGGCGCCTGCGGGACGCGCTCGAGAACGTGCGCGCGCAATACGATTACATACTGATCGACTGTCCACCGGCGCTGAACCTGCTGACGGTCAATGCGCTGGTGGCGGCGCAGTCGGTGATCATTCCGATGCAGTGCGAGTACTACGCGCTCGAGGGGCTCACCGCACTGCTCAACACCATCCGCAAGATACGCGACACGCTGAACCCGCAACTGGAGATCGAAGGCCTGCTGCGCACCATGTACGATCCGCGGAACAATCTCGACAACGAGGTCTCGGCGCAATTGAAACAGCACTTCGGCGACAAGCTCTACCGCACCGTCATCCCGCGCAATATCCGCTTGGCGGAGGCGCCGTCGCATGGCAAGCCGGTGATCGCCTACGACATGCAGTCCAAGGGCGCACAGGCTTACTTGGCGCTGGCAGGCGAGATGTTGCGCCGTGATGAAGTTGTGGCCGCATGAAGAGGCGATGAGTGTGATGACCACCAAGAAACCCCAGCGCCTCGGACGCGGGCTCGATGCCCTGCTGAGCGCCTACGAAACCCCGGTCGAAAAGGACGAGCTGCGCCAGATTCCCATCGACCAGCTGCAGCGCGGCAAGTACCAGCCGCGCACGCACATGAATCCCGAGGCGCTTCAGGAATTGGCCGATTCGATCAAGGCCCAGGGCGTGGTGCAGCCGATCGTGGCGCGCCCGCTGGCCGGTGGCAACTACGAGATCATCGCCGGCGAGCGCCGCTGGCGCGCGGCGCAGCTGGCCGGGCTGGAATCCATACCGGCGGTGGTGCGCAAGATCCCGGACGAGGCCGCCATCGCCATCGCGCTGATCGAGAACATCCAGCGCGAGAACCTGAACCCGGTCGAGGAGGCCAATGCCTTCACGCGCCTGATCGACGAATTCCACATGACGCACCAGCAGGTGGCCGAGGCCGTGGGCCGTTCGCGCGCGGCCGTGACCAATATGCTGCGCTTGCTGACGCTCAATACCGACGTGCGCGAGCTGCTCGAGACCGGCAAGATGGACATGGGCCATGCGCGCGCCCTGCTCGCCCTCGAGGGCAAGCACCAGAGCCAGGCGGCGCACCAGGTGGTGGACAAGGGGCTGTCGGTGCGCGAGACCGAACACCTCGTGCGCCGCCTGCTGGCGGGCCCCGCCGCCGGCCGCCAATCCGCCGGCAACCGCATGGACCCCGACACCCGCGCGCTGGCGCAGCGGCTGTCGGAAAAACTGGGCGCCAAGGTGCGTTTCCAGCACAGCGCCAAGGGCAAGGGCCGGCTGCTGATCGAATACAACACTTTGGAAGAACTGGACGGCATTCTGGCCCATATCCGCTGAAAACTTGCTATCCCGTTGAATCGGCGTCTATAACTAGAAAGAGACATTTTCGGAACAGGCAAGGGAAGGCTGATGAAACCGGCAATCGCAATTTTGATCCTCGGCTTGACCGCCCCCCTCCTCGCGGACGCGCAGGATCTGGCATCGCTTGAGCAGATGCGTCAGGCGGCGGCACAAGGCAGCGCCGACGCCCAGCTCGAGATGGGCATCCTGTACGAGTTCGGTTTCAACATGCCGAAGAACAACGTCACCGCGCTGGCGTGGTATCTGCGGGCTGTGGAACAGGGCAGCGCGCTCGCGGCCAGGCGCCGCGACCAGATCATGACCGGCATGAAACCGGAGGAGATCGAGGCGGCGCAGAAACTCTCGCGGGAACTGGCCGCGCAAGCGCCGCCGGCCACGATCACGTCTCCCGCCCCTGCGGCTGAGCCGGCGCCCGTGCCGACCGAGCCGGTACCCGCACCGGAAGCACCACTGGCCGGCCCCCCGAACGTAGACACACCACCCTCCACGCCCTGACCCGCTGTCTCCGGGCCGCCCGGTTCCCGCTCTGGTCAGGGGCCAGTACCAGCGGGTAACATACGCGTCCGCTGCCCGCCGCGCAGACATGCCCATGCTGAACCGGGTCGGTTGCAATGGGCGGCCGACCGTGGAGACACCCGATGCTCGTCAAAGAAATCATGACCACCGCCGTTCGCGCCGCCAGCCCGGAAGACCCGGTCCGGGAAGTCGCCGCGACCATGTGCTTTCACAAATTCTCCGGCCTGCCGGTGGTGGATGCTGCCGGCAAGATCGTGGGGGTGATTTCGGAAAAGGATATCCTGCACGGGATGTTTCCCAAGTTCGAAGACCTGGTAACCAGTTCGGGCCTGGTGGATTTTGAGGCGCTCGAGCACGAATATCAGAACATGGTGAGCCTCAAGGTCGGCGATCTCATGAGCCAGAAGATCATCACCGTCGGACCGGAAATGCCGGTGCTGAAGGCCGCCTCCATCATGTTTCGCAACCGCATCCGCCGTATCCCGGTGCAGGAGGACGGCAGGCTGGTCGGGATCATCAGCATCGGCGACGTGCACAAGGCCATCTTCAAGCAGAACCTGACGAAGATCGCCTGAGCCGGGGATAATCCGGCTCTATCGGGATATCACTTAGTTGTTGAATCCGGAAGGCGGCGTCTTTATATTGCGCGCCGGCGCGAAAACGGTTTTACCTGAGCGCAACAGGCGGGTAATCACGGTTGATCGCGCTCAATTCAGCCGGAAACCCAATAGTTTATTCTTTACGCTGTATTTTAGTTAAAGCAAATATACCCAGCTTGTGCGGGTCCCTTTGGAGTTCCGTACCTCTCTCTTGCACTGACGATGACCGGAATCGCAACCGCTTACAGAATAGTTCTGGCCCAGTTGATCGTGGCGCTGGTGGCCGGGGTCATGGCGTGGGCGGCGCTGGGTCATGCCGTTGCCGTCGCGCTGGTGGCCGGCGGCCTGATCAACGTCATCGCCAACCTCTACTTCGCGCTGCATGTCTTCCGCGGCGGGGTGCGACCGGCTGACGCGGTCATGCGCAGTTTTTACGTCGCCGAAGCGGCGAAATTATTCCTGACCGCCGCGCTGTTCGCGTTGGCGCTCGCGGTATTGAAACTGGCGCCCGTGCCGCTGCTCGCGGGTTTTGTCGTGACGCTCGCGGGCTACTGGCTGGCGCTGCTGCCGGCCGGCCCGGTGCTTCGGTGGATCAATACATGAGCACCGGCACCACGACGGTAACGTCAACCGACTACATCATTCATCACCTGACCAATCTCAGTCAGGGTGAGGGCTTGTGGCAAGTCAACATCGACACGCTGTTTTTCTCCATCGCCCTCGGCGCTGTATTTCTTACCATCATGGGGCTGGCGGCGCGCCGGGCCACCAGCGGCGTGCCTGGCGGTTTGCAGAATTTCGCCGAGATTCTTGTTGAGTTCGTCGACAAACAGGTGAAAGACACCTTCCACGGACGCAACCCCGTGATCGCGCCGCTGGCGCTGACGATCTTCTGCTGGGTGTTCCTCTGGAACCTGATGGACCTGGTGCCGGTGGATGTGCTGCCGGAGTTCGGCAAGCTGCTGGGCGTGCACTACCTGCGCGTCGTGCCTTCGACCGACCTGAACGCCACCTTCGGTCTTTCGCTCACGGTGCTGCTGCTCATCGTTTTCTACAGCCTCAAGGTCAAGGGCCCCGTGGGCTACGCCAGGGAGCTCCTCACGCATCCTTTCGGCCCGTACCTGTTTCCGGCCAACCTGCTGCTCAACGTGGTCGAGCTGCTCGCCAAGCCGATTTCGCTGGCACTGCGTCTGTTCGGCAATTTGTATGCGGGTGAAATGATTTTCATCCTGATCGCGCTCATGTATGGTGCCGGCTGGCTGCTCGGCCCGCTCGCCGGGGTACTGCAGCTCGGCTGGGCGATCTTCCACCTGCTGATCATCACCCTGCAGGCGTTCATTTTCATGGTGCTCACGATCGTGTACCTGTCCATGGCGCACGAAGAGAGCCACTGATCCGGTTCGATCCTTTTTCAACTTTTTATTTTTTCGGAGGCAAGCAATGGAAACTCTGTACGGCATGACCGCGGTGGCGGTGGGCATCATCCTCGGCATGGGCGCGCTCGGCACCGCGATCGGCTTCGGCATCCTCGGCGGCAAGTTCCTCGAGGGCGCCGCCCGCCAGCCGGAGATGGTCCCGATGCTGCAGGTGAAGATGTTCATCGTCGCCGGCCTGCTCGACGCGGTGACCATGATCGGCGTCGGTCTGGCGTTGTGGTTCACCACCGCCAACCCGTTTGTCGCGGCGCTCAAGGCCGCTGCCGGCAACTAACGGTCCGGTTTCGGTCAGGAGCCTGCGCCATGAACATAGGCATCACATTAATCGGCCAGATGATCAGCTTCGCGCTGTTCGTCTGGTTCACGATGAAATTCGTGTGGCCGCCGCTGATGCGGGCGATGGAGCGGCGTCAGCAGACCATCGCCGACGGGTTGGCGGCCGCCGAACGCAGCAAGCACGACCTCGAGCTCGCGCAGAAGAAAGCCGGCGAGCTGATGCGCGAAGCGCGCGAGCAGGCCGCCGACGTCATCGTCGAGGCCGGCAAGCGCGCCGGCGGGATCATGGACGAATCCAAATCGAATGCGCGCGCCGAAGGCGAGCGCCTGCTGCTGGCCGCCCGCTCCGAGATCGAGCTCGAGGCCAACCGCGCGCGCGAGCAGCTGCGCGCGGCCGTGGCCGAGCTGGCCGTGGCCGGGGCCACGCGCATCCTGGAAAAGGAGATCGACCGCGACGCGCACGCGAAGCTGCTCGACTCCGTAGTGGCGAAGCTCTAGCGCGATGGCCGAACGCCGCACCACAGCACGTCCCTACGCCGAGGCCGCGTTCGCGCTTGCGCGCGACGCCCGGCGGCTCAAGCCCTGGTCCGAGATGCTCGGCCTGCTGGCCGCGGTCGTGGGCGATGCCGGCATGCAGCACCTGCTCGATGACCCGCGTCTGCCGCGCGAGCGTCTCGCCGATCTCATCATCGAGATCTGCGACAAGCATCTTGATTCCGAGGCGCAAAACTTTGTGCGCATTCTGGCGGAAAACCGCCGCCTGGCGCTGTTGCCGGAGATCATTGAACTCTACGAGATGCGCCGGGCCGAAGCCGAGGCCATCGTCGAGGCCGACGTGACCTCGGCCTACGCCCTGACCGACGCCGAACAACGCAAGATCAGCGAGGCGCTCAAGCGCCGGCTGGGACGGGAAGTGCGCGTCACCACGCACGTCGACGCGTCGCTGCTGGGCGGCATCGTCATCCGTGCCGGCGATCTGGTGATCGACGGTTCCGTGCGCGGGCGCATCGCGGCGCTGGCCACGCATCTGAATTATTGAAATTACCGGGATATCAAACGATGCAACTCAATCCTTCCGAAATCAGTGAACTGATCCGCGCCCGTATCGAGAAGTTCGAGGTCCGGGCCGAGGCCCGCACCGAAGGCACCGTGGTCTCCCTCACCGACGGCATCTGCCGCATCCACGGCCTGTCCGACGTGATGCAGGGCGAGATGATCGAGTTTCCGAACAACACCTTCGGGGTGGCGCTCAACCTCGAGCGCGACTCGGTCGGCGCGGTGATCCTGGGCGAGTACAAGCACATCACCGAAGGCGACACCGTCAAGTGCACCGGGCGCATCCTGGAGGTGCCGGTGGGCGAGGCGCTGATCGGGCGCGTGGTCGATGCCCTCGGCAACGCCATCGACGGGCGCGGCCCGATCAAGTCAGAGGAGCACTCGCCGATCGAGAAAATCGCCCCGGGCGTGATCCAGCGCCAGTCGGTGTCGCAGCCGGTGCAGACCGGCCTCAAGTCGATCGACTCCATGGTGCCGATCGGCCGCGGCCAGCGCGAACTCATCATCGGCGACCGCCAGACCGGCAAGTCCGCGCTCGCCATCGACACCATCATCAACCAGAAGGGCACGGGGATCATCTGCATCTACGTCGCCATCGGCCAGAAGTCCTCGTCGGTGGCGGGGGTGGTGCGCAAGCTGGAAGAACACGGCGCCATGGGCCACACCATCGTGGTGGCCGCGAGCGCGTCCGAGTCGGCGGCCATGCAGTACATCGCGCCGTATTCGGGCTGCACCATGGGCGAGTACTTCCGCGACAGCGGGCGCGACGCGCTGATCGTGTACGACGACCTGACCAAGCAGGCCTGGGCCTACCGCCAGATCTCGCTGCTGCTGCGCCGCCCGCCGGGACGCGAGGCCTACCCGGGTGACGTGTTCTACCTGCACTCGCGCCTGCTCGAGCGCGCCGCGCGCGTCAACGCCGACTACGTGGCCAAGGTCACCCACGGCAAGGTCACCGGCAAGACCGGCTCGCTCACCGCGTTGCCCATTATTGAAACGCAAGCCGGTGACGTTTCCGCGTTCGTGCCGACCAACGTGATCTCGATCACCGACGGCCAGATCTATCTCGACACCGACCTGTTCAACTCCGGCATGCGCCCCGCGATCAACGCCGGCCTGTCAGTATCGCGCGTCGGCGGCGCGGCCCAGACCAAGATCGTGAAGAAGCTGGGCGGCGGCGTGCGCCTGGCGCTGGCACAGTACCGCGAGCTCGCCGCCTTTTCCCAGTTCGCCTCCGACCTCGATGCCGCCACGCGCAAGCAGCTCGAGCGCGGCGGCCGCATCATGGAGGTGATGAAACAGCCGCAGTATTCGCCGATGTCGGTGGCGGAGATGGCGGTCACGCTGTTCGCCGTGAACGAGGGCCTGCTCGACGATATCGCCGTCAACAAGGTGCGCGCCTTCGAGGACGGCTTGCAGGCGTACATGAAGCAGAAGCACCAGGCCCTGCTCGACAAGATCAACGCCACGCCGGAGTTCACCGACGCCGTAGCCAACGAGTTGCGCGAGGCGGGGAAGACCTTCAAGGCCAATTACATCGGATAAGCCATGGCTGTCGGCAAAGAGATACGCAAGAAGATCAAGTCGGTCCAGAACACTCAGAAGATCACGAGTGCGATGGAGATGGTCGCGGCCAGCAAGATGCGGCGCGCCCAGGAACGCATGCAGGCGGCGCGCCCGTACGCGACCCGCATCCGCCACGTGATCCAGCATTTGCACGAGGGGCACCCGGAGTATCGCCACCCGTTTACGGTCGAGCGCGAGGCCAAGCGCATCGGGCTGATCGTGGTGACCTCCGACCGCGGCCTGTGCGGCGGCCTCAATACCAATCTGCTGCGCAGCGCGCTGGTCGAAATGAAGGGCTGGCGCGACCGCGGCCTCGAGATGGAAGTGAGCAACATCGGCGCCAAGGGCTTCGCCTTCTGCAAGCGCTTCGGTTTTCCGGTCGTTTCGCACGTGTCGCACCTCGGCGACCGGCCGCGGCTGGAAGACCTGATCGGCACCATCAAGGTCATGCTCGACGCCTACAGCGAGGGCCGGCTCGACCGGCTGTTCATCGTCTACAACCGCTTCGTCAACACCATGACGCAAAAGCCGCTGCTGGAGCAGCTGCTGCCGCTGCCGCCGGTGCCGGAGCAGGAAGCGCAGGAACTGAAGCACTACTGGGATTACCTGTACGAACCCGAGGACGCGCACGAGCTGCTGCAGGACCTGATCACGCGCTATATCGAGTCGCAGATCTATCACGCCGTGATCGAGAACCTCGCGTGCGAGCAGTCGGCGCGCATGGTGGCGATGAAGGCCGCGAGCGACAACGCCGGCGCGCTCATCGACGATCTCAGGCTGGTGTACAACAAGGCGCGCCAGGCCGCGATCACGCAGGAGATCTCGGAGATCGTCGGCGGCGCCGCGGCGGTGTAAACAACAGTTTCAGGTTTCAAGTTTCATGTTGCAGGTTGTCAGTACGTTCCTGGATTTAACATGAAACCTGAAACTTGAAACTTGCAACAATGAGGCAACAATGACTAACGGAAAAATTGTGCAAATCATCGGGGCCGTGGTCGACGCGGAATTCCCGCGCGAGCACCTGCCGAAGGTGTATTACGCGCTCAAGGTCGAGGGCGGACTTACGCTCGAGGTGCAGCAGCAGCTCGGCGACGGCGTGGTGCGCTGCATCGCCATGGGCACCACCGACGGCATCAAGCGCGGCCTGTCGGTTACCGATACCGGCGCGCCGATCTCGGTGCCGGTCGGCACCAAGACCCTCGGCCGCATCATGGACGTGCTCGGCAACCCGATCGACGAAAAGGGCCCGGTCGGAGAAGAAAAACGCATGCCGATCCACCGCACAGCGCCGTCCTATGAAGACCAGGCCGCGAGCACGGAGCTGCTCGAGACCGGCATCAAGGTGATCGACCTCATCTGCCCGTTCGCCAAGGGCGGCAAGATCGGCCTGTTCGGCGGTGCCGGCGTGGGCAAGACCGTGAACATGATGGAGCTGATCCGCAACATCGCGGTGGAACATTCCGGCTACTCGGTGTTCGCCGGCGTCGGCGAGCGCACCCGCGAAGGCAACGACTTCTATCATGAAATGAAGGAAGGCGGCGTGCTCGACAAGGTGGCGCTGGTGTACGGCCAGATGAACGAGCCGCCGGGCAACCGCCTGCGCGTCGGGCTGACCGGCCTGACCATCGCCGAGAACTTCCGCGACGAAGGCAAGGACGTGCTGCTGTTCATCGACAACATCTACCGCTATACCCTGGCCGGCACCGAGGTCTCGGCGCTGCTCGGGCGCATGCCCTCGGCCGTGGGTTACCAGCCGACGCTGGCCTACGAAATGGGCATCCTGCAGGAGCGCATCACCTCGACCAAGAAGGGCTCGATCACCTCGGTGCAGGCGGTGTACGTGCCCGCCGACGACCTGACCGACCCCTCCCCGGCCACGACCTTCTCGCACCTGGACGCGACCGTGGTGCTGTCGCGCCAGGTGGCGGAGCTCGGCATCTATCCGGCCGTGGACCCGCTCGACTCCACCAGCCGCCAGGTCGACCCGAACATCATCGGCGAGGAGCACTACCGCACCACGCGCGACGTGCAGGCCACCCTGCAGCGCTACAAGGAACTGCAGGACATCATCGCGATCCTGGGCATGGACGAGCTGTCCGAGGACGACAAGCTGACGGTGAGCCGCGCGCGCAAGATCCAGCGCTTCCTGTCGCAGCCGTTCTTCGTGGCCGAGGTGTTTACCGGCAGCGCCGGCAAGTATGTCTCGCTCAAGGACACCATCCGCGGATTCCGCGGCATCGTCGACGGCGAATACGACAGCTATCCGGAACAGGCCTTCTACATGGTCGGTTCCATCGAAGAAGTCGCCGAGAAGGCGAAGACACTGTAAAGGAAGTACAAAGTTGCAAGTACAGAGTACAACGTTGAAATCTTTTACACGGTACCCTGTACACTAAACTCGGAACTATTTTTATGCCCCTGACCATGCACGTTGACATCGTTTCCGCCGAGAAGGAGATTTTCTCCGGCCTGGCGGAGATGCTGGTGGCGAATCTGGTGAACGGCGAGGTCGGCATCCTGCCACGCCACACGCCGCTGCTGGCGCGCATGAAGCCGGGCGAGGTGCGCGTGAAGACGCCGACCGAGGAGCTCTCGTTCTACGTCTCCGGCGGCCTGCTGGAGGTGCAGCCGCACGTGGTCACGGTGCTGGCCGATACCGCGCTGCGCGCCAAGGACATCGACGAGGCGGCCGCGCTCAAGGCCAAGGAACGCGCCGAGGAGGCGTTGCGCAACCGCCAGGTCGACATCGATTACGCCAAGGCCCAGGCCGAGCTGGCCGAGGCCATCGCGCAGTTGCGCGCCATCCAGAAACTGCGCGAACGCGCCCACAAGTAAGCGGCGTCCGCGACTTTCCCGTTACTGAACCCCTGTTTCCATGACCGCCGTCGTTACCAAAAACAAGGTTGTTTCCCTCATTTACGTGGTGCGCAACGAGAAGGGGGAGATCTTCGAGTACCGCGACCTGCCGGTTTCCTACGTGCACGGCTCCGGCGCCGACCTGTTTCCCAAGATCGAACAGGCCCTGGAAGGGCGCGCCGTCGGCGACCGGGTGGCGGTGCAACTGACCCCGGCCGACGCCTTCGGCGACCGTGATCCCAAGCTCACCTTCACCGACGACATCGAAAACGCGCCGCCCGAGTTGCGCCGTGTCGGCGCCGAATTCGAGGCGCAGAACGCCAAGGGCGAGAGCATCCTGCTGACGGTGACCCGCATCGAAGGCGACAAGATCACGGTGGACGCCAATCACCCGCTGGCCGGCCAGAACATCAGCTTCGAGGTGACGGTGCAGGAAATCCGCGACGCCACCCCCGAGGAAATCCACAACGGCCGCCCCGCCGGCGACCTGCCGAGCTTGCAGTAGGCCTGCTCCACACAGCCGCTTATTTCCTATAGTTAACGGGACATATGGCCTTCTCGCCCTGACATGTCCGCCCCGCTCGAAATCGTCATCCTGGCCGCCGGTCAGGGCAAGCGCATGTATTCCGACATGCCCAAGGTGCTGCACGGCCTGGCCGGCAAGCCGCTGCTGGGGCACGTGCTTGATACCGCGCGCGCCCTGAAACCGGCCGCGATCCACGTGGTTTACGGCCATGGCGGTGAACAGGTGCGCGCGGCGTTTCCTCATTCTGAGCTCATCTGGGCGCATCAGGCGGAGCAGAAAGGCACCGGCCATGCCGTGGCCCAGGCCATGCCCAAGGTCGCGGAACAAGCCACGGTGCTGGTGCTCTATGGCGACGTCCCGCTGATCCGCCCGCAGACCCTCCAGGAATTGCTTTCAGCCGCCGGTACCGGCCTCGCCCTGCTCACCGCGGAACTGGACGATCCCGGGGCTTATGGCCGCATCCTGCGCGACAAATCCGGTCACGTGATCAGGATCGTGGAAAGCAAGGACGCGAGCCCCGAGGAGACCCGGGTGCGCGAGGTCAACACCGGTTTTCTCGCCGCCCCGGCGACGAAACTCAGGAAATGGCTGGCGGGCCTGAAGAACCACAATGTCCAGGGCGAGTACTATCTGACTGATATAATTTCCATGGCGGTGGCGGAACAGGTGGCGATCGCCACCCGCGCCCCCCATGACATCTCCGAAATCCTCGGGGTTAACAGCAAGCCGGAACTCGCGCAGTTGGAGCGCATGTACCAGAAACAGCAGGCCGAAAAACTCATGCAGCAGGGCGTGACCCTGCGCGATCCCGCGCGTCTCGACGTGCGCGGCGAGCTGAGCTGCGGGCGCGACGTGGTCATCGACGTGAACGTGGTCTTCGAAGGCAAGGTCACGCTTGGCGACCGCGTGCAGGTCGGCCCGAACAACGTCATCCGCGACAGCCACATCGGCAGCGGCACCGTCATTCATCCCAATTGCGTGATCGAGCAGGCCGACATCGGCGCCGACTGCCGCATCGGGCCGTTCGCGCGGCTGCGTCCCGAGACGAAACTGGCGGCGCACGTGCATGTCGGCAATTTCGTCGAGGTGAAAAAATCCGAGGTCGGCGAAGGCAGCAAGATGAATCACCTGAGTTACATCGGCGACACCACCATCGGCAGCGGCGTCAACATCGGTGCCGGCACCATCACCTGCAATTACGACGGCGCCAACAAGCACCGCACCGTCATCGGCGATAACGTATTCGTCGGTTCGAACACGGCGCTGGTAGCGCCGGTGACCGTGGGCGCGGGCGCCACCATCGGCGCCGGCTCGGTGATCACGAAAGAGGCACCGGCCGGCGAGCTGACACTGACACGCGCGCCGCAGTTGACCAAGCCTGGCTGGAAACGGCCGGTCAAGAAAGCGAAAAAATAAGCACGAGGTTTTTCTCATGTGTGGCATTGTCGGCGCGGTCGCGCAGCGTAACGTGGTCCCGATCCTGGTCGAGGGGCTGAAGCGGCTCGAATATCGCGGCTATGATTCGGCCGGACTTGCGGTGCTTGGCGACGGCGGTGCCGCACGCCTCGACCGCGTGCGTGCCCTCGGCAAGGTCAAGGCGCTCGAGGATTCCATCCAGCAGCTCAAAACCGAAGGCCAGACCGGCATCGCCCATACGCGCTGGGCCACGCACGGCGTGCCGAGCGAGGACAACGCCCACCCGCACGTGAGCCACGGTGTCATTGCCGTGGTGCACAATGGCATCATCGAAAACCACGAAAAACTGCGGAAAAAGCTGCAGGAACTGGGTTACGAATTCACCTCCCAGACCGATACCGAGGTGGTGGCGCACCTGGTGCATCATCATCTGAAGAAGCACAAGGATTTATGCAAAGCGGCCATGGCCGCGATCCATGAACTTGAAGGAGCGTATGCCCTCGGCATCATCAGCCGCGACGAGCCGCACCGCCTGATCGCCGCGCGCAAGGGCAGTCCGCTCGTGGTCGGCGTCGGTATCGAAGAGCATTTCATAGGCTCGGACGTGCTGGCCCTCGCCCCGGTGACGCGCAACGTGATTTATCTCGAAGAAGGCGACGTCGCCGACCTGCGCCGCACCGGGTACACCATCTACGACGCGAGCGGAAAGAAGGTGGAACGTCCGGTGCGCGTGTCCGAGGCCTCGGCCGATTCCGTGGATCGCGGCCAGTATCGCAACTTCACCGAAAAGGAAATTTTCGAGCAGCCCAAGGCCGTCGCCGACACCCTCGAAGGGCGCCTCGGCAAGCACCGCATTCTGGAAGAGGCCTTCGGCGTCACCGCCGGACAGATTTTCGACAACACCAAGGCGGTGCAGATCATCGCCTGCGGCACCAGTTTCCACGCCGGCTCGGTCGCGCGTTACTGGATCGAAAGCCTCGCCGGCCTGCCGTGCAACGTCGAGATCGCCAGCGAATACCGCTACCGCAAGCACGTGGTGCTGCCGGACACGCTGGTGGTGACCATCTCGCAATCGGGCGAGACCGCGGATACGTTGGCTGCGCTGCAACTGACCAAGAAGCTCGGCTACGGCCATTCACTCGCCATCTGCAACGTGCCGGAATCGTCCCTGGTGCGCGAGTCGGAGCTTACCCTGCTCACCCGCGCCGGTCCCGAGATCGGTGTCGCCTCGACCAAGGCCTTCGTCACCCAGCTCACCGCGCTGCTGTTGCTCACCATCGCGTTGGCGCGCCGGCATGGGTTGACCGCGGAGAAGGAAAAGCAACTGGTGGCAGAACTGGAGCAACTCCCGGGACGCATCCAGAAAGTGCTGGAATTGAGCGAGGAAATCCGCGCCCTGTCCGAACGCTTCGTGGACAAGCAGCATGCGCTGTTCCTCGGGCGCGGCGTGCACTACCCCATCGCCATGGAAGGGGCGCTGAAGCTCAAGGAAATCTCCTACATCCACGCCGAATCCTATGCTGCCGGTGAACTCAAACACGGCCCGCTGGCGCTGGTGGACGCCAACATGCCGGTGATCGCGGTGGCGCCGAACGACGAGCTGCTGGAAAAACTGAAATCCAACCTACAGGAAGTGCGCGCCCGCGGCGGCGAGCTCTACGTGTTCTCGGTCAAGGGCACCGGCGTGCGCGCCAGCAACACCACCAAGATCCTCATGCCCGAGGTGGGCGAATGGACCTCGCCGATTCTCTACACCGTGCCGTTGCAACTGCTGGCGTATTACGTCGCGCTGGCGAAAGGGACCGACGTGGATCAGCCGCGGAATCTGGCGAAGTCAGTGACGGTGGAATAGGTTTCGTCATTCCCGCGAAGGCGGGAATCCAGGGTTTAAATAACAAAGCCGCCCGAATGGGCGGCTTTTCATTTGTGTCGCCTTCGGCGACGCATACTTGTGGGTGGCTGACCCACGGCAGGTTACTTTTCTTTGGTTGTGCAAAGAAAAGTAACCAAAAGAAACACACCCCGGAGCGCGCGACATCTCCTTCGTACCCGGGGTGCGCCGATCCACGGCGCACCCGTTCGGCGGCAGGGAAGTCCACCGGACTTCCCTGACTACTCCGCCTCACCCTCGCCCGAGCGGGCGCTCGCCAACTCGTCGGCCGCCCACAACGCGGCTCGACTCAAACAGGGGCTCGCTTGAAAACCCCCGCTCGGGCTGCGGTACTCGGCGCGCGCTACGGGGTAGGTTAGCAAAATCTTTTCTGGGCTTCGTTTGACCTATCGGGACGAAAAGCACAAACATGTAGAATTACTGAGAGCCACATTGAATTCCAAGTTATTACGTTAAAACTGAAATCTAATTAATTTAAGTGAGGTCCACGCTGATGCCTAGCGATACGTCCTCGATCTCTGTAATAGTTGACGTCCTTATTTTTCTTGGTTTGGTAGGAGCGGCTGTCGCTGGCGTCTGGTTTTTCTTTTCTCCTTCCTATCGCGCCCGAAAGCAGAAACAATGGAATGAGGATGGAAACATGAAGGCTGTATCCGAATGGGGGGATTGGTTGTTGGGTCTGCTCGTTGTCGTTGTGTTTCTTTCCGCCGTGGTAGGAGCCTATTTACGGGAATGGTTATAGAGATCAGATGACCCATTTTGTTAACCTACCAACTGACATGTCCACAGCAACCACCTCCATTCTTTCATCGCTTTTGTCACCCAAAGCCGCCGATGAATTCCTGAGCCAGTTCTGGCCGAAGCGTCCGTATGTGGCGCAAAGCGATCCGGCGCGCTGGCCGGCGGTGTTGCGTGGCGACGAGCTGGCGAGCGTGCAGAATCTCGCCAAACGTTACCGCGGCAGCCTGCGTTTCACCCACGGGCGCAAGAGCGATCAGATGATCCAGATCGACCGGGTCGATCCGGCGATCCTGTTCGAGATGGGGCTGACGCTGAATTTCGAGGACATCGGGCCGTATGTCCCGGGAGCGCCGGAATTCCTGCGCGCGCTCGAATCCGAGCTCGGGCTGAACGAGGGCTCGCTGGTCATGAGCGCCTTTGCCTCGCCGTACCAGGATGGCCTGGGTTGCCACTACGACGCCCAGGATGTCATTTCTATCCAGCTAATCGGCACCAAGCGGTTTCATTACGCACCGGTGCAGGAAGTCGCCGTGCCCTATGGCACGCAGTACATCCCGGGCGGCAAACCGTACGATGAAATGTACGCGCAGGCGCAGAACGGATTTCCCGATAACAAGAACGTGAAGTTCGAAACCGCCGAAATGAAACCCGGCACGGTGCTGTTCCTGCCGCGCGGCACCTGGCACTACACCGAGGCCGGCGAGCCCTCGCTCTCGCTCAGCATCACCATCAGCCCGCCGACACTGCTCGACTGCGCCATGGAGCAGTTGCGCTGGTTGCTGCTGCAGGACAGCGCCTGGCGTGAGCCCTTGTACGGCGCCACGGCCAACGGCGCGATGCATGAAAACTTGCGTGCCCACACCCGGCGCCTGCTCGAACGTCTGCCACAGCTTGTCGCCAGTTTATCGCCCGAGGATTTGATTCAGGCGCCGATTCCCGTGGCCAAACGCCTGGACCAAATCAGCGAAAAAACCCGTTTCCAGAGAATCCCCGACGCCGTTCTCGAGGCGGAGACCAACAAGTCGCCGCAAGGCCTGTCGGTGGTCAGCATCCGCTTGGGCCACTCCGAATCGAGCACCCGTATTTCCGCGCGCCTGGAAATTCCTGATGACGTCTTGGCTGTGTTCCGCTGGATCGAGGGGCAGCGCAAACCCTTTGCCGGTTCAGATGTTCAAGCGGCGTTTCCCAGGCTTGCCTTCGGGGAACTGAAAAAAATCCTCGCCACCCTGACCCGGGCGCAATACATTAAGCTGTTCTGGTTTGCCCAGCTCGCGCCCGGCGCGCGCTTCGGGGAAGTTTCCCGCTCCGCCTGATCCCCCGCGCGGGGCACGTCTGGTAAGATTCCGCGATGAATATCGGCCCCTTGATGGAAGATCGCACACCGCCGCGCCGTCGCCGTCGCGCAGGCTGACACGCCCATGGTCCAGTCCTACCAACACACGTTGCCGCTGGGATCGCGCCTCGGGTCCTACGAGATCCGCGAAGTGCTGGGGGTGGGCGGATTCGGCATCACCTATCGCGCCTTCGACCACGATCTGCATTGCGACGTGGCGATCAAGGAATACCTGCCGAGCCAGTTCGCCGTGCGCAATCTCGACGGCGAGACCGTGACGCCCAAGTCCCAAGGCGACCAGCAGCCGTACGAATACGGGCTCAAGCGCTTTCTCGACGAGGCGCGCACGCTGGCCCGGTTCCGCGAACCCGGTATCGTGCGCGTGCTGCGCTACCTCGAGGCGAACCACACCGCCTACCTGGTCATGGACTACGAGGACGGCGAGCCGCTGAGCGCCGCGCTGATGCGCGAGACCAGCCTCGACGAGGAACGCATCAAGCAAATCGTCATACCGTTGTTGCGCGGCCTGAGCGCGGTGCACGCCAAGAAATTCCTGCACCGCGACATCAAGCCCGCCAACATCTACCTGCGCCGGGACGGAGCGCCGGTGCTGCTGGATTTCGGTTCGGCGCGCCAGGCATTGGAACAGCAGGAGCGCGCGCTCACGGGCATGGTCACCCCGGGCTACGCCCCGGTCGAGCAGTATTTCGTGGACGGCAAGCAGGGCGCGTGGACCGATCTCTATGCGCTCGGCGCCACCATGCATCATTGCGCCTGCGGCGTTGTCCCGGTGGCTGCGACCGAACGTGTCGCCATGATCCAGGACCGTGAGCCCGATCCGGTCGCCCAGGCGCACGCCTTGCTCGGCAACCGATTCAGCGCGCCATTCCTCCAGGCCTTGGCGTGGATGCTGCAACCCAATGCCAAGGATCGCCCCCAGACCGCGGAGCAGGCCGCCGAGGCGCTGCTCAACGCCGGCCAGGCAGGCACGGCGCCAGCCGCACCTGCGTCATCCGCACCGTCCGCTACCGGTACCGCGGCCCTGGCCCGGCCCCCCGGCTGGCAGCCCGAAGTGCTGCAGGCGGTCGAAACCACGCTCGAGCGTTACGTGGGGCCGATGTCCAAGACCCTGGTCAAGCGGGCCGCGGCGAAAACCCGCCAAGTGGAGGAACTGACGCGCCTGCTGACGGATTTTCTGCCATCCGAGGAAATCAAGAGCAGCTTTCTCGGACAGACCCGGCGTTTGACCACGCCGCTGCCGGCTGCGGCGGAGAATGCCCTGCCGATCAGCCAATCCCGGCCAACGCCCGATATCACCCGCGAAATGCAGCAAACTGCCGAGACCGCGCTCGCCGCCTACCTCGGCCCGTTCGCGCGGGTGCTGATCAAAAAGGCCGTGAGCCAGGCCACCGACGCCGGCGAGTTCCACCGGATCCTGGCCAGCGAGCTTCCCAACGACGATCAGCGCCGCGCTTTTCTTAAAGCCGTGGCGGACAAAACCCCGGTCCCCCGCCGCTGACGCCCGCGGCACAGCGGAATCCAGCGGCTGTTCTGTCGTTGCCGGCAATGCAGGCGCCGACGCGATTTTTTGCCGTGCACCGCCAATCTTTCCTTCCCGGCAAGATGTCATTATCATGTCCCGCGGGGGATTTCTTTCGCGCGTCGTTTGCGCAGCCAGCGTGTGCCAAGGCGGCCGGGTGTTATTTCGAAACGCCGCCGGCGAGTCGACGATGACCAGGATTCATTCGACAAACTCGGTCCTGATGGCCGGTGCCTTGGTGGCTGCCACCGGCGCGCATGCCGACTGGACGGCCTCACACTCATACGATCAAGTCAAAGACGAGAACCGCTGCGTGGCCGAGTCGGACAGGCTGCGCATTCACGACGGCTATCGGGAGACGGAACTCTACCTGCGCGTCGACAAGGATTCGGTGTTGGTGGTGACCGACTCCCACATCGATACCCGGGTCGCGGATGGCGGCATCAGCGTCGACGGCGCAGCACCGATGCCGCCCGATGAAGTCTATCGCGATCAGAACGCGTTTTTCCGCAAACATGCCGCCAAGTTGATTCAACAGTTCGAATCCGGCCGCCGGGCCGAGGTGCGCCTGCGGTTCTGGCCGACTTGGCCGACGCAGGGCCGCAAGACGGCCACGTTCAGCCTGCGGGGGTTTCGCAAGGCCTTCGCGCGACTGCCGGGTTGCTGAGCGCCCGGCGCCCGCGCCGTAAGAATAATAACAATTGAAGTTCAAGGAGATTGGGCATGAGACTGACGGTCAAATTCAATCTGGTGCTTCTGGGGGTCTTGTCGGTCGGCCTGCTCATCAGCGGCGCACTTTCCTATACGATCCTGCAGGAAAACGCACGCCAGGAAATCATCGAGCGCGCCAGCATCATGATGGAGGCGGCCGAGGCGATGCGCGGCTACACCATCAGCGAGATCCGTCCGCTGCTGGCGCTGCAGATGAAGGAGGCGTTCCTGCCTCAGACCGTCCCGGCTTATGCCGCCACCCAGGCCTTCACCAAGCTGCGTAAATCGCATTCGGAATATAGCTACCGGGAAGCCACCCTCAACCCGACCAACCCGCGCGACCGCGCCGCCGACTGGGAGGCGGACATCATCCAGGAGTTCCGCAACCACAGCGAGCGCGGAGAGGTCCTCGGCGTGCGCGACACGCCCACGGGCAACTCGCTGTACCTGGCCCGTCCCATCCGCATCAAGGACGAGGCCTGCCTGATCTGTCACAGCACCGTGGAGGTCGCCCCCAAGACCATGCTCGCGCGTTACGGCGAAGCCAACGGCTTCGGCTGGAAGCTGAATGAAGTGGTCGGCGCGCAGATCGTCTCCGTGCCGATGTCCGTGCCCATCGAACAGGCGCGGCGCGCGTTTTACACCTTCATGGGATCGCTGGTGGGCGTGTTCGCGCTGATCATCGTGGTGCTGAACCTGATGCTGCGCTACATCGTGATCAGGCCGGTGACCACCATGTCGCACATCGCCGACGAAATCAGCCGCGGCAAGATGGACGCCGCGGAACTGCCGGAAACCGGCAAGGACGAGATCGGCCTGCTGGCCACGTCCTTCAACCGCATGCGCCGCAGCCTCGAGAAGGCCATGAAAATGCTCGGAGAGTAGCCGAGCCTCAGGAACCGCCATGCAAGAGAGAAGAAGCAAAACCTGGCTCAGCAGCGTCGTGTTCCTGGACATCGCCCAGTACACGCAGCGGCCGGTGGCGCAACAGATGAAGCTGAAGGCGCAGCTGGTGATCTACGTCGAGGAGGCGGTCGCCAAGGTGGCCGAGAGCGACCGCATCATCGTCGATACCGGCGACGGCGCCGCGCTGTGTTTTCTGAGCGATCCGGAGGATGCCCTGTTTGCCGCGCTCAGCATGCGCGAGGCACTCTTGAAAGACGATGCCGTCGCGCTCGACTTGCATGTCCGCATCGGCATCAATCTCGGCCCCATCAAGGTCGTCACGAACCTGAACGGTCAGCTCAATCCGCTCGGCGACGGCATCAACAAGGCGCAACGGGTGATGAGCATCGCGCAACCGGACCAGGTCATGGTGTCGCGCTCGTTCTACGACGTGATCGCCTGCCTGTCCGCGGAGTACGCCCTGCTGTTCCGCTATCGCGGTATTTACAAGGACAAGCACGGGTGCGAATACCCCCTGTACGAGGTTGTCCCCGCGAGCGAACAGAACACCAAGACCCGCGCCCTGTTGACGCGGCAGGTGGAGCCGGTGAGCAGCGAGGAAATCGCCATGGCCACCGGCTGGGATCCGGCGGTGCTGTCCTCCGTGAGCACGGAGCTGGCGGCTTACATCGGCCCGTTGGCGAAGGTGCTGGTCAAAAAGGCGGTCAAGAAGGCACACGACTTGTCGGAGCTGTGCCGCTTGTTGGCCGACTCCATTCCCATGGAAGAAGGCCGGCGCGCGTTTCTGGATTGCATTGCGCACAACTTGCCGGCGGCTACTGCCGCCGCTTCCCCGGAGCCGGCTGTGCCCCCGGCCGCGGCGCCTGTCGCCGGTTCCGTTCCCCCACGGCTGTCCGACCCGCAGGCACTGACGGAGATCGAGACGTGTCTGGTCGAATACCTGGGACCGGTCGCGCGCATGCTGGTAAAGCAGACCGCCAAGCAGACGCACGACGTCCAGGATCTGTGCCAGCGGTTGGCCCAGGAGATTGATTCGCGCGAGCAGCGCGAAGCGTTTCTCGTCACCGTCCGCAAGATAGCCAGCCACGTTTAACCGCCGCGCGCGGCTCATCTTTCAACCGGGGTCGTGCGTGCTCTGGTAAAATCCCGCCATGGATGTTTCACACCTGATGGACGATCTCAACGATGTGCAGCGCGAGGCCGTGGGCGCCCCGCCGGGGCCGTTGCTGATCCTCGCCGGTGCCGGCAGCGGCAAGACGCGCGTGCTGACCCACCGGGTGGCCTGGCTGGTGGGGGTGGAGGGCATCTCCCCGCATTCGATTCTGGCGGTGACCTTCACCAACAAGGCCGCGCACGAGATGCGCGGGCGCATCGAGTCCATGCTGCACACGCCCGTGGGCGGCATGTGGATCGGCACCTTTCACGGGCTGTCGCACCGGCTGCTGCGCTCGCACTGGAAAGAAGCAAACCTGCCGCAAGCATTCACGATTCTTGATAGTGAGGACCAACTCAGAGTCATCCGGCGGCTCATGAAGGGCATGAACATGGACGAGGCCTACTGGCCGCCGAAGCAGGCCATGTGGTTCATCAACGGTCACAAGGAAGAGGGCCGGCGCCCCAAGGACATCGGCGAGGCCAACGACCCGACCCAGCGCGAGCTGCGCCGGGTGTACGTCGCCTACGAGGAGACCTGCCAGCGTTCCGGACTGGTGGATTTCGCCGAACTGCTGTTGCGCGCCTTCGAGTTGCTGCGCGACAACCCGGCCATGCGCGAACACTACCAGGCGCGCTTCCGCCATGTGCTGGTGGACGAGTTCCAGGACACCAACCGCATCCAGTACGCCTGGCTGCGCCAGTTCGTCGGGCCCGAGCGCAACCTGTTCGTGGTCGGCGACGACGACCAGTCCATCTACGGCTGGCGCGGCGCCAAGGTGGAAAATATTCTCAAGTTCGAAAACGACTTCCCCGGCACGCGCACCATCCGCCTGGAGCAGAACTACCGCTCCACCGGCACCATCCTCAAGGCCGCCAACGCCGTCATCGGCCACAATACCGGGCGCCTCGGCAAGAACCTGTGGACTGCGGGCGAGGAGGGCGAACCGATCCAGCTCTACACCGGCTACACCGATTACGATGAGGCGCGCTTCGTGATCGACCGCATCCAGGATTGGGTCGCGCGCGGCCATGCTCGCGCCGAGTGCGCCATCCTGTACCGTTCCAACGCCCAGTCGCGCCTGTTCGAGGAACGTCTGATCAACGAGGGCATTCCCTACCGCGTGTACGGCGGTCTGCGTTTTTTCGAGCGCGCCGAGATCAAGGACGCGCTCGCCTACCTGCGGCTCATGGCCAGCCGCCACGACGACGCCTCTTTTGAGCGGGTGGTAAATCTTCCAACCCGCGGAATCGGCGCCAAGACCGTGGACGCGCTGCGCGAGCGCGCCAAGGGTGAAAAAATTTCCATGTGGGACGCGGCGCAGAAACTGCTCGGCGCCGCCGAGCTGCCGGCCCGCGCGCGCGAGGCGTTGCTGGGCTTCCTGCAATTGATCGAGCGCCTGGCCTCCGAGACCGCCGGGCTCGCGCTCGGCGAGACCGTCGAGCTCATGCTCGCCGGCAGCGGGCTGATCGAGCACTACAAGAAGGAAAAGGGCGAGAAGGCCGAATCGCGCGTGGAGAACCTGGAGGAACTGATCAGCGCCGCGCGCGGCTACGAGCACGACGAGGCCGAGGGCCTCGATCCGCTATCCTCGTTCCTGGCGCACGCGGCCCTGGAGGCCGGCGAGGGCCAGGCCGAGGCCTGGGAGGACTGCGTCCAGCTCATGAGCCTGCACTCGGCCAAGGGGCTGGAATTCCCGTTGGTGTTCCTGACCGGCCTGGAAGAGGGCCTGTTCCCGCACCAGCACTCGCTCCAGGACCCGGTGCGGCTCGAGGAGGAGCGGCGCCTGTGTTACGTCGGCATGACCCGGGCGCGCCAGCAGCTGGTGCTGACCCAGGCCGAGCTGCGGCGGCTGCACGGCAATGAGCATTACACCAGCCCCTCGCGCTTCCTGGGGGAGATCCCCGAGGAGTTGCTCCAGGAAATCCGCGCCAAGCCTGCGGTTTCAGCCTATGCCCCGGCCAGCCCGGCGCGCGGCCTGCCGGCCGATGAGTCTCCGGCCGGTGGCATGCGCCTCGGCAGCCGGGTGCGCCATGGGACCTTCGGCGACGGCGTGGTGCTGCGCTACGAGGGCCAGGGGCCGCATGCCCGGGTGCAGGTCAATTTCGAGGCCGCCGGCACCAAATGGCTGGTTATAGGCTACGCCAAGCTCCAGTCCCTCTAAAAGCTGCCTCAAAAACTGCTGCGCGCTGCGCTCCTTTCCCGCTGCGCCTCCGGCTCCGCGGGAAAGTCCGGGGCCGCCATCCCTGGCGGCCCGTTCGGCGGCACGAGCTTCGAGCTTCGCCATCCTGGCTTCGCTCGAAGTCCAGCCCGCCCATCCCTGGGCGGGCGTTCGCGGCATACGCCGCTCACCCACCGGACGTTCGTGCAAGCTCCGCCTCACCCTCACCCGGCTGACGGTCGCTCGCGACGTTTTTGAGGCAGCTTTTGCACCCCACCCCGCCCTTGCATCCCCGGCTGATGGACTATAGTTAAAGACAGAAAAACACAGGGAATGCCGGGTCAGACCGGGTAGAGAAAACACAACGGGGATGTGTCGTGAAGCAAGCTAGGAGCGAGGTTCAAACGGCGGTCAAGGCCATGCTGGCCATTGCGGTCATGCTCTTCCTCGTTGAAGTGCTGATCATGTACGCCCTGCGCTACCTGGGCTTCGAATTCGGAACCACTTTCACCCTCCTCAATGGCATTCTCCTCGCGGTAATCTGCGCGCCGCCGATCTACTGGCTGGTGCTGAGCCCGATCCGCAACCAATACATCAGACGCCTGCGCGGCGAAGGCGAGGACGAAGACCTGAGCCACGCCGCCATCACCGATCCGCTCACACGCATCATGAACCGCCGCGGCATCACCGTCGGCCTGCTCGACGCCATGGCCCACGCCGAGCGCTACCGCACCCCGCTGACGGTCGCCATGGCCGACATCGACCTGCTGAAGGAAATCAACGCCTCTTACGGACGCGGCGGCGGCGACAGCGTGCTCAAGGACGTGGCCGGCGTGCTCGCCGACGCCCTGCGCATGCCGGACAAGGTCGGGCGCTATGGCGGCGAGGAATTCCTCATCGTGCTGCCGCACACCAGCCTGGCGCAGGGCAAGAAAATCGTTGAGCGCATCCGCAACTCGGTCAGCAAGTGGGACTTCGAAGTCGGCTCCAAGAAAATCCGCCTGACCATCAGCATCGGCGTCGCCCAGTACAAGGATGGCGAGGATCTCGAGCAGCTGATGTCGCATGCCAGCAAGGCCCTGCAGCAAGCCAAGCAGGGTGGCCGCAATAAGGTTGTAGCAAGCAAAAGTCGTTAGTCCTTTCCGTTCTCCTTTTCCGTAAAGCGTTTGGCTCCGGTGCATGACTGGGGCAGAATGTCTGTCGTCCGCAAAAGCCATCAAAAAAATGACATGAAACGACGCGATGTCCTCAAGGGCGCCGGAGTCGGGCTGCTGGGCGCGGCCGCCGCCGCGCGCGCCGATGAATCCCCGACGATCCGCTGGCGTCTTGCTTCAAGCTTTCCCAAGAGCGTGGACGCCATCTACGGCGCGGCCGAGCGCCTGGCGCGGCGCGTCGGCGAGGTCACCGGCGGCAAATTCCAGATCCGCGTGTTCGCCGGCGGCGAGATCGTGCCGGGTTTGCAGGTCATGGACGCCGTCGGCCAGGGCACGGTCGAGTGCGGCCAGACCGCCGGCTATTACTATGTCGGCAAGAACATGGCCTTCGCTTTCGAGACCGCGGTGCCATTCGGCCTGAACGCCCGCCAGCAGATCGCCTGGATGTACGCCGGCGGCGGGCGCGAGCTGATGCGCGATCTCTATACCGAGCATGGCGTGGTGATGTTCCCCGGCGGCAATACCGGGGTACAGATGGGCGGCTGGTTCCGCCGCGAAATCAAATCCATCGCCGACCTGAAGGGCCTCAAGATGCGCATCCCCGGCCTCGGCGGCCAGATCCTGGCGCGCCTCGGCGCGGTGCCGCAAACCCTCGCCGGCGGCGATATTTATCCTGCGCTCGAAAGCGGCGCGCTCGACGCCACCGAATGGGTCGGGCCCTACGACGACGAGAAGCTCGGCTTTCACAAGGTCGCCAAGCACTACTACTACCCCGGCTGGTGGGAGCCCGGGCCGCAAATTTCCTTTTATGTGAACCTCAAAAAATGGCAGGAGCTGCCGCCGGCCTATCGCGCTGCGTTCGAGGCTGCTGCCGCCGAGGCGAATCTGTACATGCTCGCTGACTACGACGCCAAAAATCCGCCGGCCTTGCAACGCCTGCTCAAGGCCGGCGTGCAGCTGCACGCCTTCCCCAAGGACGTGATGCTTGCCGCGCGCAAGACGGCATTTGAAATGTACGAAGAAGAGGCGCGCAAGAACGCGGTATTCAAACGCATCTACACCGAGTGGAAAAAATTCGCCCTCGCCAGCGACCAGTGGTTCAAGGTGGCGGAGTCGCCGTACGCGAATTTCATGCACTACGTGAAGTAATCGCGGCGCTGAAGACTGATATGATAAAAAATGCCAAGCCAATGATTAAACGAGCTTCCAGTTTTATTACAGCCGAAATGCTGGGTTGCAATACAGCATTTAGGCGGTCGAATTTAAGTTGGGCTTCATGAA